>MDTD01178818.1_pt1 | contig 25353 bp, 13 predicted proteins | sample 811221 | NCBI WGS metagenome assembly MDTD01 (sample SAMN05326646, study PRJNA326480) | marine metagenome | isolation source: seawater | place: Pacific Ocean: South West | collected 2011 | reverse complement strand
TCTGATTTTGTAAATACATATGACTTTTCGTACAACTTGCCCGGAGGATTAAGTAGCATTGCTTATAATTTTAGTTTAAATGCTGAAAATAATAACGATAATTTTGGATACTACCCTTATCTAGAAAACAATACAGTCTTAGGTTATAATGCAAATGACTTTGATACTTCTGATGTTTTAGATCGAGCTAATAAATTATTTTTTGGATTTACAAATATAAAAGGAAAAAGCTATAGACACTATCCTTTAGTTAGACATGATGGTTGGAAATATGGAATTTACAATAGTAAAGAATCTAGTTTGTCATATAACTTTAATTGGAACTCATACGGTCAATTTAAAGATAAATACTATGGTTCAACTAACACAGCAATTTACAAAAATGATAATGAAATTGATTGGCCTATAGTTAAAAAGTTTATCAATGAGTTTTACTATCCAGTAAAAAATACAGATAGTTCTATAAAAACTACATATAATAAAGATCATTATGCAAGAAGTAATTACCCGTTTATTGAAGACAGTCAAAATTCATTGTCGCAATATTATGTTTCTTGATAATTAATAAATAACATGTATATTGTGAGAAATTATGGCAGGAATATTAGATAAAAAATCAAGATTTTTAGATTATGTATTGACTGAAAATGGTAGAAGTCAAATACAAAATAATGATATTAGATTTTATTACGCAACTTTTAGTGATAGAAGTATAGTATATAAAGAAAAAGATTTAGTAGACTTAAATTCAAAAGTAAAAGTATCAGATGAACTATGTTATTTACCTTTTGAGTCAGACACTGTAGTTAACGATAATATAAATCCAGAATTTAGTTTAAAAAATTTCATAGGTTACGATAATGATTCAATAAAAGATTTGACTGTAGAAGGTTTAAACTTTGAAGATGCAATTGTTGAAATAGAAAACAATATATCAATAGGACAAAACTTATTAAACTTAAAGTGTATTGAATCAAGAATCCCTAAAAAGGCTGAAGGTATAAGTTTCGTAGATGAAGAAAGTGTTAAAAATAATAATAAATTTAGAATTTTAAATTCATCAAAAAAATATCCAACAACGTTAACAAATAATAGCTTAAAGGGTTTTAATTTATCTAATTTACCTACACTTTGTCTAGATAAAAGATTTTCTCATAAAAATAATTTTAAGAGATTAATACCTGAAAATTCACAAGGGCAAAAGCTATATGATGAATTTCAATCAGATAAACTTTTTGAAAATACACCTGATTTTGATTACGTAATATCAAATTACAATAACAATATTAATTTTAACGATTCAGATACCAGGAATGATTCTGTAATTAAAACAATTAACGATATGATAGATAATGCAGAAATAGTTAAAAAGGTTTATCACGTTTCAAACCAAACAAACGAAGATTTATATATTTTAGATATGCATGAAATATTTGAAAGCATAGATGAGAATAATAATAAAAAATTAATAAACAATAAACTTTCGTTTATAGACTTAGGAATAGTTTATAATAAAAACTCAATGAAAGAAAAAAGAGTTTTTTTAATTGGTAAAGTAGTAAATACTAGAAATTTTAGCAAAGAAAACAATAATGAAGATGAAAATGAAGTAGTATTTAGTTTTAATAAAGGAAATATACAAAAAAATTCTCCAAATAAAGCTTTTTTATTGTCTAATTTTTATAGTTTTTTATGTATGTATACTTTAGTTGCTGAGTAGGATAATTTATATGATTGTGCAAAAAATAAATAATAAAACGCTTTTATTACAAGTTATAGACTCAGTAAGAGTTGTAAATAATAATGAATTTAAGTTTCTTATATTTGATTTGTTTATGTCAAATAATAAAAACATAAAAAAAATAAAAAAAATAGGAATAACTTTTACAAGTTCAGATCAAATTAATTTAAATACAACAATTATTGATGACTTTGAAAAAACTTTTTTTTATAGAAATGATAATCATTATGTTTTTTCAATACCAATTTTTGAATCAAGCGAATTTATTGATTCAAACACATTTAATATTTTTGTTATGGATGAGTATAACAATATATTAGATAGCTCTGGAAATATTCAAATTGAAAAAATAAGAATTTTATTTAACAACACTTCTAATAACGATAATGATATTTTAGAATTTATAATAGATAATAGAGAGTCAAAAAATGTTTCTTTTGATTATGAAGTTGAAAGACAAAGATTTGTTATATTTAAAAATAATGTAGATATTAATAATGTAGAATTATATTATGGTGATATAAAAATTGGAATTGTACAAAACATAGAAAGCTCAAATAATCTTAAAGTAGACATTAATCTTAATAATGATAATCATCTTTCTTTTTTGAAAAATGTTTATAAAAAATATATTATAGATTTTACAAGTCTAAGTCAAGATTCAGTTATAGAAATGTATTTATGCTTTAATATTAAAGGTATTAAATTTACAAAAACTTTCTTTTTAAGTTTAGAAAAGATATTACCTTTAGTATCAATTTATGCTAATTATTTGATAAGTTATTTTAATGATAAAATTATTATTAGCGAAGTTCAAAAATCATTCAATCAATCAAAACTAAAATTTACTTTTAGCAAAGACATATCTGACTTGTTAGACTTTATAATTATAAAAGATTTTTTACATAACGGTGTGTTTATTCAAGAAATATATGGAAACGCTACATTTAATAATGATAATAAAATTATATTCAAAAATAAAAAATTAATGTCAACTTTAAGTAATAAAACATTAAATTATTTTTATGAAACAGAAAACAATTATATAGATCAAGTATTAATAAAAATTGAAGGAATAACTGGCTCAATACCTATTAATGTAAACAACTTAAATAGACAGCTTTCTAGTGATTTTATAGAAAACGCTTATTTGTCTTTGTATATACAAAATTTATCACAATTAAGCATTAACATTCCTAGACAAGAATTTGTATATAATCAAGGAATAAATAACATATTTAGATTTGATGAATTATCTATAAATAAAAACAATTCTTTTTTGCATGAATTTCTTAACTATTCTTTAATAGATGCAGATAATAATCAAGTTTTTAGTTTTGATGAAATGTTAAATAAAGGAATATATTGCATTTCCATATCTTTTCTATATAATAATATAATAATTGACAGTAAAAAAACTTCTTGTAGATACGAAGATTTATCTAAAGAAAACTTTATAAATAATATTATTGATACATTAATATTTGATAGCTCAACAATACTACCTTCAGAAATCAATGAATTGTTTTCATCTTTAATAGAAAACAGAAAAATAGAAATACTAAACGCTATTGATAATTTCAATATTGATATTAATATTGAAATTATTCCTTTGTTTGACTTGAAAGAAATAAATAGTTATAGATTTATGGGATTTGATCAAGATATTTTTAATCAAGATGGAATATATTCAATTAAAAATATCTATAGCGAAAATACTGAAGAACATAATAGGGATTTGATTAGATTTATATCTTCTATAAAAAATAATAACTTAAACTTTTCTATTATTAATAACTTTGTTGGCGAGTATCTTTCTAGTAATTTTAATGATTATCAAAAATGTATTTTTATAGGAAGACTTTTGGAAGAAGTTTTTCAAGATACACGTCTGGAAAATACATTTAAAATATCTAGTACTATAAATAAAAGTGATTTAATTAGACATTATAGATCAGATACTGTAAATTACTTTAGACTGTATAATCATAATTTATATATAAAAAAGATATCAAAAAACACAGCATACTTTAAGTCAAAAAGACGATTTGTAAATCGAGAAAACTTATCTTATAATCCAAATAATAACGTAATAGTTATTGAAACTAATGATTTAAGCAGTGAATATTTTATAAATATAAACTATTACTTTAATGTAGATGATGAGTTGGTTAACTACATTCCTGAAAAATTTGAGCATGTAAGAAATAAACTTTATTATAATGGTAATTATATGGAAAACTCAAATAGATTTTATCATTTTACAAATAGATTTAAGAACGTCGACGTAATAAGGCATCCAATTGATAATAGAAAAAACTTGATTGTTTTTGATATGAATAGAATGTTTTTATTTGATTCAGAAGCTTTGCAAGATTTATTTTTTACAGCTAGTAGTATGAAAATAAACAAAGTTTTAAGTAGTATTAATTTTTCAGCAAATATTTATAATAAAAATAACTACTTTATAAAGTCTTTAGATGTAGAAGTAAAACTAGAAGACATAATAATTGATGTAAATGAAAAAATAAACTTGTTAAATTAAATAAAGAAATCGAGAGATATTAATGGCAATAACAAAAAGCAATAAATTTAAAACAAGATTAAAAGTTAAGTCAAATTTTTCTAATCAAGAAAATATAATAAAAAATCAAAATAACTTGACAATACAAAATCAAGACGATATATCAATTTCTACAGACTTTTCTGACAGTATTTATCAGACCCAATATGGTTCAGATAATTTTAGTATAATTTTAGATTCTAATATACCTACTGTAGAAGATATTCTAGAAGAACAAATTTCTATAAATGATACATCTAAAGATATTAAATTTAATGAAAATATAAAGTATGACATAAGGTATGTTGATTTAGTTATTAATTCAAATAAAAATTTAAGCATATTAGATAATGTTAAAACATATAAATACTTTAGAAGTAATGTGATTACAAATCAATATTTAAAAGATTTTTATTCTAGAGACTTTTTTAAGTTTGATCAAGAAATAAAGTTTCTTCATAGCATTTCATATGACAGAGAATATGAGATAACAAATAAAATTTCTAATTTTAAAGAATTAAAATTTAGTATAATAGAAGATATATCAGAAAAGCTTAATAATCAGCTTTTAAAAGTATCAGCAAAAACAAATTTTGTTGAATTTTTAAATGAAAATATAACTAAAAACTCTAAATTAAAAAGTAATTTAATTAATAGTTTACAGTCAGGATTAAACAAATTAGACAGTTTTATATTTGAAAAAAATTATCCAAACAATATATTGAATATTTTTAAATCTAACTTAACACAATCAAACTTAATTGGCAAAGTATTAAATAAGTCTCTTAAATCAAATAGAATGTATGAAGAAACTTTAAATTTTAAATCAGACTTGAAAATATTACAAAAAGAAATAAGTCAATTAAATATGAACTTTTCAAATAACGAACAAAAAGATTTAATTGACTATTTTGAAAGACATATTGGATCTTTTTTAAATGAAAAAGAGTTTCCTTTTTTAAATTCTAGAGATAGAATGAATTCTAATTCTTTTGCATTGCAGTTATTTGCAAATTTAGGTTTTAGTATGTATGGACTATATCCAACTCTATTACTTCATAAAGAAAAAACAAATATTGATGAAGATGAATTTATATATCAGGATTTAAAAAGTGATTATCCAAGTATTGTTGTAAATTTTTTCAAAGAGTACAAAGGTAAAAGTGTAAATAAAGATTATGACTTTAATTTATTTACTAGAATTAATGTTAACTCAAAGTCTTTTGATATTGATTTTTTCAAGAAAAACGATTTATTTATTTATAATCCTAAAAAATATTACTTTACTTCTTTGAATTTACCTTTATTAAACGATTCTTTTATTTCTGGAACAACATTAACTTGGATTGAAATTTTAAAAGAAAAAAGTAAAAACTATTTTGAATTTTTATCATTTTTATTTAGATCTGACAAGTTAGAAAATTTAAAAAGTTTACCCAATGACTTATTTACTCAAGATCAAGATGAATACGATGAGTTAGATGATTACGATAAAGTTTTATATCATATTTTCAATAGTACTACGTATGGTACAGAAGAAGACAACTATATAAACTATATGATGGATAAAAACGAAATATCAGACATAGCTACTCAAAATTACAATAATGAATCAAAGTGGAGATTTATATTTCAGAGTAGAGAAAACTATGATCAAGATTACCCTGAAGATATAGTTTCTTTAAACTCACAAAATGATTTTACTAATATTTTTGAAATACTAGATTTTTTGCATGAAAATATTTTTTCTATAAGTGAAAACTTTACTTTGTTTGGAGACATTTTTAATTTTAAAAATGAACTAACAACTGAAACTGAAGATTATATTTTTGAACTTGTTACTAGATATACGACACCATATGCTAGACCAGATAATCCTGAAGTTTTGGATTTAGAAACTTTTGATAATAATATAGAAGACATTTTAAAAGATCGTTTACGAGAAACATTTAAGGAAGATAAAATTGATTATAAGTTTTATCTTGGTAGTTCTATATCTACTAGTGAAGTATCTATTATATTGCCAAAAAATATTTTAAGTCTTTATAATGATTATAAAACATTGAAAACAATGAGCAACGAACAAAAGATATTTGCTTTTAATAGGAATGATGAAGTTAGCAATATAAGAGAAAGATTTAATAATAATGATAAAATATCCGCAATTGATGAACTAATATCTGCATTAGAAAAAATGTTTTTAGATATATTTTTAATAGACTCTAGCATATTAGGAGTAGATCTTTTTAGCAGAAATATGTACTATTTACTTGTTAATTTTCTAAGTTCTTCAATTAAAATTAATGATGATATTTTTATGTCATTTTATGAAAAATTTGGTAACAAAACATTTAATGAAAGTATAACAGTAAATGCTTTAAAAGAATATATTATAAATACTAGAACAGAGTCACAAGAAGAAAATTTTGAAGCAACACAGAATATTTTTTCTAAAGACATTCTTAACGTTGATAAAGAATTGACAAACACAGAGTTCAATAACTTATCTTATGGAGGATCAGAATCTAACGAAGAAAACGAAAAAAATGTTTTAAATAAATTTATAGAAAGTATAAAAAACTTAAATGACGATAGGTTTGGTTATCTTTATTACTCGAAAGGTTTTGATAATAATCTTGTTAGTGTTAATAAATATAACTACGCAAGAAGTATTACAGACTACTTGAATTCATATGTTTATCATGAGAGTTTAAATGATAACTATATATTTAACAATTATAATATATCTTATTTAACTGATAGGTATGTTAAACAGACGAAACTTTATGCTTTAGAATACGCTGGTTTAAACTATGATTTATTTAAAAATTTAACTAATAAACTATCAAAACTAAGAATAGACTTGCATGAAGTACCTACGATTTCAAACGAAATAAAAAAAGAACAATCAGCTATATCAGAAAATGATAATATATTTAATCTTTTAATTAAAAAAGGAGAAAATAAATTCTATTCATCTTTTGATTTTTCAGAAAATAATGATTATGATGACTTTGATATTAACGATTCTATTAACTTAATATTAAAAAATCCAGAGCTTATTGAACAAAACGAATCAGACTTACAAAACATATTAGATATTTTATCTAAATATTATTATAATAATACAATAAACTCTAGTAGTCAATTTTTAGTTTCAGCAATAAACAATATTAGAAAAGATTTAAATAACACAAGACATCCTAAGTATAATAAAGTGTTAGAGTATTTATACTTTAGTAATTTTGAGACAAGTAACACAACAAGTGACTTTGATTCTAAAAATTCAATAGTTATTAGATTTATTAAAAAAGCAATAAGTAGAAAAATAAACGCAAGTGAAAATTTAAAAAACTCTGATCTTGGTTACATTTTTGATTTAACTTCAGTTGATCTAGATAAACTTAGTGAATATAATAAAAAAATTATTTCAAATAGTATTTCTGAAGGCGAAGCAGATGAAAATTTATCAAATAATGGATCATTTTATCGTAGCTACACAACAGAAGTTAACGAATATTATGAAAATCTATTTGCAACAAATGACGAATATAGAAAAATTAAAAATGCTATTTTTAATAATAATAGTTCAATTAATAAAAACTATGAATTTTATTATATTCCTATAAGTACAATTAAAACTCCAGATGAGTTTAATTCTGATAATAGTAATAAGATTATTAACCTTCACAACGTATTTAATAAATTTCCAGATTCACACCAAGATTTTTTAGTAACCAATAATACAAGTAATGAAAGTGAAATACCAGATGTTGAAGATTTAATATTTTTATTTGACTGCTATACACTATCTTTTCCTTACATGAGATATGTTAAAAAAAATATACCTTTTAAAATACCTAAACAATTTTTAAAAAGCTTAAACGATTTATCTTTTACAAATGAAACTTTAGTTAAAAATTATTGTACTTTTGATACAAATATTAATAGCAAGCAAGCTAGCGCTTATATTAATTTTAATATAAAAAACCAAAGAAAAGAATATGCAACACTAACTAGAAGTTTAATAAAAGATAATTTTGATGAAATTATAGAATTTGAAGATTCATCTTTTAGAAAAATTATAAATGCAATAAATATAATGATGTCTGCAACTACAAATATTGATGATTTAACTTTTGAAGATATAGAAGATATTGACAAATTTATATCTGATAATAAATTTATTATAGGTCTTACTTCAAATATAATAACGATATACGGAGAAATATTTAACAATTTATTTAAAGAAAATCAATTAAAAACATTTATAGAAGACTTAAGTAATGTTTTTGGTAATATTGATACAGAAATTATAGATCAAGATAATATTATTCCGAGAGAAAGCGTTATTAAAATTGACAGATTAAATGAAATAGAAATAGGTAATGTAAATCAAATAGACCTTAATATTTTAAAAGATAATCTAGGATTTGAATACAAAGAAGATAAAGACTGTTGGAATATAAAAAATTACAACTTAGATAATTTTTCTTATGAAGAAGAATATTCATATGGATATAAAAATATATTAAAAAAGAACATAAAAAAGCTGACAATTTCAGATTTTTCTCAATCTATCAGCTTTGATATTCTAGTTGGATATCTTAAAAGCAAGATTGATTTTGAAAAAGAAAATCAGTCTGAACTTATAATTAATGATAGCTTGCAAAATTTTTATCAAAACACTTCACTAGAAAGAGATCAAGTAACTAAGTTTTTTAATTTATTTTATATGAATCAAACCAGTAAAGACTTAAGTAGAAAGTTTTACTATGATAAAGACTTTTACGCAAACTTTATAGATAATCAAGATGATTCTGAGACTATAAGATCTCACTATGATCAAAATTTATCAAGTTTTTTTAACTTATATAAAGAAAAAAATAAATTTGTTAATAATGATAATCTTTTTAATAATAACATAGAATTGAAAAACAAATCAATACTAACTTTTGGTATAACAAATAAAATAGTTAAAAGTATGAAGCCTACTTCTTTTATTAAAATACAAATAGAAAAACAAAGTAATGCTTTAGAAGATCAGCCGATAGATATATACTATTTTTCTCCTTTGCTAACAAATGTACATGAATTTTTTAATGACTACATAAGTTTAGATGATCATGTAGGATTTTATGATATTTATACAAACTTAAATAAAAGATATCTTATTGGAAATAAAGAATCACTGCTAAAAGTTGACAAGAAAAATGCTATAGGATATTTAACAGAGATTTTTAATACTGAAGATTTTAGTGTATTATCAAAAGTTTCTCAAAGTTTAGAAAATTGTATAAAGTCTAATAAGATAAACAATTTACTAAATATTTTTTACAACTTTAGTATTGAAACAAATGATTTTTATAAAAATGAAAATTTAAACAGAAATACATGTAGTATTGATATATTTAATATTATTAACTCTATATCTAGTTTTAATTTTAAAAAATTATCTAATATTACAAAAACAAAGTTTAATAGTAGTGTAACTATAAATAATGAAGAAAATTTTGTAGTATTACCTGGTTTTGATGAGGTTATAAAAAGTAAAACTGAAATTTTTGAATTATTAAATAATGTAGAAAATATTCAGTCTATAGAAGAAATGACAAACTGTTTTAAAGATAAAACATTTTATGATTTTTATCACGTTTGCATAGACAAGTCAGTTATAGAAAATTATAATAATATAAAGATAACAGTGAGTATTGAGCAATGAGTATAAAAAATTTACTAGATACAACTAAAAATGAACTTGAAATAGAGTTTAAATTTGTTTATATTACTTACGACAAAGAAGAAACTTTAACAAATGATGATACTATAAAAGATATTCAAATAGATGAAGGTACAAAAAAATTTATAGAAATAAATGTAAGCAAAGTTTATAAAGATGAATTTAAACAATTTTTAGGAATATCTCCATTTCTTATTACAGAAGATTCTATATATGAAAATATAAATGAAAATTTCTTAGAATCATTATCAAATAGAAGTCTTTCAAACGAAGAGATTTCTTTGTTTAATACTCCTGATGTTATGGATGGTAATACAAAATATATACATGAAGATATTCAAGAAAAAAATATAGATGACACTCTAAACTACTTTAATACAAGACAAATAGAAGAAATTAAAGACTTTTTAAAATCTTCAAAAAAACTAAAAACATGTTTAGAATATGAAAATAATATTTCAAAAATAAAAAATAAAAATATTTTTTCTAATAGAAGAGTATTTGATAATATAAAAACTTACAACAAATTATTTAAAACAAATAATATTAGCAGCACAATTAATGTAAAAAACAATCCAGTTTCTTTTATATTAACTAATTTTAATACAACAGGTAATGAAATTACCGAAAGAGTATTTATTGGATACTTAGTTAAAAAGTATAAGAAAAATACAAATGAAAATTATGATTTTATCAGTTCTTCTTTTTTTAATAAAAAAATTCAAAGAAACAATAGTGATACACGTTTAACAAATTATACTCATAATATTTCTATAAAAGATGAGGCTGTCAAGTATGGTGATGTTTATAAGTATGTAATATATCCTGTATATTATTATTTTGCTTGGAATGACTCTATAAAAACTGGATATTTTATTTGTGATTTTCCATCAATAACTACAGATATAACATGTGAAGAAAGTTTAAGACCGCCACCGCCAGTAAACATATCAGGATTATATAGTAAACATAATAAAACTTTTTATTTAAATTGGAGTTTACCTGTAAACGATCAACAAGATATAAAAGGTTTTCAAATATTTAAAAGAAATTCTATTGATGAACCCTATAGATTAGTTAAACAAATAGAAAATCATAGTGAAATAGACTTTTATGAAAGAAATGTCAATATAGATAATAATGATTTAATATTGGATAGAAAAAGATTAATTCTAGAATATGAAGATAATACTTTTGACCCTTCTAAAATAAACATATATACAATATGTAGTATTGATGCACATGGTCTAGTGTCAAACTATTCTTCACAAATTGCTTATTTATATAATTTTCTAGAAAACAAAACAAATTCAGATTTAGTTAGTTACCCAGGTGCTCCTTTGTTTTATCCTAATTTATTAATACCTAAAAAGACTATTTTTATAGATAATGACGATAAACTAGTAACTACTACACCAATAGTAAGTAAAAAAAATAAGTTTACTTTAATGGCGACTCCTGATTGTTTCAAATATAATGATATAAATGATGATGAAGGTCCCAATATAGACTTGTTTAAGTCTGAAGTAAATAGTTATTATAAATTATCTTTATTTAGATCAAATAATAGATCGATTTTTGAAGATAAAATTAGAGTAGTTAATTATGATGAAAATTAATATTAACTAAAAATTAATATATATTATATTTATATGTTGAAAGGAAATAGTAAATGGGTTTTTTAAATCATTCAACAAACAATATTATCATTGATGCAGTATTAACTGAAAGAGGTCGGGAGCTTTTATCTTTAAATAACGGATCTTTTAAGATTTCAAAATTTTCATGTAGTGATGACGAAGTTGATTATTCTTTAGTCACAAAGTATGGAAAAAACATTGGTAAAGAAAAAATTGAAAAAAATACACCTATATTTGAAGCAATAACAAATCAAAACCTTGCTTTAAAATATCCTTTAAGAAGTTTTGGTAACGTATTTAATCAATTTGACACTTTGACAAAAATTCCTGTATTAAAAGAACTAAATAATGTAACTTCAATTACACTTAAGTCTGATGTTACTAATACAAACTTAACTGATAAGGCTTTGGACATTATTAACTTTATAGATACTACAGACTCTAATGAGTCAGTAAATAAAAATTTAGTTGACAAAGTTTTATATGTAAAAGTAGACTGTAATCTTCTTAAAGTTAAAAATGGATCAGTTTATAGTAAAGATAAAGACATTATAGTTTATAGAGTTCCTGTTAACTCTGCAACAAACAAAGTATTTAGTAATCAAGTACAAGGTTCATTTACAATAACAGCTAAAAACGTAGTAAATGATACAACTTACACAAAGTACTCAGATGGCAGTAGTAATACAACTATAAATACACAAATACAAGTTATAGGCGATGTATCAGGATCTTCTTATATTATACCAGTAAAAATAGAAAAAACATAGAAACTGAGAAATAGGTTAATTTATGAGTTTGAAAATAAATATGAATGGTCAATACGTTGGAATTGACGACAGTAGTATTACAACAAAAAAAAGCAAAGTTAGACAACTAGTAGACATAATACAGTCTGATATTAAAAGTGCTAGTAGTACAAGAAAAAAATACAGTGTTTTTGTAAGTGGTGGAACAAACTTAACGCCTGTAACTAGCAGTCTATTTCAAACTGTATTTGATCAGGATCACACTCTACAAACTTCTAATGCTATGTTTGATATGTCAGTAGGACTTTATGAAAAGAGTGTTACATTTGTAAGTGCATCTAATAGCGGTACAGACAGTAGTGGAAAAATATTGTTTAATAATACAACATTAATGATGAGAGAAAAGAATGACATATATAAGCAGTATGCGCAAGTAATTCTTGGTGACTCTAACTCTATGTTTAAAGTTCCATTTGATGCTAATATTACTTCTACGCCTACAGCGCAAGTAGATGAAGCAATTTTTATTAATATAAATAGACTGTTTACTAGAGATAAAATTTCAAAAGAATCTTTTGCAATGAGGCTTTATGAAAAAGCAGCAATTGCTAAGAATGATTCTAACTATACTGCTGATACTGAAGTTGAGCAAAATCTGGAAGCAAATCCTAGTGTATCTAATGTGACATATACAAAAATATATGACACAGGTGCTTTATCTAGTAAAAAAGTATCTCCTATAGCAGGAGAGTTTGGAACTTTAAAAAATGATGCATCTACTCCTGTAGATGTAGGTTTAATATTTTATGATCTAGGAATAATAGTTCTAGATGCTAAAAAAGTTTTTAAATCAAACCAAGTACTTAGAGGTCTTGTCTCTGATGTTACAAACATAGCACCAACAACAACTTTACCTGAAGGTAATGGATATTCTGATGCTATAACTTTTACAAAAGGAACATCAGTTTTTAGTGGTAGTTTTATACCAGAGTTTTGGAGAAAAGGTTCAATTGATGACATAATTGATCATGTTTGTGGATCTCGTTTTGGTACAGGTAATTTAACTGCATTTGCTTTTAAAAATGAAACTACAATTAATTCTTCTTTGATATTTTGTAGAGCTGGTCCATCACAATTAAATTTCTCAACTAACCCGACATATACTGATAGTAATGGTAATCTTAGAGTTATAGTTGAAGAAGATGATCCTACATTTTCTTATATAACAACAGTAGGACTTTATAATTCTAGTGATGAGCTTTTAGCTGTTGCAAAACTATCTAGACCTGTAGAAAAGAATGAAGAAACTGATCTTTCAATTAGAATTAGACTTGACTATTAAAAAGAATTATAAAAATGTCATTTATACCATTAAAAAGCATTAATTTTGTAAATACAAAAGTAGAATTAAAAAATGAAAAAACATTTATTTCAGGTTCAGCAAAGTGTAATAATTTAGCTGATTTAGGTATAACAACTCCAGGAATATCTGGTTCTTTATATGATATAAATGATTTCTCTAAGTCAATAATTAATATTAATTTATTAAATAATCTAATAAGTGAAATAGATTATTCTAATGTCTCAAATCAAAATAAAGTTAACTATCTTGTAAAACTTAATAGCATGGTATTTAATGATTTTTCAGTAAGTTATAGTGATATAGATTCTATTAACTCAATGTTTAATGTTTTTGGAATACTTGATGCTATTAAAGAAGATATTTTATCTACATCTAGTGCAGCTGATAATAATTTTACATTAGATTTTTATAATGCTAATAAATACTTAAATAATTTCAATATAAAAAAAATTATTCCAAAATATTCTTATGATGATTATCATTTGAAAAAAAAGAATATTTTAAAAAACAATACTTATAAGTTTTATAGACATAATAAAGATTATGGTAATTTAAGTAGTATTAACTGGGGTTTTAACAACTATAATACTTTAAACTTTTTTTCTCAAAGGTTTAGTTCGTCAAAGACACATTCTAACTGTATATCTTATCCTAATTTAAAAATAGATAGTTTACTAACAACAGACGAAAATGTATATAATTTTATTAATAATGATGATTTTAATATAAGTTTTTATATAAACAAAAGAAAAGAAAAGTCTTTAGATAACACAGGATGTATTATACACATACCTGGCTTAATCTCTGTTTACTTAAAAGATGGCACAAATACAAACATAAAGGGCGATATAAAAAGCTATAAACTAGGATACGTTTTAGGTGAAGAGACGTATAAAAATATAAATTCAGGTGGTACTGTAGTTAACTATTCAAATGACAATATTATATTAGCAAACTCATGGCATCATGTTAGTTTAAATTTTAATAAGATTAATAATAATACAGCTTCTATAATATTGTTTATAGACGGTGTATTTAATTCAAGTAATAAAATTACAGATATAAATTTTACTGATCTTAGTAAGATTAATTCTTACATAACAATTGGAAATAAACCAAAGTATTTAAATTCTAACAATAGTAATGAAAGACAAAGATTTTTTGCACAATGTTTTACACAACATTTGTCAAATACTAACGATATAAATGGTCCTTATTTTGAAAAGCATATAGAGTTTAATGGATTAGGAACGTATGATATTGATACTACAATAAACAGCATATCTAATAGTGATAGAATATTATTTGAAGATAATATTAATAATTCAGAAGCTTTAAATTGTGAAATACATGATATAAGAATATATAAAAATTCTAAATCTAATTCTGAAATAGAAAAAATATTAGAAACAGGAATAGAAAATATATCTAATGAGAATGATTTAGACTTTTATTTACCTGTATTTTTTGTACCATCTAAAATAAGAAAAAAGTCACTATATACTGCAAGTAACGTAACAAGACATTTAAAGCACACTTCGATAATTAATCCATTTTTTGCAAATTTTTGTGGTGGATATGAAGTTTCATTAGAAAATTTTTGTATAGAGTTTACTAAAAAAATATCACCTAATATTATCATAGGAGGGTCAGACTTTAACAATATTATAAATAGTAATTTATCATCATCAGTTAATAATTTAATTGATTATACTAAATTAAATTCTGATAATAATTTTTATGACTTTCAAAGAATAAGAAAAGGTGAAACAGTAAATAAAATATATTTAGATAATTTAGTTAACAGCAATAGAAGAAATGATAATGATGAAGCATGTAATTTAGTCTATGTTAATAATATGATACTACCAAACGATAATGGATTACAAACACAAAAGTATGATTTAATTAAAAATACATTTAGTTTATCAAATGAAAATTTAAAATTTTATGAAATAGAAAATAATGTAATAAAATATAATCATGTTAATGTTGAAAAGTTTATAAATGATGAAGAGTATGTTAGTATTAATTTTTATATAAATAATAACGATATTGAATATCAAGGTAATAAAACTAGAATAAATACTGATGATAAAAATAATTATTTTGAATGGGGTGGCGAAAGAAACGATATAGGTAGAAATGATAATATCTACAATATAGATGCCCTAACTTATCATATTCCTTATACGAATGCAGAATTTACATCAAATAATTACAATAACTTAATTTTTAATAACACGTTTTATGTTGATAAAATTAATTCACTAAATACTAACGTGTCTTCTGAAGTCTTATCTTTATATTCAGAAGGTAAAATAAACAATATTTATACATACACAGAATCAAATATTATTAAAAAAGATTATAAAAACTCAAATGTAAATATTGATGAAGTATCTTCACAGATTGATACTAAATCAACTATATATGGTAACCCAGTTAACAATCAAGTTTATAATAAGTTTATATTACCATATAATGATTTTAATAAAGATTATTTTTATCCTACAAATATAATAGAAGTACCTGCACAATTTTACAATAAAAAAATTATAAAAGAGTCTTTTGAATTAGAAGATGTTGATTTGTTAGGATCTAACGGAAAACTAAGTATTAAAATAAAAGATAATGGTAACGGATGTTTATACAGATCAGATTGTAATACAAAAGTTGCTACTTGGAATTATTTAGGTCATATTTTCTATAATGAAGGTTTATCAGTAATCCATCATCCTGGTCTAGAAAACTTAGGATATTCTAACTTTAAAGTTAAATTAGAAAGTGATAACAACTTATTTGTTAATGAAATTAACATACCTTGTGAAAGCGGAATGATTAACGAATCATTTAATTCTACATATAATAAAGACTTGAGATCTAGCGAAAGTGCTTTTGACTCAGATGAAAGTTTTGTATATATCACCGATATTAATCTACACGATGAAAACTTAAATATTATTGCAAAAGCTAAGCTAGCTCATCCTGTACCAAAAAAGAATTCAGATAATATATTATTTAGACTAAAAATGGATTACTAATGAACTTAGGATTAGACATATCAACTTCAGTTATAGGAATATGTATATTTGACGATGCGAACTTTGTTCTAATGGATAAAATAAACCTGTCCAAGATTAAGAATATATTTGAAAAAGCAAGAGAAACTGAACGTGTTTTAGATAATATATTTAAAAATTACAATATTGAAAATGTTTATATTGAAGATATTCTTTTAGCATTTAGAAGAGGTATGTCTTCATCAAAAACTCTAATGCAATTAGCTAGATTTAATGGTATAGTTTCAAATATTGTATATCGCAGCTGCGGCTTAATGCCCGTTTATATTAATGTTAATACTGCTAGGAAATTATTGGGAATTAAAATAGATAAAAACAGCAGTATAGACAAGAAACGACAAGTTTTAAATTGGGTAGATAATGATTTGGGTGGATATAAATGGGAAGAAAAAGTAATTAGTCGAGGTAAAAATAAAGGTTGTGTAAAATTGGAAAATTTTTGTTATGATATGTCTGACTCATATGTAATATGTAAAGCAGGTATAAAAATAAACAATGGACATAATAAATAAAAGACTTGATTTTTTTGATAGTTTTATTACAAATTATCAACTAGATAAGGACGGTTTAAACTTAAATATTTGGTGTCCTTTTTGTAAACATAGATCAAAGAACAAACTAAAACTAAGTATACATTTAGAAAAAGGTTTTTATCATTGTTGGGTATGTGACAAAAAAGGATCAAATATACCCTACTTAGTAAACCTTATAAATAAAAATAAATCTGAAGAAGCAAAAAAACATTTTAAATCATATAATAAAAAGTTTTCGCTATTTGATAACGATGAAGAAGAAGATGAAACAATTAATATAAATCTACCTGAAAGGTTTAGATTTTTTATAGAGAATTTTAATCCTGTAGATCCTGATGCAAAAGATGTTTTTAGATATGCTATAAAAAGAGGAACTAATAAACATAAATTATGTATGTTAAGAATGGGATACTCGCTAGATCAAAATTTTAAAAGATATTTAATATTACCTAGTTATGATAAATCTGGTAATTTAAATTATTATGTAAGTAGAAATATTGATGTTGATACACACAACTCTTATAAATATAAAAACGCTTCAATACCAAAAAAGAATGTAATATTTAATGAAATAAATATATCTTGGGATATACCATTAACATTAGTAGAGGGACCTTTAGACTTAATTAAAACAAATGATAATGCAACATGTCTTTTAGGGTCTTCGTTGACAGAAGACATGCTACTATTTCAGCAAATAGTAAAAAATAAAACTAAGATAAATCTAGCATTAGACAGAGACGCATACTCTAAAGCTTTAAAAATAGCTAAAAGCTTATATGAATATGATATAGATGTTAATATAGTAGATACAAGAGGTAGTGAAGATGTAGGTGATATGAATAAGGAATATTTTATAAAAAAGCTTGAAGAATCCAAAAAATATTCATATAATGATAATATACTATCAAAAATAAGAATGTTATGAGAAATTAAATGAATTTTAAATGTATACACATTTCTGATGTGCACTTTAGAGGTTTAAAAAGACATGATGAGTATATTACAGTTTTTAAAAACCTTTTTAAAAAAGCAAAAGAACTTAAACCTAATATTATATTTATTGGCGGTGATATAGTTCATTCTAAAACGCAAGGTATAAGCCCAGAAATAATTGATATATTAACTTGGTGGTTTAAGTCATTAGCAGCGATTGCACCAACACATATAATATTAGGTAATCACGACGGGCTAATTCTTAATGAAAATAGACAGGATGCAATTACGCCTATAATAAATGCTATAGATAATCCAGATCTATTTCTTTATAAAAAAAGCGGTGTATATCCAACTGGTATTGACGGTTTTAATTGGTGTGTTTTTTCTTGCTTTGATGAAGAAGGTTGGAAAAACGTAAAGCCAATAGAAAATGAAATAAATATAGCATGTTTCCATGGAGGTGTATTAGGATCTTTAACAGACACAGATTGGAATATTAATGGCGAAGTTGCTTTAAGCTTTTTTGACGGATACGATTTTGGATTTCTTGGTGATATTCATAAAGTTCAGTATCTTGATGATGAAAAACGAATAGCATACCCAGGATCAACAATACAACAAAACTACGGTGAAGACATTAAAAAAGGTTTTCTATATTGGGAAATAGATTCTAAGTACAACTATAATTCAACATTTTATAGTATTGAAAATCCTAATCCTTTTGTAACAATAGACTGGAAAAACTCTATTCAAGAAACTATACTTTTTGCAAAGGTAGTAAAAAATAATTGCAAGTTTAGAGTAAGACATAAAAACAATATATCACAAGCTGAAATAAAAATACTACATGAATATCTTAAAGAAGATAAAAATGCTAAAGAAATAGTTTATCAAAAAATAAACGCTCCAAGTAAAAAAATCGATACAGAAGATAGTGATAATGAAATAAAGTTTAATATTAGGTCTGAATCAGACAGAGTAAAATTATTGTCAGACTATTTCTACGAAGAGGAAGAATCTTTTATAAATGAAGTTAATAATCTTTATAGAAAGCAATTAGATAAAATTCCAAGTGATAAATTTATTTATAATAACAAAAAGTGGTCTATAAATAATATGAATTTTGAAAATACATTTGGATATGGAAAAAACAATTATATAAACTTTAATAATTTATCAGGAATAGTTGGAATATTTGGTAACAATAGATGTGGTAAATCATCAATACCTGGAACTTTAATGTATGGATTGTTTAATACAACTGACAGAGGATCTATAAAAAATCAGTATATTGTGAATACAAGAAAAGGTCATTGTACAGTTAACATTGATTTCTCATGTGATGGTATTGACTATAATATTTTAAGAAAGACAACTAAAAAGACAAATAAGAAAAACAAGATTTCAACAAATACTTCATTAAGCTTAACTAACAACTCTGGTGAAGAGTTAAGTGATAAAACTGAAGAGCAAAGAAGAGAAACAGAAAAAGTACTTAGAAATATTATTGGAACTTCTGAAGACTTTTTGTATACAACATTTGCTTCTCAAGGAGAAATGAATACTTTCATAAAAGAAAAATCTTCTTCTAGGAAAAAAATACTTTCAAAGTTTTTAAACTTAGAGATTTATGAAGATCTTCATAAAATGTCTAGAGATGATTATATTGTATTGAAATCTAAGCTAAAGTCTTTTAATGAAAAAAATTGGCAAAGTTTAATACTGGAAAATAAAACAAGATCTGTATCACTCGAAGTACAAAATAAAAAAATTGAAAATGATATATTGGATCTTAGAGATATAGAATTAAATAAAAAAGTAGAACTAGAAAAAATAAATAGTGATAGTAAAAATATATTTTTAATAGAAAAAAGAAAAAATGACTTAAAAATAAAAAACAGTAAACTATTAGATAACATTTCTTCTATAAATAATTTTAAGAAATTACAAGAAGAAAACATCGATAAATTAAATAAAATATCGACATTTAAAAAACAATTTCCTATAGAGGAATTAGAGAAAAGTAAAGAAAAACTAACCATACTAAATAAGCAACTATCAGACTTAGATAATTCATTAGATAAAGCAAAGACTAGTCAGAAAGTAGCTGAAAATAAGATTAAGATACTAGATGATGTACCATGCGGAGATATGTTTAAGTCTTGTAAGTTTATAAAAGATGCGCATGAATCAAAATCAAACATAGAACTACTAAAAAAAGCATCAAACGATATTTTAGGATCTATATTAGAAGTTAAGGATATAATAAAAAATTTAAATTATGAAAACATAGAAGAAAAAATAAAAAAATATAATAACATAAAAAACAGAGAATACGAAATAAAGCTGAATCAAAAATCAATTTCAGAAAAAATTCAACTTTTAAGTAAACACAACATAGATTTAAAAGAAGAAATAGAAAAATTAAATGTGATACTATCAGAAAACAATTCAAGTAAACATAATGAATTTATCATTATACAAAATAAAATAAAAGCAGAGTTATCTGAAGTATCTAAAATGATATACAAGAAAGAAAAAGAAAAAGAATATAACTTACAAGATATAATAAAGATAAATTCAGAAAATAAAATCTTGCTAGAAGAAGAAAATGAATATGAAAACCTTATTAAGAGTTGGAAAGTTTTAGATGCATTTACAAAGTCAGTTTCTAAAAAAGGCGGGATTCCTACATTACTAATCAATTCTTGTTTACCAAAAATCAATAAAGAAATTGAAGAAATTTTAAGAGGAGTTTGTAATTTTAAGATTGAAATATTAGAAGATGAATCTAACAGTAATTTAAATATCTATATTGACTATGGTGACTCAAAAAGAATTTTAGAGTGTGGTAGTGGTATGGAAAAAATGATGGCATCAATTGCAATTCGTGTTGCTTTGATAAACATATCATCTTTGCCAAAGTCTGACATGTTTATTATTGATGAAGGTTTTGGTGCTTTAGATGATTCAAATATAGAAGCTTGTGGTAGATTATTAGAAAGTTTAAAAAAGTATTTTAAATCAATTATTATAATATCTCATGTAGATTCAATAAAAGATATAGTAGATACAACTTTAGACATAGCATTTAAAGGAAAAGATTCTTATGTTAGATTTGAATAGTAATAATGAATGGAAAAAAATAGATGATAATTTCGAAGAGTTAATCATTGATGATATAAAGTTTATTAGAGAAATTGGAGATAAATCTTTGTCACTAGATTGTCCAATTTGTAAAAAACTAATATCTTATGTTGAAGACGTAGAAAGAATGAAAAAAGAAAACTGCTGCGACGATTGTTATTTAAACTATTATTATATAAACAAAGAAAAATGGGAAAAAGGTTGGCGACCAAATAGATAACAACGAAGATATTTATATATATTATTGAAAGGTAAATTATAAAATGGAATATGAATTAATACAATCACTAGGAAATTGTATAGACAATGTTTACAATAATTATTCAGAATCTCATGATAGAAGAACAGTTGCTTCTATTAAAGATAATCTTTTATGCATTGAGTATCGAACAATATTAAGAGCTGCTAAGGATGTTGAATTTCAAAAGCAAATTGATTTATTAAAGACTGAGACTATGCAAATGATAAATTCTAGACTTAAATTAATAAAAGAAGAGTTTAAGTTAAGAGCAGATCGTGGATTAAGAACAAAAAAGTGCTCTGAGTCTGATAATATGGAAACTTTAACAGTTTCTCCTTACAATCCAATAAGAACAATAAAATATACATATACTATTTGCTACGAGGTATCGTAGTAATGACAAAAAAGATTTCTAAGCAGAATCAAATAAATGAAATAATAAAGTGTGGAAAAGATCCTGTATATTTTATGAACAAGTATTTAAAAATACAGCATCCTATGAAAGGACTAATTCCTTTTAATACTTTTGACTTTCAAGATGAATGTGTTAAAGACTTTAATTCTCATAGATTTAATATAATTCTTAAGTCTAGACAATTAGGTTTGTCAACTTTAGTAGCAGCATATTCTGTTTGGCAATCAATATTTTATAAAGAAAAAAATATTTTAATTATTGCAACAAAACTTGCAGTAGCTCAAAACTTTATAAGAAAAGTAAAAACATATATAAAGAGTATGCCTAAATGGTTACTAGTTCCAGTAATTACTGCTAACAATAAACAACAGGTTGAGTTTTCTAATGGCTCACAAATCAAAGCAGTACCAACATCTGAAGACGCTGGTAGATCTGAGGCTTTATCATTACTTATTGTAGATGAAGCTGCTTTTGTTAGAAATTTTGATGATCTATGGATGGGATTGTACCCTACATTATCTACAGGTGGTAGAGCAATTATCTTATCAACTCCTAATGGCGTTGGTGGACAATATCATGAGTTATATACTAAAGCTGAGAGAAAAGAAAACAAATTTAATCCTATAAAGCTTATGTGGGATGTTCATCCTGAAAGAGATGATGAATGGTTTGACAAAGAAACTAAAAATATGTCAAAAAAGCAAATTTCACAAGAATTATTATGTGATTTTGCATCTTCTGGTGATACATTTTTAACTCAGGAAACATTAGAAAAATTAAGAATATTAACTAAAAGCCCAATAGAAAAAAGTGGTCCAGAAATGAATGTTTGGTATTGGGAGTATCCTTTAGAAGGAAACATGTATATTGCTTCTGCAGACATATCTAGAGGTGATAGTGGAGATTATTCTACTTTTCATGTTATAAATGTCAAAGATATGTCTGTAGCAGTTGAATTTAAAGGAAAAATACCTCCAGACAACTTTGCATCTTTATTGTATGATATTGCTAGAAGATTTAACAAAGCTGTGATTTGTCCAGAAAATAATGCATATGGTTATACAGTTTTATCAAAACTAGGTGACTTAGGGTATGAAAATATATACTTTTCATCTGAAAAAGAAAAATATAAGTTTTTATACGGAGATGATGGAAGTATAGGTAAGGCAGGATTTAATACAAATAAAGATAGTAGAGAAAAAATACTCGCAAATTTTGAAGAATCTTTAAGAAATGGCAGGATTAAAACAAAATCAACAAGATTAGTATCAGAATTAAAAACATTTGTATGGAATGGTAAAAAAGTTGGTGCTATGAAAGGATATAATGATGATCTTATTATGTCTTTAGCAATAGGGTGTTGGTTAGCAGATAGTAATAGTGAATCATATAATGCTATGCAAATTCAATATGCAGATGCTCTACTTAAAGGAATGCAATTAAATAATATAAATATAGATAAAACAAATATATCACCTTTCTATAATAGTAAAGAAACAATGTTCAATCCTTTTATGCCTATTTCAATGGGCGAAAATAATTTTAAAAGCAAAGATCCTTCTAGGAAAAATCCTTTGGGTGACTTATCATGGTTAATAGGAAAATAATAAATGTCAGACAATAATAATCTTTTTAAAAAATTAACAGATTTGTTTAGATCAGGTCCTGTAGTAAGAAGAAAAATAAAAAAGTTTAAAAACAAGCCTTCAACACAATCTTCTTTAGAAGTATTTAAAAAAGCACATAACGATGTATATAATTCTACTTTAAGCGCTTATGGCTCTTACGATAGAATGGCTAGATATTCTGACTTTAGTGAAATGGAAGCAACACCTGAGATATCATCAGCTTTAGATATATACTCAGAAGAATGTGCATCGCCTGATGTTGAAGGTATTGTTCTACATATTTACTCAGATAATAGAATGATTAAAAAATTATTAAATGAGCTATTTTATGACGTTTTAAATATAGACTTTAACTTATCAATGTGGACAAGAAATTTATGTAAGTATGGTGACTTTTTTCTATTTAACGATATACACCCAGAATACGGTGTAATAAATACATTTCCAATTCCAATTGCAGAAATAGAAAGAGAAGAAGGTTTTGATCCAGAAGATCCTGCTGCAGTTAGATTTAGATGGATTACTCAAGGTAATAGAGTTCTAGAAAATTGGCAAGTTTCTCATTTTAGACTTTTAGGTAATGATGCATTTTTACCGTATGGCTCTTCAGTTTTAGAAGGAGCAAGAAGAGTATGGCGTCAATTAATTCTTATAGAAGATGCAATGCTAGTATATAGAGTTATAAGATCTCCAGAAAGAAGAGTATTCTATATCGATGTAGGAAATATACCTCCTGAAAATGTTGCTGACTATTTGGAGCAAGCACAAACTTCACTTAAGAGAAACGCTGTAATTGATAAATCAACTGGACAAGTAGATCTAAGATATAACCCACTATCAGTTGATGAAGATTACTTTTTACCTGTACGTGGTGGTGAAAGTGGAACAAAAATTGATACTTTACCTGGCGGATCAAATGCTACTGCTATAGAAGATGTTGAGTACATACAGAAAAAACTTTTTGCTGCACTTAAAATTCCTAAAGCTTATCTTGGATATGACGAAGACATAGGAGCTAAAGCTACTTTAGCACAAGAAGATATAAGATTTAGCAGGTCAATACAAAGAATACAAAAGACAATTTTAGCTGAGCTAAATAAACTTGCTATGATTCACTTATATACTTGTGGATATAAAGATGATGAGCTATTAAACTTTGAATTAAAGTTAAGTAATCCATCAAGTATTGCTCAACAACAAAAACTGGAGCTAATTAGAACTAAATTTGATATAGCATCTGCAGCACCGGAAGCTATTGTTGATAGAGAGTGGATAAGAAAGCATATTCTTGACTTTAATGATGATGAAATTATTAGAATTGAAAAAGGAAAAGTTAAAGATAAAATATCAGACATGAAACTTGAAGGTGTTCAATTAGAAAATGATAGTCCGTTTAGTTTTGGTGATGAAGAAGCACAAGGACAACAAGATGATATGACAGGCGGTGGAATGGGTGGTGGAGACATAGGTGGTGGAGACATGGGTGGTGACACTGGTGGAGGTGGTGGGCTAGAAGATTTATTTGCAGGTGATTCTATAAAAGGAAATATTATGTCTGAAGATGAAATTGA
>MDTD01040008.1_pt1 | contig 25359 bp, 16 predicted proteins | sample 811221 | NCBI WGS metagenome assembly MDTD01 (sample SAMN05326646, study PRJNA326480) | marine metagenome | isolation source: seawater | place: Pacific Ocean: South West | collected 2011 | reverse complement strand
CAGACGTTCCGCTGACAATGTGTTTCAACGGCAAAGCTTCCGTTGTCAAAGTTAACGGCAGGGAGGTCGCTGTGAAATATACAGACGGCAAGAGCTATTTTAATATTTCTCCTCCCGCCTATGCCGGAGTTCCATCCGTCATCAGCTATAACAGAAACGCGGATAACGCGACCAAACCGGTATTATCCGGAAAAACAAAACTGCAGCCGTGGCTGACGGTCGAAGAAGATGGAAAACTGAAGTTGCTCCTGCAATCCTGTAAAGACGCAAAAATAAATAATATCAAGATAAAATATATATTACCGCTGATGTATAAGAATATCAAAGCGGATAAGTTCAAGAATTTGACCGGCGACAAACAGGTAATCACTAAACAAATGGAACGGGATGAAAAGGTAATGTCCCCGTCCGGAACGCCGTTTCTGCTGTGTCAGGTCGACTACCTTGCGGACGGAAAGCCGGAGCGCGCCTATGCCTCAACTTACGGGAAAATGATCGTCGCGCCACCGGTAAATTGTTTCAGGGACAAGGCGCAGATTTCCAATATGTTTTCCAGTGTGGACGCACTTAGGGATAAATTTTGTGAGATGTCGAAATCCGGTACGGACAAGACCGGATTGAAATGGTTCGGGCCGACCGACGCGAGCCGCGCGGTTTATGCCGAAGATACCGCGGGCCTGAAAAGCAGGCTGAAGGGCGAATACGTCAAGTTTGATAAGAATTCGCCTTATATCGCGGCGAGTTATGTTTTTGATTCCGACCGGAAACGGGATATTATTGCCAAAGACTGGTGGCAGTTGAGGGAGATCAACGCTCTGTTCGTCAATGGAAAAGATATCCCGAAAAAGCACATGCGTAAAATAAGGATCAACAAGGGGCGCAATCATATCATTATGGTCAAAAAATTGCCCCGCATGGGCGCTTATATTGCTTTTATTCATAATTAAAGCTGATATCTTATAGAACTGGCTATATGGATAAATTTATAATAGCTGTGTTTGCTTCCGTCATTGTCATAAACGGCTCTGCGGATATGCAAAAGATCAAAATTAAAAAGGCGGTGGCGTCGCACGTCTACAATAATTACGCCGCCAATCGCGTTTTCGATGGATATTTATTTTCCAAGTCACGCTGGATCGGGAAAAAAAGCGCCAAAGGGGAACTTTGGATTGAACTGCGTTTAGCGAACCGGAGTAACGTTGGCGGGGTTCATCTTTTCAGCGGCTTCAGTGATCACGATGCCCTTCAGGATTTTTATTTCGAGTTTAAAGACGCTTCCGGCAAATGGATAAAGATCCCGTCCTCCGAAACTACCGGAAACCGGGCGACGGCCTTGCGGATGCCCTTCGACGCAACCGTTAAAGTTGATACCGACGCACTGCGCCTGGTGGTGGAAAAGACAAAGGGCGATTTGGCGCGGGTCAAGGAAATAGTTGTCTGGCCCGATACTGGCAAGGCAATTCCCGAGATTGAAAAACACGAGGTAAAAGTTCCCCTGATCTATCTTAACCAGAGCGGATTTAATTTGCATAAACCGAAACGTTTTACCGCTCCGACTCTTAAAGACGGCACGCCTTTCCAGGTTATCAACAAGCGTACCGGAGCGTCTGTTTTTTGTGGAAAACTATCAGGTCGGACCGGGGGTTTTTCCTCATTCAATCCGGACAGTCGGGATGAATATGTCGTCAGGGCAGGCGGGCATGAGTCTTTCCCGTTCCGGATCGGGCACTGGTGGCTGGAACGGGTCACCTACCGCAATGCCGTTATATTTATGATCCAGAGCCGGCATTACTTCGGGGACTACAAACACGAGGTCCGGGGTTCTCATGGCTGGCGCGATGACCACCACTACGGCTGGGAAGTGAATACTCTGGTGGCGCAGTACCTGTCAAATCCATCCGCCTATGAACGGATGCCGAAAAGTGTGCGTTATCAGTGTAAGGCTGGTTTTAACGGTGCTTTTGAGCCTTTTAAAGACGACGCGCCGGATATTGTCAAACTAATTCATTTTGGCGCGGATCTGGCCGTTACTCAAAAGCTCGATCATATCTATTTTAAACAGCAGCTGGCTTTTTTTCTGTATGCCTGGCCGGTGTTGAAAAAATGGCTGCCGGAACAGAATTATATTGCGGCGCGGGATTTTGTTTTCAGTGTATGGGGCAATAAAGGTAAATCGCAAAAATATACGTATGACAGAAACAGCGATCACAATATGTTCACTGTAAAAACGAGAATCGGCACTACAAAAGGGGACGAGCCGCCCGGACATACTGTTCTGCCTAATCTTTTAATGTATGAAGTGGCGAAGCGGGAGGGGCGTTCCGATGCGGAACGTTATTTCAAGGCGGCCAGTGACCAGGTTGACTGGATGATCAAGAATCTCAATTGGAACGATCCCCTTACCACTAAAGGGCAGCGTCAGGCCGAACATATCACCATGACCGGGCTGGCAATGATGTTGAAATCATACCCCGACCGCGCCCCGGCCGGTTTAAAGGAGAAAATCGAGGCATGGAAAAAAGTGGCGATCAGTCGTTCCGCCAATATGTGGGATTTTCGCAAATATTCCGCGACGCAATGGTGTCCGACTGGGCCTCAGGTGACAATGTGGAACGAACCCGGTAACCTGTTGGGGTTTCCCGCCTGTGCGTTGGCCGCGATCAGCGCCACGCCGGACAGTCCGCTTAATAAACGTCTGCGGCAGATATCCAAAGCCCAGATGGATAACGCCTTTGGCCGAAACCCGACAGGTCGTGTTTTCTCGTATGACGCGCCGCGTGAAATAGAGGGGTGTGACCTGGGCTGGTACAGCTTTTATCCCGGCGGACTCGGACACCTTCCGAAGACCCGTTTTGTCTTTGACGGAGCGCCGAAGAATGCGCTTTATCCCTATAATCCGCAGGTTGGAAATATTGGCTGGACCGAAGGATGGATCGAATTCAATACCGCATTCAACATCAGTTTGGCTTATATGGCCTATGACGATATCAAGTTGCAAGTCGACAAAAAACGCGGGATCATCCGGCTCAAAGCTCCGCTCAACTTTGATTATGATAAAGTCGAAAATGCCAAAGTTCAGATGCGAAGGGATGGCATTCTGGAAGAGGTGGAATTGACCGAAGAATCTCCAAATTCGGCCTGGCTATCGACCTCTGGAGTAAACTTTTCCGGCGTATCGGAAGTATCCTACGGCTACGGATACTTCAAACACCGGGTCGGTCTGGCTGAATAACCTGCGCGTAATATTGCTGGAATAATCTCAAAAACTCATTAGCCTAATCCCGCCGGCATTATTATGAAAAAGAGAATATTTATCTTTTGTTGAAATAGCGCCTTATCCGACCTACAGTATAAAAATGTAAGATTATGCATAATTATGCTTTCACGATAGGTTGAGGAGTTGAAATATGAAAAAATATATGATTGAGAATTTCGATGAAATAGATCCGGTTCAGTGTCCGTGCGGATCGACTAAACGCGCCTTTATCTCTCCGGATAATCCGGTGGCGACAATCCATATGGTCGATATCAAGGCCGATTCTGAAGTGCATTACCATAAGAAGCTGACCGAGATCTACTTGATCCTCGAAGGCGAAGGCTTTATGGAGCTTGACGGCGAGATGGTTCCGGTAAAAAAGAACTCAACCATCCTGATCAAGCCGGGCTGTCGTCATCGGGCGGTGGGAAAACTCAAGATCGTCAATATTCCGGTCCCGGCCTTCGACCCCAATGACGAGTGGTTTGACTGAGTTTTTGTTCACTCGAAAAATTTATCCCGGTACTGACGCGGGGAAATGCCGTAGATATCACGGAACTTTTTCGAAAAATAATTAGAATCGCGAAAGCCGCATGCATAAGCAATGCTTGATATGCTTTCGCGGCTTGTTCTCAGTCCTTCCGCCGCATTCCGCAGCCTCACTTTTATCAGGTAATCTACAGGGGAGCTGCCAGTTGCCGCCTTAAACAGTAAAAGCAGATTGTTCGGCGACATGGCGGCCAGTTTTGCCAAATCTTTCAAAGTCCATTGTTTTGCGTAGTCGCTTTCGATCCGGCTGAGAATATTGCCTACCCGGATCAGCGCGGCCGGTTTTCTTTCCGGTTCAGAATCGTACTTGCGTGAAATAAAGACAATAACCTCCAGCAGCAGAGCCAGCGCCGCCGCTTCAAAGCCGGGGTTGCCTGCCTGCAGTTCATCTTTTAATTTGCGGGTCATGCTTTCCAGTAGAGCAAGATCCTTTGAAGTCAGATTCAGACGATGTTTGTAGCTGGTTCTGGAACGCAGTGACGGTTCCAGTTTGAAAATGATGTTATAGCCGGGGATTTTTCTCAAACTGTCTTCCGGCAACTGAAGTCTCTCGGGTGCGAACATAATATTGATATGGCTTTGGGTCTGTCTGTTTTTGAACTTGTGCGAACTGAAGCCATTCAACAGAAATACGTCTCCTGCGGCAACCTGGTATTCGACTCCATTGACAATTTGAATGCCTTGCCCCCGGGTGATGATAACCAGTTCCGAAAAGTTATGGTAATGATTGATTTCCGTCAAATCATGTTCATGCTGTGGAGTCGAGGCGGAAGGCACGTCGCGTACCGCAAGGGGAAACGCCATTGAAGCAAAGTAATTTTTACCGTAGGCCTTATGCGCGTTATTTTTCATTTTTTGTGATATAGCACTATTATTTTATGAAAAAGTTAAGGTTTATATACTCATATTATTGTAATATAGCAATATATCATGGAATCTTTATTTGTAAAATAGTGTTAACTATCAACAGGAGTTATTATGAGCTTTGATCAAGGTTGTGTAACGAAACGCTCCATGCCGTTCTGGTGTGTGGGGAACCCTCTGTCCGATCCGTTCGGCGGTGCCGTAATGGAAAAAATTGATTCTCTGGAGGTTGCGAAGCTGATTGCCGACGCCGCGAAGGACGGATTGATCGAAATGACCAGCTACCATGACGATGACCTGGTGCCTTGGGATCCGAATAATACCGAGGATGATATGGACCCGAACAGCGCCGCTTACGCGAAACTGCGTGAGATCAAGGTTATTCTGGATGAGGCCGGAGTTGAGGTCAATGCCTCTATCTGCAGCTTGCATGGACACTCGATGTTTCGTGACGGCGGGCTATGCAATCCGGACCCTGAAATCCGTGCTTTGGCCGCGAAAAAGGTTGAACGAACTCTGCGTATCGGTCAGTTTTTCGGCGCCAAATATTATGTTTACTGGGTTGCTCGTGACGGCTTTGAGGTTCCGGTGTGTACCCAGTGGGAAAATGTCTACAACTGGCTGGCCGACGGTCTGAATCACGTGACTGAATATATTGAAGCACAGGGCATGACCAATTATATCGGGGCGACCGTCGAACCCAAGCCAAACGAGCCGCGCGGTCAGATGTTTCTGCCGACCAGCGGACATGCGGTCGGTTTCATTATGAGTCGTCTCAACAAGCCTGAATTCTGGGGCGTAAACCCGGAACTGCTGCAGCATGAGAGCATGTGTTTGATGAACGCCTGTATGACTGTTGGCTACCTGTGCAGTGTTGACAAGCTGAAGTTTCTCCATTTCGGCTCCCAGATAAAGGCGCAGTTTGACAACGACTTCCCCCCGCTGATCGGGCAGGAAGGTTTAAAAGAGACAGTCTTTATGTTTAAAGCGCTTAGCGATATCGGCTGGAAAGGAGTAGTGGAGTTTGATTGCCACATGCTGCGTGCCGAGGGAACGCCTGAAGATGCTTATGCGTCCAGACGGGATTTCATCAAAAACTGCTCCGAAGCGTTGGATATAGCATTGCAGTTAGCCGGGAGAATCCAGAAACCTGAAAAAGGGATATCTCAGTCTGCGGCTGATCTGGCAAGCATCAGGCAGATGTGTAATCTGTAATTTTTTTTAATATTAAAAGCCGGACTCAGGGATTTACTGGTCCGGCTTTTTTATTCAGGAATGTTTCAGATCATTCGTAGATCCATTTGTGGAGCCACGGGTCTTTGGTTTCTTTCTGGAACTTCTTGAGTTTCTCACAGAATCCGTCAACCATCTCCTTGTATTCCGGTTTTGCCGCGAGATTCTCGATTTCGTTAGGATCGTTTTCCAGATCATAGAGTTCGAATTTCGGGCGGTGGAGATATGCTTCAACCGTTCTGGCTCCAAACATATTACTGCCGTCGCGCAGCAAGCCCTGCCAGGAACATGACTTCCAGAGGTCAGACGCTGACGGATAGGTCAGGGGATGGGCGATATTGTAGATGAATTTGTATTTACGGGTCCTGATCACGCGCATCGGGTAATAGGTGGTAATCTCATGGAAAGTGTGGGAGGCGAATATTTCCTCCTGCCAGTCTTCCGGTTCCTCCTGATCGATGATCCGTTTGAAGGAACGTCCCTGAAAAGCCTCTTCCGGTACGTTTGCTCCGGCAAAATCAAGGACGGTCGGGGTGATGTCGGCCCAGGTAACCAGTCCGTTGCAGGTGCCGCCGTGTTTCTCATGCAGCGGACTTCTGACGATGCATGGCAAATTCATACCCGGTTCGTACAGCGTGGTCTTGGCCTCAGGGAACGCCGCGCCGTTATCTGAAATATAGATCAAGACGGTATTGTCATATTTGCCGGTCTCTTTCAAAATTTCAACCAGATGTCCGATACCACGGTCGAGACGGGAAATAGAGCGGTAATATTGCGCCAGTTCGGCCCGGACTTCCGGTGTATCATTGAGAAATGGCGGGACAACTACCTCATCCTCAGCATAGATTACCTCATTCTCATAATGATCGCGGTTGCCGAAACTGTTCGGTTTCAAAGGATGATCCTCTACCACTCCGGCCCGGTGCGGGTTGTGGGAGCCCCAGTAGAGGAAGAATGGTTCGCCCTCCTGGCTGATGAAATCGCGGCATTTTTCTACAAACATCCAGTCGTCGCGGGAACGGAAATCCCCGATATCGTCGGTAAACGGGAACTGGCTCAACGGGGCGTAATGCTTTTTGCCCACGCATCCGGTGCGGTAACCGGCTTCATTCAGGTAGGCCGGCAGGGTCTTCACACCCTCCAGACAGGAGAAATGGTGATGTTTGTGAGCATGGCCGTAGGTGCCGTTCGTATGGTTCTGCAGACCGGTCAGGATGACCGAACGGCTGGCGGCGCAGCTTGCAGTTGTGCAGAACGCATTATTGAATTTGACGCCCTCGGCGGCCAATTGGTCAAGGTTCGGAGTTTTTATTACGGGGTTTCCGTAACAGCCGAGAGCTTCGATGCCGTGATCGTCGGCAACCATAAGAATGATGTTGGGCCGTGCCATGTTAATTGAGTCCTTAGTTATTATTCAGCAGTTGTTTTTCTATTTGTTCAAAAAAGAAGCGATGTCCGTGATGGTTCGGATGGATACCGTCATGCAGCAACTTGAAATGTTCGTTATTGTCCTGATCCAGGACTTCACTCTGCCAGGCTGCATTGATATCCACCAGCGTAACATCCTTTTTCGCGGCGCACTCCCGTACAGCGTCCATGTACAGCGGCAGACATGGACGGTTTGTTATACATTTTATACTGCAAGTATAATCAAGCGGATTCTGGGTCAGCAACACAACTTTTGAGCCGTATTCTCTAGCGGCGTCGACAATCTCGCCCATGGCTTGACTAAATCTGGAAATCTCGTCTTCTCCGTCAATAGAATCGTTCATGCCGTACATGACAGTTGTTAACTGCGGCTTGAAGCGGGAGACCAGGCCTCTGACGTAATCGACTGAATGCTTCGCCCGGGTACCACCTATTCCGGCATTGATCAGGACAAACTTCCTTTTAGTAAAAGTCTTTCGGAGCGCCTCGTTCAGTAGTTCGGCATATCCCAAATAACCTTCGGTGCAATGGTTGGCTTCTGTAATGCTGTCACCAAGACAGAGGATTACCGAGTATTCATTTTGGTTTATTATATCTTTAATGTTCATTTAAAAATTTTCCTCTGCCAGTTTAACAACTCCAACGGTCAGCAGCAGATTGGCAAACCGCCTCTGTTCCCCGGTCGCAATGACCAGAGAAGTGTTGTCCGATTTGATCTTATCATAAAAACTCCAGCGTTCCATCTCGGACCAGGCAACATCTTCATCAAGCATAGCCCGGTAGGTATCGTGAATTTCCGGGTGGAAATCATCCGGGGGCTGCATAACTGTAGCCTCCTGAACCGGAATTACGTCCAGTAGCGCCGTCAAGACGTCAGTACAGTTCAATACTCCGGGCATTAGATTCAAAAAAACCTTTTTAGCAAGCGGATTTGAACAAGTCGCGACGGGAAAATTCCCGTCTGCTATCAGAATTTGTGAGAAGTGGCCGGAACTGGCCAATGCTTCAAGAATTTGCGGGTGGATTAATTTTGTTTTTAACATATTACGGTCCTCAAATATCCAGTTGCGGCAGAATTGCCCGGTCGCTAAGCCAGACCGGACTGCTCCAGGCGATTTCGCCATCCTGCTGCAATATCCGGACATAGTAAAAAATAAATTTATGCGGCGGCATCGGCGGAAAATCCGCATCGAGCCACGCTTCGCTTATATCGGCATTATCAGTAAGAGTTATCTTATTAACTAACTCGTCTTTGACAAAGTCGGAGCTTGCGTTTTCCGGTTCATAAACCGCGGTCGGATTTTCAAGGTCGCCGTTGCGGATCAGCTCGATCCGCTTGAGCGGTCCGGTCAGGGCGTAGCTGATTGAAAATTCCCGCGGGTCTGTGAAGTTGAGTTCTACCACCTTTTCCCCGGCCATTGGCGTAACTGAATTGCCGCATTTCATCGCCATGTCCAGCAGGATTCTGACTCCGGTCGTTGCGTAGGTCTGCCGGTCATAAATGGCATTCCAGATTGATTTACGGTCCAGCTCAGGAGCCCGGATCGCGGCCAGTCCGGCCATATCCAGTTCACAACTGGCGAAGCCGGGCTTTTCTTTCAGCGGAAAGTGCCGTCCGGGGGTATTGTGATGGTAGTCCCCCGAGCCGACCAGACCGACCCGGAATCCGCGTTTCAGGAACTCCAACACGCCGCCGTGATCTCTGGTTGCCGACATATCGGGACGGTGAAAGTATTCGCCCGAACCTTTATCACTCATGATCTCGATTACGCGTTCCGTTTTAGGGTTATGGTAGCGACAGTCGAGACGGGCGGTGTGGGTGTGCGGAATAATCATATATTTTATCGGTTCGAGAAAGCGATACCAGTCATTGCTTGAAGGGAATTCACGCCAGTTGAAACAGATCGATTCACTTTCATCATAGAAATACGCGTTGCGATGATTTCGTTCGCGCAGGCCGCTGGGGTAGCGTTTGACATCACTGGATATTTCCATTGCCGGGAAGACAACAAATTTTCCGGGCTCGTAAACTTCACCGGTGATCCGGTTCAGATTATCCCATTTGTTCTCGCGCATTTCGTTGGAGTCAAGCATGATCGGAAAGCAGATGCCGTCGCTGTGGTCGGTCAGGCAGGTAACGTCGAGACAGGCGTCGTAACGGCCGCGTCTGAAATATTCCTCCGGTTCGCCATGACCGTCAGATTGAGCTCCCTGGGCGTGCAGGTCTCCCCAGTAAATTGATTGCTCAACCTGTTTTCTAACTTCGACCGGATTACTCATCCAGGTTTCGCCGTTCCATTCCGCGAAAAGATAATAAACGCCTTCGGGGTCCGGCATACTTATTTCAATTTCCCGGCGGAAAGGTTCATCTGTAAAAACGATCTTTTCGAGTTCTTCGCCGGAATCCCAGCGTAGTGCAGCCTCAACATCTTCGGATCTAGAAGCCGGATTGTGACAGCGATCCATCAACTGTGCTATAAGACTTACCTTGCTGCCGGTTTTCGCGGTTGACGGCAGAGTCAGATGTAGGCGTTCCGCCTTCGCTCCAATAGTTGCGGTAACCGGTTCATGTTCGAGCCGGTTGGCGAAGATACAGTAGCCCGGGTGTTGTGGCGACCAAAGTGATTCAGCGTATTTCGGGAACGGATTCAGGGTGAAGGCCACCATAAAGGTGAAGTCGCCGATAAAGTTGGCGGCTTCCGCGCCCGGTGCATCTTCGCCTTTTCCTCCATAATAAATATTGATCATTTCTCCCGGCTTGACACTGCCCTTTACGACCTTGATGCAAACCCAGTGTATAGTATTGGGTCCTTCCGGCAAATACGCCTCCAGTTTGGCGTTGGCGTCAGTCTCGACTTCGACATACCCGCGTTCTCCCGGCGTCAAAACCGGAGCGCTCCAGCCCTGGGTCGGCACATGCATGCTGATGCCCGTACCGGCGTCGATGCTGTTTTGTCCGCAGGTATATGTGATCTTAAATGAATTTATCGAATCGGCGTCAACAACCTCAGGCGTCATAGTTGCTGAACCGTAAAGGTCCGCAGGTAATTTTTCCTGATTTTTCAAGGCTTCCGGAGGAGCCTCGTTTATCCTGTATACTTCTCGCATTGAATAATCCTTGTAATATCTTATATAATAGCTATGCACTTCATGCCGGATATACTATATAAGGCATAATGCACGAAGTAAATAGCAAAACGCAGACTTAACTTATCAAAATGCACGATGGTTGCTATGTTGATCAATCATATGAAATTGACCTTTGGTGGTTACTTTTTGATCAGAGTAATCCCCATCGTGACCCAGAAGCCTTTGCCGGGGGCGACTGATAATTTCATCTCTTTAAGTTTTTTCCGGGGATTTGGATTGGCAAACTCGGAGAGATAAAGTCCTTTGCTGCTTCTGGTGCGGTAGGCGATTTCAGCGTTCTTCAGCGATTTCGGTTTATGCCAGTCAGCTATATCTTTTCCGCCTACTATCGGCACGACCTTCCTGGTTCCGTCTGTATATATCAATTCAAGGCTGCCGAATTTTTCTCCCGGGTTACATTTAAACCAGGCGGCGGCGTGAAGCAGATAGATCTTTTTGAACCGCATGTTGTGGAGCGGAACGGTGATCGACAACGGCAGTTTTTCCTTGCGTCCGGGACTGTTGCCGAGGATAATTGCTTCGCCCTTACGGCTGGTTCTGAAAAGCATGCGTTCATACAGCTTTGTTCCTGGAGGCAGGTCGTCGCATTCCGATCCTTTGCAGTACCACGCGTCGGCCGGAGCGTTCCGGTTGGTGCGGTTTGCCACTTTTTTCAGATAGTAAGTGAATACCTTGTTGCGCGGCGGCAGTTTTAACGCGAAAACCTTGCCGTCATCACAGGCCAACGGTTTGATCTTATCTGTGGACCACGGGGTTTCAAGCGTGTAATGCAGGATATTGCGCAACAGCAGTTTGGCCATGCCGTCTGACTGGTAATTGTCCGCCAGGGACAACTGCGACATCAAGCATGCGCCTTTACCGATTTTATACTGGGTAAGCAGCATGCCGAAAACCGGAAAACTCTGGAGCTGGCAGCCGGTGGCCGCGCCGGCGACAATGACATTGCCGGTGACCGGAGCTAAAAGACCGTTGTATACCACCCGCTTTTTACCCCAGCTTTGAAAGTCCATTGCGTCCATTCCTTTAAGCAGCGGGGAGCTCATATTTATCGGATCGGCGTTCGGGGCCGGACCGCTGGCAATGAATTTTAATGCTCTGGCCCATGGGACCGGATTTGCCGCCTGCTGCGAGAATACCAGCAATCTGCCGCCGCCTGCGATATAATCACGCAGCGCCTGTGCCGCTCCGAACGCGTTCTGATCACAACTGTCCTTTCCGATAATGACGACATCATAATCATTAAGCTTTGCCAGGTCTTTAAGTAAGGTATATTTTACCTTGAACGAATCAAGCATTTTTACGGTCTCGCCCTTAGCTCCATGTTTGTCATAGAGTGCTATTTTTTTTGAAGATACAACCGGTTTGAAATTGGCCGGGGTCAGTACCGTGACCCGGTGGGTATTCTCACTAACGCATTTTCCGTTTGAGACCAGTTTTGAGAACATTTGATAGACTCCGTCCGGAGTGTTAACGGGAATTTTCAGCTGGATTGAAAAGTCTCTGTGTTTACTGATTGCCAGTGACCCGACAGGCTTGACTATTGAAGCGATGCTCTTACCGGTTTTGTTAACCAGGTCTATCTGCAAATCTCCGTTAAACGCTGATTTACTCCAGTTGATTACCCGGTTGGAGAATGACATTGTCTGCCCGGCAACCATGTTTTTGAGCCAGAAATCAGGAATCGCAATTAAAGGCTGCTGGACCAGTCGCAGATACTCCATCTCAGGAGATTTGAATTTAAAACTGCCGTCCGGTGCGGCTTTCTTGGTGCGATAGGGCCAGTTGCTGTTCAAACTGTGAATCGAGTAGCCGGATATTTCCGGGCAGCCGTACCGGGTCGCTTCGAGTCCGCGTTTGAGATAAAGTCCTCTATGTTTTCCCGCTGTTTCGCGGTCCCGTAACGCTCTGATACTTGACACTCCGGCAAACGCGGCATTTTCACGGGCGGTGCGTTTATGGCGGAAACGTTTTTTGGCCGGGAGAATCTCGTTGTTCAGGAAATCGGCGTACGCTTCCGGATCGGGATTCCCGTCTTTATTGAATACTTCAGGGACGAATTTGGTCAGGCGTTCCTGTGTCGGAACCTGGTTGAAGAATTCGCCGAGAATGGTCGGGTATTTTTTCCCGCTGTAAACCCGGTTGATCAGTTCATGGTATTCCTTGTTGAAACCCTTTATCGCCAGCGGCATTAATCTGGTCTGGGAAATTAGGTAACTGTGAAAATCGAGGTAATCCGACGGCAGCGGCAGCCAGGAAATCTTCTTATTATGTCCCATGCCCCAGTGCATGCCGGAGCTTGAGGTGGCCGGTCTTTTCTGCGGATCATTTTCGTGCATGTAATTGTAAAACAATGTGCAGTATTGCCTTGCCTGCAGGTCGCCGGCGGCCATTTCGTTGCCCCCGGACCAAGTGACTACACTAGGGGAGTTGTAAGTATAATCGATGAATTGCTTCAGCTTACTTTGAAGAAATTTGGAAAAATGTTTGCCGTCCTTTGAAAAGAACTGCTGCAATACGTAGGATCCCTCAAAATCCGGGGTTTTATTAGTCATTTCAGACCCGATAGCGTCAACAATCCTGGCCGGGGTGAATTCCTCCCTGACCATAAGTCCGGCCTCATCACAGAAATAGTATGCGTTGCGGTGGTTGGGTCCGGTATGGATGCGCTGGGATGTAAAATTACTGGCGCGTTTTGCCAGAATGAAATCGCGGGCCGCGTTCGCAAAGTTATAGCCGTACTTGTTGGTTACCGCCGGACCGTGGCTCCAGCCTGTGCCCAACAGCGAATTGCCCACATTCATACCGAAGAAGTAGATCGGCTTGTCGTTCAGCAGGAAGAGCTTTCCGGCTGTTTTAATGGTCCTTACTCCGAAGCGTTCCAGGGCCATAACGCCGTTATTGCGCGGGTCGATGATCTTTAATTCGTAAAGGTTGGGTTCCCATACATCCCATGCCGCGAGACCTTTAACCGGAATAATCAGTCTGCTGAAACCGGCTCTCGGTGATTTTTGCGCGGCAACTTTTATAGTAAAGGATTTGGGGTTTTGGCCGGGGAACTTGTAAAATTCAGACTGCCATGGGGATATTTTAACCAGATATTTATCCGGCATCTTGCTGTTTGCCGCCGGTTTTGCGTCGATGATGACCTTATTAGCTTTATATGGTGCGCTTACCAGAGTTTTGCTGAAATAGGCATTGGGGTGGTTTTCGATCCAGACGTTCCCGGTAATACCGCCGGTATCAGGTGTATTCCAGGCGAATGGCAGACCGGAGTCATAGACCCCGACTACAACCACATTTTCCGAGCCGTATTTTACCGCATCGGTAATCTCCGCTTCGAAGTAATCCAGAAAAGCACCGGCAACCCTGCCGCTGCCCTGAGAATCCCAGTTGCTGTGACGGGCGACCTCTTTACCGTTAACCCATACGACACATTCTGTTTCCACATTTTCAAAGAAAATGACCTGCCGCTGCCCTTTATATTTTTGAGGCAGGATAAATTTTTTGCGATAGTAACCGATCCCCCCCATGGCGTAATTTTTCTTTACCCAGGTAACTCCGGGACGACTGTCTTTCTTTTCATACGGCATCAGGTCGTTCCATGCGGAAGGAACCAGCAGGCTCCACCATTTACCGTTGACTTGTGGTTTGCAGTATTCCGGTTTAAACAGGATATCTTTGAAAGGGATTTTCTTTCCGGGTTTGATCACCAGTCCTTTGCCTTTGCCGGTCTTGCCGGGTTTCAAGTTGGCTTTTATCCATTGCGGGGAAAGATAATTCCAATCCAGTTTGAACTGCCATACTCCGGTCAAATATATCCGTTCTTTTTTCTGCCAGAAAAGGTCGTAGTAACGTGGTGACGACAGGTTTTGGGCACTGATTTTATCTTCTTTGTCAGTTGGAACTTCCGGCACGGCATGTGCAGATAGCATAAGGGATAGCATTGTCCCGGTTGGAAATAAAGAGAGAAATCCCCGTTTAATATTCATTTTTACCTCGAAATATAGTACTTTTTTACAAAAAAACTCCCGGATCCACACCGGGAGTCAAGCCGGATTGAATTATCTGATATTAAATTTTGATTAAAGCTTATTCTTCGTTCCAGAAATGTTCTGATCTCGGCAGAGTTGCCATTGACTGTATGTCAACCAGCATTCGCTTGTTGGCGTGCCCGTCCCAGTACAAAACATTGTTCGCTGATACATGAGGGCTGCCGAAACGGTCAAGACTTGAGAGGGTCCATTTGCTGAACCAGGCAAGATTACTGGAGTCGATGACCATTGCCTGCTGTGACGGAGGGATTCTCATCCCGGCGACCTTAACCCCGTCGTCGGTGGAAAGCCGCATGCCAGGGCGAGGATAATCGTCAATTGCGTAGTCATATAACCGGGGCCTGGCGGATCCGTCATTGATCTGACTGGTTCTATTGGTCGACGGGCAATCCAGGATGGTTCCGTAGCCGCGTTGTTTTGTTTCCGAGTAGTCGAAGCCGCCGGGAAGAGTACCCAGATAGTTGCCGCCGAAATTGTCGGTGGTCAGGAATCCAAAAATATCGTTTGTCCCGCTGCCGTATGAGGCCGCACCGGGGAGGAAGCCGCCGAAATCGTTGATGTAGTCATTGAAGCCCAGAAACATCTGTTTTTCGTTGTTGAGGCATTTGATCTGTTTGGCTGATTCACGGGCCTTGTTCAAAGCCGGCAGCAGCATTGACGCGAGAATTGCGATGATCGCGATCACGACCAGGAGTTCAATCAAGGTAAACCTTGCAATGTGTTCCTTTTCAGTTAATTTGGACTGTGCAGTCTGGCGGCCGTAACTTTGTCGTCTTTTCATGCTTCGAATCCTCTTTTAGTTAATATAACCTTAAAACAAATTGTCTCTACTGCTTAATATGATAAATGGGGAAATTAAACATTCAGGAGCAGACCAGCTCCTTTTTGCGGACAGCTTCTTCATCCCTTTTTTTACTTAATTTCTTAACTGCGTTCCAGGTGGCGTTGTTGAAAATATCTTCGTATTCAACGGACAGTTCATGGGCCGAATAATAAAACATGAAGTGGTCCATCGGCAGATTGAACGCTTTGTCGATGATCTCCAGGTAGTCGTCCAGGTCGGCATCTCTGTGGCGTTGGGCCTCCATCAGGTAAAAGGTCTTTTTTCCTGCTTTCAGCAGCAGGTCATTATAGGCATCGTAGGCCTTCCAGATGGTGTTTTTCATAACATGCATCTGATGGTCCTCGCTTCTGACATGGCCGTCCGAACCGAGGTAGTCGATATATTTTGTCCGGGCGACAATCGGAGCCAGATGCAGGCCGCTGGCCATGGCGAACATGGAGATGACGACATCGGGTTTAATGCTTTTGGCGTATTCGCTCATTTCGTCAAGAAAGACGATAATGTCTTCCTGCTGCGGCCGCGGTTCGTCCCAGATGATACCGTCAAAACCGAAATCAAGCAGCATGATCTTGATATTTTTCATAAAATCGGCTTTAACTTCATCGCGGCTGATATCCAGATATGGCGCGCCGTTATCGGGCCGCTGCAGCATGTACGGACTCTGGAATATTTTGTCATCAAAACCGTCGATCCAACCGGCGGTAATTCCGGCCCAGCGGTTCGGCACCGCATGAACCTTAAGGCCGTATTCATGAGCTTTGTTCACCACGTTGTGCAGTCGTCCCTGATGCCAGTTGGTCAATTGACTTTCCTGAACACAGACCGATAGGGCATCGCAGCCGATCTCTTTCATTTTCTTTAAATCCCACTCCAGATGGCGATTCAGCAATTCATGGTTATGCGGGGCATAGTAGTAACAGTTAATAAGCATTTAAGTCGATCCTGATAATTATTTTGCGTTTGTATAAATAATTATACGAGGTAGATTTACCCTTGGCAATGATGAAAACGGGAAAAGATATGTTGAAAACGGTAAAAGTGGTGGTATAATAGTTACCGGCATCATCAAAGGAGGTTCTTCAGCCATGAAAAACGTGCTGCTGCATTTGGAATTTTACATATCCTCGGTCCAGCGCCTGCACAAGGGAGTCGTGGAATATGCCCAGGAAAGAGACTGGCACTTGACGGTTAGCGGACCGCATTTCACCTTTCCGGAGTACTGGAATGGCGATGGTGTCCTGCTGCATCTCAATGACGCAAGGGAAAAGCACGCGTTCCTTAAAAGGAATCCGGACATTCCAGTTGTTTCTTTCACTATGCCGATAAAAAACAGTGGGCTAAAGTTTTCAACCGTCCGGGAAGATGACTTCAAAATAGGCAAAATAGCCGCACAGCATTTTATCGAAAACGGCTGTCGTCACGCCTGCTGGTACGGCAGCGGCAAGATCGATCTGCGCGGACGTTCCTTTCTCAGGAGGATGCGCCACCGCGGTATTGATACAAGCCTGATTACTCCACCAATAAGCCCGCGGGAAGTTCCATGGGACCTGAAAAATACCTGGTTGGCCGAGCAGTTGAGTAAACTGTCGCTGCCATGCTCGGTTTTTTGCGAAAATGATGCCTGGGCATACGAAATTCTCGAGGCGGCACTTCTGGTCGGGCTTAAAATACCGGAAGATATTTCCATTCTTGGAGTAGATAATAATTCGCTGGTCTGTGAATGTTTGAAGGTTCCTCTTTCCAGTGTTGACAACCGACTGGAAAGGGTTGGTTATGAGGGCGCTGCCCTGCTTGATGCGATGATGGACGGAAAGAGAGGGCCGCATGAGCTGATTCTCGTTCCCCCGGCGCCTGAGGTTGTGGCGCGGAAAAGTACCGATGCTCTGGCGATCGATCATCCGAACCTGAAAAGAGCGGTTGCCTATATCAGGGAAAACTTCGATAGCAACGATATTTCAGTAAAAAAAATCGCGCAGGCAGCATATGTTTCAGAGTCAGGAATCAGAAAGCTGTTTAAGAAACATTTCAATACCTCGGTCCTGCATCTAGTACATAAATTGAGAATACAAAAAGCATGTTCATTGCTGCGGGAAACCAGTTTGAAAATAGATGCCATCGCCAGTCAAGTCGGATTTGGGGACACCAGAAGGTTCTATGATGTTTTCACCCGTGAAATGTCTACCTCCCCGGCCCGGTTCCGGAAAGAACAGGCCGAGGTCTTTTAATATTGATCAATCGTCTTATTGATGTTTTCTGACCGCTGTCGGAACATTTTTACCTGCTTCGCCGCGAAATGCCTCAGCCGGCCCCCATGGAGCGGTATTGACCATGATATACTGAGTTGAACCCAGACGATCCTGCTCCTTGTAGGCAAATCTCCACATCCGCCCTACCAGATCGCGTTTGATCTCGTCATACTTCGGGTCATTATCCAGGTTTTTCATCTCATGCGGGTCGTTGACCAGATCGTAGAATTCATCCCGGCCGAAGCCGTTGTAGACGTATTTGTACTCTTTTGTCGCCACCATTCGCTGGGTAAACATCTGCTCGGTTCCCTCACACTGGGTGCACATCTCCTGCCGCCAGTCGGTCGGGGTCGCATCGTTCAGGAACGGTACCAGGCTGTCACCTGAAAAATATCGGTCGGTTTTGATTCCGGCCAGTTCCAGAAAAGTCGGGCCGAAGTCGGCCAGACTGACAAAATCATCCACCACACGCCCGGGATTTTTAATGCCTTCCGGCCATTTCATTATCGCCGGCACCATATAGGCTCCCATAAAGGCCGGAACCTGTTTGTGAAACAAGCCGTGATCACCGACGTAGTCGCCATGGTCGGAACAGAAAAGTACAATCGTATTTTCGGTTTGCCCCATTGCTTCAAGTTTCTCCAGCAGGCGGCCGAAATTGTCGTCGACCTTGCTGCAGCAGGCCCGGTAATGTCGGATCGATTCTTTAGCGCCTTCGATATCAACTTTGTCGAATACCCGTTTCCGCAGTTTGCTGTAATAGTCCGGTTTGTCTTCCATGGTATCGAAAAAGCTCGGCGGCAGTTCCGTTTCTGCCGGATCGTACAGGTCAAGGTATTTCTTTTCGGCCCGGTATGGTGTGTGTGGAGAGTTCCAGCCGACATATAATACCCACGGGTTTTGTCCATCCGCCAGACTGTCCAACTCGGCCATCGCCTGTTCGGTCGCGTCGTCGTCGCTGCCGAAAGCCACGTCAACTTCGTCATAAAGTTTATGAGGAGCATATCCGGATACATTGACCCGGCCCTCTCCCTGAGCTTCATTTAAATTCTCGGCAGACTCCCTGATCTTTTCCCACTTGTCCCCGGTGTCCTGAATTTTTTCATCATAAGGTCTCAATTCTTTCCAGCCGTAATCTTTCGGAGCCTGGTCACTGTAGGCGCTGACGTGCCATTTGCCGCAGTAGGCCAGATGGTATCCGGCATCTTGCAAGTCCTGGCTCCAGAATCTGATATCGCGGTGCGGGCCGTGGTTGACGGCATACTCGTTGTTGACATTGTTCCACACTCCTGTCCTGGATGGATAAAGTCCGCTCATAAAGGTGGCCCGGGCCGGACAGCAATGCGCCATCGGCGGATAGGTTCTGGAAAAATTAACCCCTTCAGTTGCCATTTTTTTCACGTTCGGCATGATACACGGGTTCTCGGGCAGAACCGTGTCTGCCCGCTGATGGTCGGTCATTACAATTAAAATATTAGGTCTTTTCATCTCTGTGGTATTCCTTGTTGGTAAGTGCTGGAATAGCTGTTCCGGATTAGACTTTTTAATATATTGTACTTTTTGCGTCAATTCAAATATAGTTTTGATTCATAAATTTTATCCGGGTCTCAAACGAGTATTTTGAAATAAAAAAACAACCGTGTTCAAATATGACGCACGGCTGTTTTCAGTAAGTTTGTGAATGTCAGGATTTGAGTTTACATCGAAGCTCCTGCAAACTTTCCACGTTCCGGAACTTTCTTCAAATGTAGTTTGTTATTTTTAGAATAAAGGATCACAAGATATTTTCCCAGTCCCCTGATCGGATCTTTCTTGAAAGTGCTATTGCTGACCTCAATAGTCTTCTTATCTTTAATGGCCGCTTCAATTTGTTTGCTTACATCGATCCATTTATCCTTGGCCCCGTATACCGCTTTTTGCATGGTGAACTCTTTGGTCGGTTTGATTCCGGGGGCAATTAAAACCTGAGTTTTTTCCCGGTAAACTCCGCTTTTCTCTTTGCCGTCCACTTTGTACTTGAGAGTCAGGAATTTCGCTTTGCCATGAGCCGGATCTTTTGGGACCATTGCATTGCTAACATCGATTGCGATGATGTCCCCGATAACGCAGGAGTCAATGATTTTCTTCTTTACATCAATCTGCACGTCTCCCGCACCGTAAGTAGCGCTGACGATTTCAAGTTTAGCTGCGGAGGCAATCGCGCAGGCCGCGCAGCAGATAGTGATTAGACTTTTTTTGAGGATGGATTTTTTCATTATACGCTCCTTTGGGCTGTTGATTTCCTACTCTACCGTCAAACAAGACTCATGTCAAATAATCCAGTCGCCTGCTTTGAAAAAAATTGCGTGATTATCCTTTTCCGACTTTATTCAACTGAAACAGACGCTATAATAAACGAATATAGCTTGATCTCATTTTTTTTACGGAGTATAGATATGCGAACAAACAGAGTATCGTTCAATCCGGGATGGCGCTTTTGCGCGGGTAACCTGGCCGCAGCGGAGCAAATTGAATACGATGATTCCTTATGGCAGGATATAGATTTGCCGCACGACTGGAGCGTCCGACAGACTTTCGAGGAAAAATTGACCCACGGTACAGAGCATGCCTATCTGCCGAACGGCATTGTCTGGTATCGGAAAAAATGTGAATTTGAATATGCTGAAGCTGAAAGAATCGTCCTTGAGTTTGACGGTATTTACCGTGCGCCGGATATCTTCGTCAACGGTAAACACCTGGCCAAACGTTTAAACGGTTACATGGGATTTGAAGTTGATATTACCGAAGCTCTGCATGAAGGTGAAAATCTTATCGCGGTCCGGGTTGATAACTCAATCGAGGCTACTTCACGCTGGTACACCGGCACCGGGATCAACCGAAATACCTGGCTGCATAGATTGCGGCCGCTGCATTTTCTCAGACACGGGTTGAACATTGAAGCCAAAGTTGACGGCGCTCTGAAATTGTCGGCGCAGACTGCTCTACCGGGGAGACTTACGTTTCAGATATATTCGCCGGATGATGAACTGGTTCTCGAACTGAAGTCTGAAGATGGTTATACGGCATCAGGTAAAGTTGAAGATCCGAAGCTATGGTCGCCTGAACATCCAGCCCTGTATAGTTGCCGTGTGTTACTGACGGACGCAAACGGGGAAATACAGGATGAATTGATTGAAAAATTCGGATTTCGTTCGGTCGAGTTCTGTCCCGATCGCGGTTTTCTGCTCAATGGCGAAAAAGTGCTGTTTCGCGGTGTAAATCTACACGAGGATTTGTGTGGAATTGGAACCGCAGTATATAAAGACGGTATCCGGCGGCGTTATGAAAAACTTAAATCATGGGGCGTCAATGCGATCCGCCTGGCACATCACCCCTATGCTCCGGAATGGATGGAGCTGGCTGACGAGATGGGCTTTCTGGTTTTCGCCGAGGCCTATGACAAATGGACCGGACAATATTACGGGAATCAAGTTGACTTCTCAACGGTTTGGAGAACCGACCTGGAGTCTTTTATCAAGGCAAACCGCAACCATCCTTCGATCTTTATATGGAGCGTTGGGAACGAGGTAGCTGAACAGCAGCTTTTCGGGAATGACGGTTATGGCGTTAAACAGTTGATTAAAATGCAGGATTTAGTCCATGAACTTGATGCGACCCGCAAAGTTACATGCGCGTTGTTCCCGGCCAGAAAAGGTGGAATCATTTACAGTCATCCGGACTATTCGAATACCGATATTGCCGAAATGGCGCATAAAATGGATGTGGTATCGGTGAACTATATGGGAGAGTTTTTCGCGGAGGACCACAAGAAATATCCGGAGATGATATTTATCGTCAGTGAGGAAAAGACCGCACAGGGGGCGGCTAACTGGAATATCCCGGATCATGAATACTCCTGCGGCAGCTTCTTCTGGGGCGGTTTTGACTATCTGGGGGAATCCCGTTGGCCGTATAAAAACTGGCATCGCGGTTTGATGGACCGGGCCGGTTTCAGAAAACCGGTGACCTGGCAGGCTGAAGCAATCTGGGGAAACACTCCGGTTGTCCGCATCGCGGTCAACCCGGATGCCGGGAATGAGGCGGTGGAATGGAACGCGGTTCAGCTTGACTGGGAACCGCTGGTTTCCCATTGGAACTGGGAGTCCGGCAAAAAGTGCCGCGTGGTCCTGTTTTCAAATTGTGAAAGGATCGAATTGATCCTTAATGATTGCATTATTGCGGAAAAGGAGTTGCTGCCGGAAGACGATAGCAGAATTGTCATCGAGGTCCCTTACGAAGCCGGGGAAATTAAAGCAATCGGTTACAAAGATTGTCAACCAGTGGCTGAACACAAACTGGTTACGGCTGGCAGGCCTGATGAAATTAAGCTGAATATTCTTTCCTCAGAGCCGGAACCGGGCGGTTTGCTCCATGTTGAAATTGAACTGGTCGATGAGAACGGTATCATATGTCCGAATGACGGACAGATGATCGAGCTGGACGTTTCCGGGGCCGGATATCTGGTCGGGGTTGTGAATGGAGACGCCCAAAGCAATCAGCTTTTCCGCAGTTCCGGAATTGGTTTATATGAAGGCCGTGCGCTTGCGGTGATCAAGGTGAAAAACTATGGCGACATAACTATAAACGCCGCCACTGAATTTGATCAGAGCTCGATTTCGACTGCTGCAACCGTCGCGGTTGAAAGCTGATCAACCGGCCAGGGCTTTACGCATTGCTTCTTCCATAATATCGGCCATACGCATGTATCCGAGATCGCTGGGGTGAACCCCGTCCATCGAGGCTTCGTTATCGGTGCCGAAAAGCTTATCGCCTTTAACATAATGCAGGTTCTTGAAGCCGGAGTCGAGAAGTTTTTGATAAACCTCCTTAAATGCCTGCCATTTTTCCTCGTGTTCCTGCTGGAAATCCGGTTTCAGCCATGAACTCATCCTGGGATGATCCTCGACGAGGATGACCGGGGTTTCCGGATGCGCTTTACAGATGGTGCTGATAAAGGTCTCGGCCCGGGTTCTGACCAACTCCTCGTCCATATTCGGGAGCGCGTCAAGCACGAAGATTCCCGCGTCCAGTTCCGCAATCAGTTCTCCGAGTTCAGGTTCCATTCTAGCGCTGCCTGAGAAGCCCAGATTGATAAGCGGCAGATCCAGGCGTCGGCCCAGAACCTGCGGACAGCCCAGTCCGGCCCGGGCGGCAAATGCGCCATGGGCAATACTGGTACCGTAGTAGACCAGCGGTTTGTCCGTTCTCGGCGCGACCGGCTGGAAAGTCGCTCCTGCTTCAATTCCGATCTCTACTTTCAATGCCGGATTACGCAACGGAAGATACAAGCGGTATTGGCGCATCTCTTTTGGCAGATCTTCGATTATCACCGTTGATGGATTTTGGTCTTTGATACAGAAGTGCGGCGGAGCTGAAGCCCATCGCCAGGTGTCGGTGGAATTGTCGAAAGCATAAAGATCGACTCCGCTGAAGCCGCATACGTTGAAATTGTCTTCACCCAATTGCTCGGAGCCGAGGGTCCAGCGGGCGTAAACCGCGGTTGAGTCAGTCTTGAAATGGGAACATATTCCGATGCTCGAATGGCTGTGGTTCCAGACATCCTCCGTTACAAACTTTTTGGCCCTGCCAGGCAGACGGTCATACGGGTCATTGGTGTCGTCCCAGCCTTTGCCTTCCACTCCCCATTCCGATATATCATACCATTTCAGGTCTATATTATTATCCATGTTAAAAACTCCATGATTTATATTCTACGTAAAGTAGTTAATATAAAAAAGCGTTCCGCAAATACAAGGGGGTACAGTAGTAAAAGCCATCATAATGTGAATATTAATCAACCAGTTGGCTGGTCCGGTTGATGACCATGTCCTGCCAGTGTCGGTCCAGTGTATTAAATCTGGCCGACCAGCCGGATATCCTGACTACCAGGTTGGGATAACGTTCGGGATGCTCCTGAGCATCTTTCAGGATTGCGTTATCAACGACATCCAGTTGCAGATAAAAACCTCCCAAAGCGAGAAATGTTCTTAACAGAGATTCAATTATCCTGGCGTCAGAGCCTCCTGTCGCGTGTAGTTTCAAATCGAGAGGACAGCCGTTAGGAGTCTTGACAAAATCTGCCTTGCAGAATGATTTTATAACCGCGGTTGGACCGTGTCGGTCTGTGCCTGGAGTCGGAGCCAGGTTGGCGGCCAGATATTCTCCCGCAAATTTACCGAATGCGGTTGCATTGCGATCCTTCGCGTAGGCCAGTTCCCGACCGAATGTACTGACTCCGACCGGACGCAGAACTCCTTTTATGTCATGGGTACTACCGGCAATCCTGGTATAGTCGTCAAAGACTCGTTTAAACATGGTGTCGGATTCGCTATTGTCATTGCCGTAAAGTTCAAATTCAGCGGCTATTTGCTGTCGGATTTGTTCATGCCCGCTCCAGTTGTCCTTGATGATATTGATCAGTTCAGACAGCTGCATCTGTTGCTTTTCATAAACCAGCTCTTTGATGGCAAAAAAGCTGTTGGCGGTATCGGGAATGCCTCCGGCGTGTATTGCCGCGACATTATATTTTGCCCCGCGGTTGTTGTATGATGTGGCCCGTTCGATGCAGTCTTCCACAAACATGGACAGCAGTGGAGTTGGCGAGACTGGTCCGCCGTCATTAACGCGGCAGTTGTCGGTGAATGTTTTTGTCGCCCTTGCATCCTGCTTTCTGCATTCTTCTTCAAGATGTCTGGTGAATTCATTATAAAGGTCATCAAAATTTTCAAATGCTTCCGGTCTAATTGCGGCCTCGTCCAGAGTTTTCTGTAAAATCTGCAGCATATCAAAAGGCATGTAGGTGAACGCGGTCTTGCCCGGAACAATAGTTTCCCAGCAGCCGTCATTGGTAAAGGATAATGCTTCTTCCTCAGAATAACCGAACTTGCACATGGCCTCAACTACAACCGGTTCGTTGTATATCGAAACGATGCCGCCGCCCAGGCTCATGACTTCAGCGATTCGCCGCAGCAGTTTGGCCGGGCTTTTGGGATGTATGCGCACCGCGACCGGATAGTCGCTGATATGCAGTTCTTCGATTACATCAAGTATCAGGTAGGTAACGTCATTGGTGATGTCATTGCCTTGCGTATCGCGTCCTCCCAGAATGACGTTCTGATAAAACTGGGCGTCGCCGCTCGTCCCGGAGCCAAAGCCGTGTCCGTTCCATTCGGTTCCCTTAATCCAGAAATGAGCCAGTAGTTCTCGTGCTTCATCCAGATTAATGCGGTTTTCTTTCAAATCCTTTTCAAGGTACGGTCCCAGAATTTCGTCCATCCGGCCCAGTCCCGACCAGTTGCCGCACAGACGTTGAAAGCTGAACAGAAACCAGAGGGATTGCACTGCTTCGCGGAAATCCTGCGGCGGATTTTCCGGTACTTGCTGGAAGTAAGCGAGTACCTCCTGCCATTTATCATTTTCAGAAGAGAGTTCCTGCAATAGCTGAAGCTGACGCTGGTGCCAGATCCGCATCGCTTCAACACACATCTTCATTGCCAGCAGGAAGTCGCATTGTTCGGTGGATAGTTCACTGTCTGCCAGGCGTTGTTCCACTCTGCTATAGAGTTCCTTTATGCCGGATTTCACAACCCGGTCAAAACCGATCGTCACATGGCTGGTGGCGCGATATTCGCATCCGGGCGTATTATGTTGCGCTGATTCCAGTAATGTTGCGGCGCCAACCAGCTTTTCCCCTGAAAT
>MDTD01132635.1_pt1 | contig 25366 bp, 15 predicted proteins | sample 811221 | NCBI WGS metagenome assembly MDTD01 (sample SAMN05326646, study PRJNA326480) | marine metagenome | isolation source: seawater | place: Pacific Ocean: South West | collected 2011 | reverse complement strand
TTCATCGAGGGCATCGTCGAGCACCACGATCCTGCGCGCGTCGAGGTCCACTGCTACTCGCACCAGCTCACGCGCGACGGGCTGACCGATCGCGTCCGCGCGCACGCGTCGGGCTTCACCGAGATCCAGGGCATGCCCGATCGGGCGGTGGACCAGCGGATCCGTGCCGATCGGATCGACCTCGCGGTCGACCTGACGGGGCACACCGGGCTGAACCGCCTCGGGGTGCTCGCGCGCCGGCCCGCGCCGGTGCAGGCGACCTACATGGGTTACGCCGCGACGACCGGCCTCGGCGCGATCGACTACCGGATCGTCGACGCGTACACCGACCCCGCGCCCGACGCGGACGCGCTGGCGACGGAGGAACTCGTCCGTCTCGACCCGTGCTTCCTGTGCTACACGCCCCCGCCGCACGCGCCGGAGGTGAGCGCGCGCGCGCCCGACGCCCCGATCACCTTCGCGAGTTTCAACACCTTCGCGAAGATCACCGATGACGCGTTGAAAGCATGGGCCGAGATCGTGCGCGCGGTGCCGGGCGCTCAATTGCTCGTCAAGAACGCGGGGCTCAAGGACCCCTGGCTGGCGGACCGCTTCCGCGCCCGCTTCGAAAAACTCGGCGGCGATCCGGATCGTCTGGAGACGATGGGCGAGACGCCCACCGCGGCGGAGCACATGGGCCTGTACGGGCGGGTCGACATCGCGCTGGACACCTTCCCCTACAACGGGACGACGACGACGCTGGAGGCGGCGTGGATGGGCGTGCCGGTCGTCACGATCGCGGGTGATTCGCATGTGTCGCGGGTTGGGGTGAGCCTGCTGACCAACCTCGGGCTCGATGATCTCATCGGCGCGGACACGGACGGGTATGTGCGCGCGGCTGTCGGTCTCGCGGGCGATGCCGCTCGCCGGGCGGCGCTGCGGAAGGAACTCCGGGAGCGTGTGCGCACGAGGCTGTGCGATTTCTCGTCGTTCGTTCCGAGGCTCGAGGACGCGTACACCGAGATGGTCCGGCGGGCCGCGTCCGGTCACTCGCGCGGGTCGAGTTCGTAGAGCGCCGCGAAGTCGAGGGGCTCGGCACGGCGGAGCCCGTCGCGCATCCGCGCCGCCTCTTCCCGGTCCATCCCCAGCAGCACCATGAGGTCAACGGTGACATCGACGGTCGCGACCCGCGTCGTGCGCGCCTCGAGTCTCCACACGATCGCGTCAAGCTCGCGCTCGCTGAGCAGCGCGGGCAGCGATGCGCGGATCGGCTCGAGATAGGCGTCGACGGGGTACACGCCGAACCCCTGGAAGTGCAACTCGCGCTGCTTCATCTCGCCCCAGCGTTCGAGCGTCCGGGCCTTCTGCTCGTCGCCCTCCGCCTTCGCGGCGCGGTGCGCGTCCATTTTCTCACCCAGGTCGTTGAACTCGGAGCGGACCCACGCGATCGCGACCCCCCGGCTGTCGTAGACACCCAGGCGGACCGGGCTGTCGCGCTCGATCACGGTGGGGACCGGCGCGGGCTCCGCGGGCGGCGGCACCGGCGCGGGGGTGAGCGTGACCGCGAGGGTAAACCCGATCGCGGCACCGAGAACCAGCGGACCAGAGAAGCCGTGCATGGCACGCTCCTTTCCGCCCCCGTCTTTCGTATTTTAGGTCTTCCGGGCCGGTTTCAATAGCCCAATTTTGCGAGCGCGGGTCCGAATCGCTGCTCAAGTGCGGCGTCCAGCCCGGGCTTGAGGTCGTCGAGCGATTGCCCGCTCGCGCCCTTGTTGAAGAAGAACCTCTTGGCGCGGGTGTCTCGCGCGGTGCCCGGGAAGATGGTCTTCTTGCCGCGCTCGCGGATCTCGAGCGCGCGGAGCTGGTCGAAGGCGGACTGCTTGACGGCGCGCGCGATGTCGTCGTCGCTCGCGTCGAGGCCGACGAAATCCAGGACGGTGCGCAGCGTCGCGTCCGCGTCGGACTTGAAGTCCTCGTAGCGGATCGTCAGCACCGGGAAGGCCGCGGTGGTGGACCAGGTCGCGGCGTGCTCGATCCACGAGCCGTACCCGAGCTTGGTCCAGAGCGGGTCGCCCGCGTGGCTGATGAAGGTCTCGGCGTACTGGGCGTCGGTGAGGTTCTCGATCACGCCCTCCATCCGACGGTAGTTGAGCGCGCTGAGCAGGACATCGCGGGGATGGCGCACGATGTGGACCGCGCGGGCGGTCTCGCCGATCCGCGGGTGGCGATCCGTGCGCGCAAAGTGCGTCTTGATGAACGGGTTGTCCGGGTCTTTGGGCTCGAACGGGACGGCGGGCTGGTGGATGTCGTGGATCAGCTTCGAGACCGCGAGACTGGTGGGGGGCATCCCGCCCTCGATGATGTTCGCGAGCAGGAAGCGGAGCCAGGTGTTCCCGCTCTTTGGATAGGACGCCAGCCAGGTGATGGACATGAGCGATTGTTGGCGATCTCCCGGCGCGGGATCAGCGCCTGGTGCGCGTTGCATGGAGATCCGCGAGAGCCGCGCCGAAACGGGCGGCGAACGCGGGCGCGTCGCAGACGGGGGAGGTGGCGAAGCGCTCGCGCAGGCCCGTCCGCAGGGAGGCGAGGGCTTTGGGATCGGACGCGAGCGAGAGGGCTCGTTCGACATACTGGTCGTCGGTCTCGGCGCAGAGATCGGGGAGCCCCGTGTTGGTCAGCAGGCTCAGACCCACGCGGGAGGCGTGGGTGCCGGTGCGCGGGTCGCCCGCGCGGGTGAGGACGGGGACGCCCATCCAGAGGGCCTCGCAGGTGGTGGTGGTGCCGCAGTAGGGGAAGGGGTCGAGCGCCACATCGGCGCGCCGGTAGGCCGCGAGGTGCTCGTCGCGGGTCTCGCTGCGGCCCAGCAGTTCGAGGCGCGCGGGGTCGATGCCCCGGCTCGCGAAGGCTTGGGAGACGATCGTGCGCACGGCGGCGGCGCCGAGCGGGGCGGCCTTGAGCAGCAGGCGTGCATCCGGCGCGCGCTCGAGGATGCGCGCCCAGAGGTCGAGCGTCGCGGGGCTGAGTTTCTTCGTGTCGTTGAACGAGGCGAAGGTGAACGGGCTGTCTTCGGCGCTCGGTGCGCGCTCGGCGGGGGCGGGCCCCCCTTCGGGCGGGTCGTAGCAGAGGAAGCACGGGTCGAGGCGGACGAGTTGCTCGCCTGGGCGCGCGGACTCGGGCGCGTCGTCCGCCTCGGGCGGGTCGGTCAGGCTGTCGACGAGGCGCGCGTGGATGCGGGTGAGCCCGGTGGTCGCGGGGTAGCCCAGCCAGGTGAGTTGGACGGGGGCCGCGGCGCGCGCGAACGCGCCGAGACGGTGGCCCGCGAAGTGTCCCGAGAGGTCGATCGCGATGTCGGTCCGCTCGTCCGCGAGCGCGCGCGCGAGGTCAGGGTCGCCCATCGCGGGGGCGTCGTGCCAGCGGTCGAACCGGGCGCGGAGCGTCTCGGTGACCCCGTCGGCGTGGCGCGAGGTGAACCAGGCGCACAGTTCGAAGCGGTCGCGATCGAGGTGGTCGAGCAGGGCGCCCAGGAAGTTGGACACCGAGTGGGCGCGCAGATCGGGGCTGACCAGCGCGACGCGCAGGCGGTCGCGATCCGGGTCCGGTGCGGTGGGCGTGATCGTCTGGGTTGTCTGCTCGACGAGCGCGCCCCAGCGCCGGTGGGCACGGTCGGTGTCGGCGCGGGTCGCGCGGTCGTCGTAGTTGAGGCAGTAGGCGAGGCGGGCGGCGACGAGGGGCTGGGCGGGGTGGGCGCGCGCAAGATCGGTCATCAGGTCCGCCGCGTCGCGGGCGCGCCCCGCGTTGAGCATCGCGAGGGCGGCGTTCATCGACGCGTGGAGGGCGCTGGGCGACCCGGCGGGGGCGGCGGCGATCGCGCGCTTGTGGAGGGGGAGCGACTCGTCGTAGGCCTGCCTCGCGTCGAGGCGGATCGCGAGGGTCGTCAGCGCGTCGGGGTCGCGCGGGTTGATCTCGACGGCGCGCCGGAGCGCCGCGAGCGCACGCTCGGGCTCGTCCATCGCGTCGAGCACCGAGCCCAGCGTCGTGTGGGGCTGGGGGGCGGCGGGGGCGAGGGCGACGGCCCGCTCGGCGTGGACGAGCGCACGCTCGCGGTCGCCCGTCGCGAGCAGCGCGTGCGCGCACAGGCGGTGGGCCTCCGCGTTGGCGGGGTCGGCCTTGAGCACCGCGCGGATGCGCGCGAGCGCGCCGCGGTGGTCGCCCGACGCGTAGACCCGCATCGCCTCGCGGAGGGCGGCGAGGTGGCGTTCGGCCTTGCTCTTGGAGGGACGCGGGGGCATCGGTGCAGGTCAGGTGTGGGCGGCGGTCTCGATCGCGCGGGCCGTCGCGTCGCGGGCTTCGGCGTCGGCGCGGAGCGCGGCGTCGAGGCCCGTCAGCGGCGCCGCTCGGAGGTCGTCCATCGCGCGGGCGACGAGGCGGGTGATTTCGCCGAACGGGATGCGGCGGTCGAGGAACGCGCCGACCGCGACCTCGTTGGCGGCGTTGAGGATCGCGCCGAGCGTCGTGTCGGGCTCGTCGATGACGCGGCGGGCGAGGGGGACGGCGGGGAAGCGTTCGGGATCGAGCGGGCGGAAGTCGAGCGTGGTGAGGGTGTCGAGATCCATGCGCGCGCCGGGGTGGCACTCGGGCGTTTGGGGGAAGGCGAGCGCGCACAGGATGGGGTGGCGCATGTCGGTCGCGGAGAGGTGGGCGATGATCGCGCCGTCGGCGAGCTGGGCGAGGGCGTGGACCGCGGATTGCCGGTGGATGAGCACGCCCAGGCGGTCGTTGTCGAGCCCGAAGAGGTGGTGGGCCTCGATGAGTTCGAGGCCTTTGTTCATCATGGTGGCGCTGTCGATGGTGACCTTGGCACCCATGTTCCAGGTGGGGTGGGCGAGGGCCTCGTCGGGGGTCGCGTGCTCGATCTCGTCGGGCGCGCGGTCGCGGAAGGCGCCGCCCGACGCGGTGAGCACGACGCGGCGCACGGCGGACGGGGTCGCGACGGGGGGCGCGGCGCCGGCGGGCAATTGACCCGCGAGGGCCTGCCAGACGCCCGCGTGCTCGGAATCGAGGGGAAGGAGGCGGGCGCCGGTGCGCGCGGCGGCGGTCGTGATCAGCGCCCCCGCGACGACCAGGGTCTCCTTGTTCGCCAGCGCGATGTCGGTTCCCGCTTCGGCTGCGGCGAGGGTGGCGGGCAGGCCCGCGGCGCCGACCATCGCGGCGACGACGAGATCGGCCTCGGTCGTGCGCACGATCTCGAGCGCGGCGCCTGCGCCTCGCATGGGTTCGCGGGGGCCTTCCCACGGCGCGTGCTCATCCGCGAGCGCGAGGCGCGCGCCGGGGTGGGCGCGGGCCTGCTGGGCGAGCGTCGCCCCGTTCGACCCGGCGGCGAGGGCGACGACCTCGAAGGGGTGGGGGAACGCGCCGCGTTCGTGCAGGGCGTTGAGATGGTCGATGACATCGAGCGTCTGCGTGCCGATCGACCCGGTCGAGCCCAGGATGACGACGCGGCGGGGTTGGTCGGCGGGCGGGCTCATCGGGGGTGGTCAGTCGCGCTCGATGCTGCTCTTTTCGCTTGCGGACAGGGAGCGGCGACCCGAGCCGTAGAGGGCGCGACGCTTGCGCTTGGGCTTGCTCGGGGCGGCGTCGGCGTTCTGGTCGTTGTCGCTCGATTCGGGCTTGCGGTCCGCCTTGGGTTCGCTGGCGGTCTTGGAGCCCTCATTCGACTGCTCGTCCGGCTTGCTGTCGCGCTCGGACTTGTTGTCGTCGTTGTCTCCGGAGCGGCGTCGGCGCCGGCGGCGGCGGCGCTTCTTCTTGCCGCTGCCCTCGGATCCGTCTTCGGACCGGTTCTCGGTGTCGGCGTCGTCCTTGCCGCTCGCGTCGGTGTTGTCGCTCGGTTCGGCGTCCGGCTTCTTGTCGGTCTTGCCCTTCTTCCCGGGCTGGTCCTCGGCGCTGGCGTCCGCCTTGTCTCCGGGGGTGCTGTCCTTGTTCGCGTCGGAGGGGGTGTTGTCGTCGTCGCCCGACTTGCGGCGTCGGCGGCGGCGGCGCTTGCGCTTCTTCTTTCCGCTTGATTCCTCGTCGTCCTCGTCGCTGGGCAGGTCGAGGGCGGCGATCTTCTCCGCCTCGGCCTGCTCGTGGGCGGTGGCTTCCTCGGCGAGTTCTTCCTTGGCCTCCTCGGCCTCCTGCTCGAGATCGACCGCCCAGTCCTCGCCCGCGTCGGTCATCGACTTGGCGAGGTCGGTCTTGTCCCACTCGATGATGCGGGGCTTGGACTTCTTGCGGGGGAGGCGTTCGACATCGATGTCGGCGCCGTTGGAGTCGTAGGCGTAGGTGACGACGCGCCCCGGCGCGAGCGTCTCCTTGACATGGACATCGATGCGCTTGCCGCTGAGGCGTTCGATGCGGCCCAGGGTCCCGCGGCGTGTGCTGAGCAGGGCGCCCGCGACGACGGGGCTGACGACGAGTTCGACGCGGTGGACGCGGTCGTGCTCGAGCAGCGCGGTGAGATCGCGGAGGGCGGAGGCGGCGATGGAATCGGGTCGCTGGATGAGGCCGCGGCCTGCGCAGCGGGGGCAGGTGTGGAAATGGGCCTGCTCGTATGAGCCTCGCATGCGCTGTCGGGTCATCTCGAGGATGCCGAACGCGGAGATCGGGAGCGTCGTGGAGCGGGCGCGGTCGCGCTTGAGTCGGTCCTTGAAGCGGTTCTCGATGTCCTTGCGGTTGGACGCGTGGCGCATGTCGATGAGGTCGCAGATGACGAGCCCGCCCAGGTCGCGGAGTCGGAGCTGGCGGCAGATCTCGTCGACGGCCTCGACATTGGTGTTGTACGCGTTGGCTTCGGCGTCGCGGGCGCCGCGTGAGCGTCCGGAGTTGACATCGATCGCGACGAGGGCCTCGGTCTGCTCCATGACGAGGGCGCCGCCCGAGGGGAGGGGGACCTCGGTCGCGTGCATGAGCTCGAGCTGCTCCTCGATGCCGAAGGCGTGGAAGATGGGTCGCTTCTCGTCGTAGAGGCAGAGCTTGGTCGCGGCGCGGGGGGAGACGATCTTCATGAAGCCCGCGGCGCGGGCGAGGGCGGCGGGGTTGTCGATGACGACGCGTTTGACCTGGTTGGTGACGCGGTCGCGGATGGTGCGGAGGAGCAGGTCGGCCTCGGAATAGAGCAGGGCGGGGCCCTTGCCCTTCTTGCGCTTGCGTTCCATGTCCTTCCAGAGGCGCTGGAGGTAGGCGAGGTCGCGCTTGAGATCGGTCTTGGTGCGGTCGAGGCCCGCGGTGCGGAGGATGAAGCCGAAGCCCTCGGGGAGGTCGAGCTGGTCGAGGATCTTGCGCATCTTCTTGCGCAGGTCCTCGTCCTCGACCTTGCGGGAGACGCCCACCTTGTCCATGTCGGGCATCATCACGAGGAAGCGCCCGGGGATGGAGAGGTAGCTGGTGAGGGTGGGGCCCTTGGTGCCCACGCCCTCCTTGAGGACCTGGACGGTGATCTCCTGGCCCTTCTTCAGTGCCTTCTCGATGGGGGGGCGCTGGCGGCGCGGGGTCTTGCGGCCCACGCGCTCGGTCTCGTCGTCACCCGCGCCCGGGAAGTAGCGGGGGTGGAGATCGGAGAGGTGGAGGAAGCCCGCTTCTTCGGTTCCGAAGTCGACGAAGGCGGCCTGGATGTTGCGCTCGATGTTGACGACCTTGCCACGGTAGATGTTCCCGACGCGGGAGACATTCTGCGTGGGCTCGGCGTCGAACTCCTCGAGCTTGCCGTCCTCGATGATCGCGATCCGGCAGTCCTCGCCGGGCGTGTAGTTGATGATCATCTCGGAGGGCGCCTCGGCGACGGGGGTCGCGGGGGCGGCCTGGTCGTCGTCGGGCTCGAGGGCGCGTTCCTCGGTGGACTCGCCCTCGGCGGGGGCGGGCGCGTCGTCGTCGTCCGCGTCGGTATCGTCGGTCGTCTCGTCGGTGCTCGCGTCCGCGGCCTTCGCGGGGGTCTTCTTGCGGCGCGAGCGCTTCTTGCGGGGCTTGGCGGGCGATTCGCTCTCCCCGTCGTCTTCCGGGGCCTGGTCGGCCTTTGTGTCGGCTGACTCATCGGAGGATGGGTCAGCCGCGGGCGACGCGTCTTCGGGCGCGTTGTCAGGCGCGTCATCGTCCGCCTGCGAGGCGGTTTTCTTGGTGGTGCGCTTGCGCGTGGTTTTCTTTGCCGCGGTCTTGGCGGACTTCTTGGTCGTCCGCTTGGACTTCTTCTTGGTCGTCTTCGCGGGCGGCTTGGGCTCGGCGGTGGGCGATGCCTCGGCGCCGGGCGCGTCGGTGGTGGTTTCTGTCGTCGCTTCGGTTGTCTGGTCGTCTGCCATGGGTGCTCGCGGGGGTGCCGCGGACCGAGGGCGAATCACCGGGCTGTCGCGTGTCGGATTGGCTCGCGTGTGTGCATGCCGTGTGTCTGCCGGACGCTGGGCTCTGGCGCGGGCGCCGGATCGGATCCCCTCGGGGGTGATCGGGCGCCCGGCCCCGTCCCGCGGTCTTCCGAAGATCGGCGTGGTGCCGATCGGGAGCGCTCGCGGGGCGGCGGTGGTCGGTCGGTTCGCGCCGGCGGCGGGGGTCTGATCCCGCGGCCGGGGGTGTGTTTCCCGTGCGTGCCTGGTCCCTCGCAGGGCCTTGGACACGCTTCAGCGGTCGTCGGTGTAGCCTCTGAACGCTTCCGGGACGAGTGTTCTGACCTGATCGCGGAGGTAGGCCGCGACTTCGGTTTCCGAATCGAGGGAGATCGCTTTTTTGGCGATCTGCTCGCATTGCTTGATGGTGACCGCACGGACCACCTGTTTGAGGGCGGGGATGCCGGACGCCGTCAGGGAGAGGGTACGCAGTCCGAGCCCGAGGAGCAATACGGCATAGATCGGCTCCCCGGCGGATTCCCCGCAGCATGAAACGGGGATTTCGCGGCGTTTGGCGGCGCGGGCGATGTCGCGGATGAGCTTGATGACCGCGGGATGGGTGGGCATGTAGAGCGAGGCGACCTGCTCGTTGGTGCGGTCGACGGCGAGGGTGTACTGGACGAGGTCGTTGGTCCCGATGGAGAAGAAGTCGGCTTCCTGGGCGAAGGCGTCGGCCATCACGGCGGCGGAGGGGACCTCGACCATCATGCCGACGGGGATCTTGCGGTCGTGGGGGATGCCCAGTTCGTCGAGGTCCTCGGCGGCGTCGTTGAGCAGGTGGCGGGCCTGGCGGAACTCGTGGAGGGTTGTGATGAGGGGGAACATGATCTTGACCGGCCCGTGGGCGCTGGCGCGGAGCAGCGCGCGGAGCTGGGTCTTGAACATGGGCATGTTCTGGAGGCAGTAGCGGATGGAGCGGAGGCCCAGGAAGGGGTTGCGCTCGGGGAACTCGGCGCGCTGCTGGGTGTACTTGTCGGCGCCGAGGTCGACGGTGCGGATGGTGAGGGGCCTGCCGCCCAGCGCGTCGATGCACCGCTTGTAGACGCGGTAGTGGTCTTCTTCGGTGGGTTCGTGATCCCCGGTGAGGTAGAGGAACTCGGTGCGGTAGAGGCCGACCCCGACGCCGCCCATCTCGAGGACCGCCTCGGCTTCTTCGGGGAACTCGATGTTGCCCAGGAGTTCGATCTCGACGCCGTCGGCGGTGACGGCGGGGAGGTCGGCGGTCTCTCTGAGCGAGAGGGTGAACGACTCGCGCTGGGTGATGCGGGCGCGGTATTCCTCGATGGTGTCGTCGTCGGGGTCGAGGACGATGCGGCCCCGGTCCCCGTCGACGATGATCATCTCCCCGTCGTTGGCGAGGAAGGTGAGCCTGCGGCACCCGACGACGGCGGGGAGACCCAGGGCGCGGGCGACGATCGCGGTGTGGCTTGTGGGCCCGCCCAGGTCGGTCGCCATCGCGAGGACCTTGGAGCGTTCGAAGCCCGCGGTCTGGGAGGGGGTCAGGTCCCGCGCGGCGACGATCCCGGGCTCGGTGAAGCGGGCGGTCGCCTGCCCCATGCCTCCCATCAGGTGGTTGAGGAGCCGATCGGCGAGGTCCTGCAGGTCGTTGACCTTGGTGCGGAAGGCGGCGTCGGTGCGGCTGGCGAATCTCTCGGTCCAGTCGCGGAAGACCTTGGCGACCGCGAACTCGGCGGCGACGCCCTCGGCGCGGATCATCTCGCTGATGGGCCCGACAAGGGCCTTGTCGGAGAGGGCGCCGATGTGGAACAGGAAGATCTTCGCGGTCTCTTCGCCCATCTCCTCGGCGGCGGTCTTGTGGACCTCCATGAGCGCGGCGATCGAGGCGTTGCGGGCGGTCTCGAAGCGTTCGACCTCCGCGTCGATCTGATCGGGCTCGATGACCCGCTTGGGGATGCGGCGTCCCTTCGCGTCGTCGAGCACGCGGACGCGCCCGATGACGATGCCTGGGGAGACCGGGATGCCCTTGAGGATCTTCATGGATCGGATCGCGCTGGGAGAGTCGGGCCCGCGGGTCGCGGGTGCGGGAAAAGGCCCATGGTAGCGGGGACGGCGGGGGGGCTCAGGGTTGACAGAGGGGGCTGAGGTTGCCCATACTACTGCGTCGGCGTCCGGTGTCAGGCCGCCGAGCGATCCGGTCGTTCGGATGCGCGGGCGTGAAGAGGCCCGCGAATCGGTCCGCCCGGTGTGGTTGAGCGCAACAGGATCAGACGCCTTGCCGCCCGCGTTTCGGGCAGGCCCGGTATCGGGTGTGTCCCGTGCCCCACGATCAGGGTGATTGCCCGGGTCGGGTGCCGGTCATGCGAGGGGTGGATTGTGTGTGTGGGTGTCGGCGCGGGGCCGATCCCGGGTTGCGTTCGTGCAGCGGGTCTGCGTTCGTGCGCCTGCTGGTGCGGGGAAGCGATGATGGAAGGTTCGGAGAGCACCCTGACGGGCATTCTCGAATGGCCGCAACGCGCCGAGGGGCGTGTGCGGCAGGTGAACGACTCGGCGGTGGTCGTGCAGAGCGCCGACGATCCGTATGTGCCGGTGTCGTTCGGGGACGAGTTGCCCTTGCGGAACGGGCTGGAAGTCACCGTCGAGGTGGTTCGGAAGAAGAGCCGACGGAGGCGGGGCAAGCCCGGTCCTCGGAATGTCCGCCCGGTGGTCGAGTCGTTCCTGAAGATCGAGGGGATGGATCCGGACCAGTTCGCGAGCGCCAAGGCGTTCGAGGACCTGACGAGCATCGACCCCGAGCCCAGGCTGACGCTGGAATATCCGGGCTGCCCGCCGGCGTGCCGGCTGATCGATCTGTTCTGCCCGATTGGTTACGGCCAGCGCGGCTTGATCGTCAGCCCCCCCAAGGCGGGCAAGACGACGCTGATGAAGCAGATCACCGAGTCGATCCTGCGGAACCACGAGGATGTGCATGTCATCCTGCTGCTCATCGACGAGCGGCCCGAGGAGGTCACGGACTTCAAGCGCACCTTCGCGACAACGCGCCCCGACGACGAGTGGCCCCACCCGTGGGGTCGGGACAGGATCCGGATTCTTGCGTCGAGCAACGACCACGATGTCGAGCGGCATATCCAGCTCGCGACGCTCACGCTCGAGCGCTGCAAGCGGATGGTCGAGGCGGGGCGGCACGTGCTGGTGATGATGGACTCGCTGACGCGCCTGGGGCGCGCCTTCAACCGGAGCGGCAAGCACGCGAACAGCGGGCGCACGATGTCGGGCGGCATCGACAGCAAGGCGCTGGAGATCCCCAAGCAGATCTTTGGGGCTGCTCGTAACACGGAGGACGGCGGGAGCCTGACGATGCTCGCGACCTGCCTTGTGGACACCGGGAGCCAGGGCGACGCGGTGATCTTCGAGGAGTTCAAGGGCACGGGCAACATGGAGCTGATCCTCGACCGCAAGGTCGCGGAGAAGCGGCTGTTTCCCGCGATGAACCTCGCGGCGAGCGGGACGCGGAAAGAGGACAAGCTGCTGGACGAGAAGACGCTCTCGACGATCACCGCTTTGCGCCGGCGGATGCTGAACATGCACCCCGATCAGCAGATCGAGCAGCTGCTCGCGGCGGTGAGCCGGTTTGAGACGAACGACAAGCTGGTGGGGCTGGGGTGAATCGCGACCCGATGAACGAGCGCGAGTTCCGGGGCACGCGGTCCGCGTTGCGGACGATCGGGCCTGTGCTCGCCGTCGTCGGGCTGATCTGCCTGATCATCGCGTTGGTGGACATGTTCGGATCGATGGGTTCGTTCGGCGGGCCGCCCAAGTTGTTCTGGCTCGCGTTCGTCGGCCTGCCGCTGCTGGCGGTCGGGCTCGGCATGACCAAGGCGGGGTACGCCGGAAAGATCGCGCGGTACTACGGGCGCGAGGTGGGCCCCGCGGTGAGCGCGACCTTCAACGAGGTTGCGGAAGACAGCGCCCCGGGGGTGCGCGCGGTGAGCGGCGCGGTGCGGGACGGGATCGCGGGCGAAACGGGATCGGCCTGCGCGTCGTGCGGCGCGGCGAACGACGCGGACGCGAAGTTCTGTGCGGCGTGCGGGGAACGGATGCAAGCGACCGCCTGCGGCTCGTGCGGGCACCCGGCGAAAGCGGGGGCGCGGTTCTGTGACGAGTGCGGGGCGGGGCTCGCAGGCTGAGTCGTGCCGGCGGTATTTAGACAGGTCTTTGTTCGCAATAATTCCTGTCGCACGAGATATATTTTTATTCCACCGCAATGTATCCTGTTTTGCCGGACCTCCTCCTGTTGGGTGCTCCGCCTGTGTCTGGTGGGGGGAACTCGAAAGGAGATGCGGTATGGCAGTCAAGGGGTTGTTCGCGGCGATCGGTGTGGTGGGTCTTGCGGTCTCGGTGCACGCGGGGGTGCCGACCTATTCGGTCGAGGTGGTGGACACCTATCAGACGACCACGACGCTGACCGGCGCGAGCGAGGCGGGGCACTTCGTCGGTTGGCAGGTCGTCAACGGGCTGGTGCGCGGGTTTGTCGCGGTCGCGGGCGAGGGCATCGAGGTCTTGCCCCTGCCCGATGGGTATCAGAGCAGCACGGCGATGGGTGTGAACCGGCACGGCGTGGTGGTCGGCGCGGTCGCGATGGGCGGGTTCCCGTTTGATGGCGGCGAGCCCGCGATCTGGACGCCCGACGGCGCGGGCGGGTACGCCGTGGCGATCCCGCAGCAGTTCGACACGGTGCCCAGTCCCCTGGGCGGGGTGATCGGGGTGAACGGCGGGATGGCGGTGGACATCAACGATGCCGGCACGGTCGTGGGCTGGTCGCGGTACCAGGGCTTCCAGGGCGGGCCGACGACGGTGTTCTCGCTGACCGATCCTCCGGCGAACATCAACGCGCTCGGATTCGAGGCGACGGTCGAGGACATCAACGAGAACGGGGTGCTGGTCGGCGGGCGGTATCTGTTCGATCTGAACGCGGGCGTCGCGACACAGCTCGATCTGCCGGCCCCGGTGGGCACGGTGTCGTTTGCGAACACGATCGGGTACGCGATCAACGACTCGAACGAGATTGTTTCGGCGGCTCGGCGGGCGACCTCGACGAATGACCTGTGGCTGACCTATCTGCACGATCCGGCGGAGGGTTGGTCGCCGCTCAACCCGGCGCAGCTGCCGAGCCGGTTCGTGGGGTTCTACGACAATAACAACCGGGGCGATGTGAGCGCGACCGGCGGCGTGCTATTCGCGGACGAGGGCGTGCTGGTCGGCGGGTTCGACGGGCTGCTCGACCCCGCGGACGCGAACTGGGACACGAGCCTGGGGTACATCGGCAACGACCGGCGCGTGTACACCACCGCGATCGATACGGACTCCGGCGCGAACGCGCTGGTGGTGCTGGTGCCCGATTCGGTCGGGTGCAACCCGGCGGATCTCACGGGTGACGGCGTGCTGGATCTCGCGGATGTCAACGCGTTCATCGCGGCGTTCACGGGCGGCGAGCCCGCGGGCGACCTGACAGGCGACGGTGTGTTTGATCTCTCGGACATCCAAGCGTTCGTCGACGCGTTCGTCGCGGGCTGCCCGGCCTGATCCGCGGCTTTGCCCGTACGCGGGTGGGAGTCATCGGTTCCTCATCAGCCGCCGGCACGAGCCGGCGGCTCTTTGCTTTGGTCGTGCGCGGTCCTCACGATCGGAAGAAGCCGCGTGAGCGAGGGATGCCGACGGGCGGGACGAGTTCCGAGGGCTGATCCGGGGGAATTCCTTGCCCCGGGGGCGTGGGTCGGGTACATAAAGAGTCTGGGTGAGGGTCCGGCCGCATAGGGCTATCGGACCCCTTTGCCTGCCTGTGTTCCCGGTGGCGCCCCGCCCCCTGTTGATCGAATCGGAGAGAGACGCGTGATCCACGACCCTGCGAGCGGCTCGAGTTCGGACCAGTACGACATCGTCATCGCGGGGGGCGGCCCCGCGGGGACGACGGTCGCGACGCTGGCGCTCAAGTACAACCCGGATCTGAAGGTGCTCGTTCTCGAGAAGGCGAAGCACCCGCGCGAGCATGTGGGCGAGAGCCTGCTGCCCGGGGTGACGGGGATCCTCGCGGAGATGGGCGTGTGGGACAAGATGGAGGCGGCGAACTTCCCGATCAAGATCGGGGCGAGCCTCACCTGGGGCAAGCAGGGCGACCGGTGGGAGTTCGATTTCTACCCGGCCGAGGAGTTTGTCGACGAGCCGCGCCCGGCGAAGTACGAGGGGCAGCGCACACGGACGGCCTTCCAGGTCGAGCGGGCGGTGTACGACGACATCCTGTTCCGGCACGCGGCGGAGCACGGCGCGGAGTGCCGAGAGGAGGTCTCGGTCGAGGAGGTGCTTCGGAGCACGAACGAGGACGGGACGCCGGGCGATCGGATCGAGGGCCTGAAACTCAGCACGGGTGAGGTGGTGCGCGGGACGCACTATGTCGACGCGACGGGGCATGTCGGGCTGATCCGGCGCGCGATGGGTGTCGAGAGCGCCGCGCCGAAGGAACTGCGGAATGTCGCGTTCTGGGATTACTGGGACAACGCGAAGTGGAAGGTCGAGATCGGGGTGGGCGCGACGCGGGTGATGGTCCGCAGCCTGCCCTACGGGTGGATCTGGTTCATCCCGCTGGGCCCGACGCGCGCGAGCTGCGGGCTGATCTGCCCCAGCGATCACTACAAGAAAGTGGGGTTGCCCCCCGCGGAGATGTACCACAAGGCGATCAACGAGGAGCCCGAGGTCCGCGAATTGCTCGCGGAGGCGACCTGCGAGGGCGGGGGCGAGAAGGTGCACTCGACCAAGAACTGGTCGCATCTGGCTTCCCGGCTCGCGGGTGAGAACTGGTTTCTCGCGGGGGAGACGGCGGGGTTTGCCGACCCGATCCTCGCGGCGGGGCTGACGCTGACGCACACCTCGGCGCGCGAGGTCGCGTACACGATCCTCGAGCTGGAGCGAGGCGAGCTGGATGCCGGGTGGCTGAAGCGCCGCTACGACGAGAAGCTGCGCCGGAGCATCAACCAGCACATCCGCTTCGCGCAGTACTGGTACGCGACCAACGGGTGCTTCACGGATCTGCAGGACCACTGCAAGGCGATCGCGAAGGACGCGGGGCTGCGGCTGACCCCCCAGCAGGCGTGGCGCTGGCTCGCGCAGGGCGGGTTCGCGAACGAGGACTCGGGGCGTGCCTCGCTGGGCTCGTTCGACCTGGGCGCCAGCAAGTCGATCCTGCAGCGGTTCCACGGCAAGAAGCAGACGCTGCAGATCGCGAAGTTCAATGTCTTCAAGCTCAACCTCCGGAACGCGACGGAGGACAAGCAGGGCGAGCTCAAGGACGGGCGGATCACGCCCGTGCCGCTCTATCGGCGCGGGGATCAGACGCTGACGATGACGGGGTTCTACAAGACGATGGTGTCGATCCTCGAGTACCACAGTGACATCGCGTCGATCGTTGGGGCGATCGAGAACAGCGTGAAGGGGCAGGTGCCGCCCGGCGCGCAGGCCGCGGTGATCTTCGCGCACATGCAGGCGCTCGAGGCGATGCTGCTGGGCGATTGGGTCAGCGCGAGCGTGGACAAGAAGAAGCCCATGCTGACGATGGACGAGATCGGCGGTCGGTTGATCCGCGACGAATCTGCGGCGCGCGAGGCGCTGGAGAGCGCCAAGGGCTCGGTGAAATTCGCGGGCACGGGGGAGTGAACCCCCGCGCCGGCGCGTCGATGCGGGTTGTCGCGGCCGTTCACGCCTGCGGGGCGTATGCCTCTTCCGCGTGGAGTTCCTCGGGCGTGACCTCGCTGAGGCGTTCGAAGGCGTCGATATCCGCGCCTTCGAGGCAGCGGTCGATGATGCGCCGGCCGTAGGGGTGCAGGTCGTCGTCGCGCAGGAACTTGTTGAGCTGTTCGGCGAAGAACTCGCGGAGTTGCTGCGCGCCCGCGTCGTAGGCCTTCTCGCCCACCTGGGGCTGGGTCTCGGGGCGGAGGAACCAGGTGGGGATCGCGACGCCCTCGACGGAGACGGACCGCATCGCGTAGCCCAGCAGGGGGCAGCGTGCGGGTGTGAGGGCGTCGGGGCGGAAGGGGTTGGAGCCGCGCCGGGCGAGGTACTCGCGCATGATCCACTGGGGCGCGAAGGAGGTCTTCCAGGCGCCGACATGCTGGTTGGGGACGAGGGTGAACAGCGTGTCGGGGGTGGAGAGGATCTGTCGGAGCAGGATGTTCGCCTGCTCGACGCGCCGCCCGGTCGCGAAGGGCCAGTAGGAGCCGACACCCTCGCTGCTGAGCCCGCCTGTGTCGACGATGGACGGGTTGGCGTGCCCGCGCGGGGCGACGAGGCGCCAGAGCCAGGCGAGCGCGGGGGGCAGGACATGGAAGAGCCCGAGGATGCCGTACGACGGGCTGTCGGCGGTGCAGGGCGGGGTGCGGACGCCGAACGAGCGGACATCGACTGTCACCGGTCCGTGGCTGATGTTGGGGACGATGTCGCGCGGGATGACGACGCGTGGGTTGGGGCAGGGGGTGCCGGGCTCGTCCTCGATGTGCTCCCAGATCAGCGCGGTCGAGCCGGGCACGGCGTCGATGTTGAGGAAGAGCAGGGGGCGTTCGGGCTGGGTGCAGAGGCGTTCGAGGTGGGGGTCGACGCCGTACCGGTCGATGTGATTGACGCGGACGAACCACGCGTTCTCGGCGTCGGCGAGGGTGAGCTTGCGGGGCCCGTCGCTGGCCTGCATCTCGGGGGGGCAGAGGGCCATGTCGTCGGTGACGGGGCTGAGGTCGCAGGTGCGGGGCAGGGTGAGGAGGCGCTGCTCGCCGTCGACGGTGTTCTCGCCCAGCAGGAGGCGTCCGTCGTCCTGGCGGTGGATGTGCTCGAGCATCTCGCTCTTGCCGCCGCCCGAGGCGCCCTCGTGCATGAAGACGACCTCGTTGTCGTAGGGCGTGGTGACGCGGACGGTGGAGCAGTGGGCGGTGGTCCAGCCTCGCTTCTCGCCCAGGTTGAGCAGCACGCCGTAGATGCCCTTCTTCGCGGACGGGCCCGGATAGAGGTTGTAGGCGAAGAGCTCGTGGAGATCGGGGGTGCGGTTGTGGACGACGACCTGGCGGCCCTCGAAGCGCGTGTGCCTGAAGGGTGGCGCGACATAGAGCACGGCGCCGGGCTGGATGTTCCCGTACTGCTCGAGCTCGTCGAGCGAGCAGATGCCCTGGAGCAGCGCGAGGCCGAGTGCGAAGAAGCCGGCGTTGGCGGGCGCGATGGCGATCGCGGGCGTGCCGTCGCTGCCGACACCCGCGGTGAACGCGAAGACCGCGAGGGGCTGGGATTCGAGCCACTCGAAGGTCTGGGCGCGGAGGTCGTCGAAGGGCTCGCCGAACCTTTGGTGGAAGGTGGGCTTGTTGGTGGGGCCCTCGTCGCCGATCACCATGCAGTCGGGGTCGCGCCGGCGCATGTAGGGCTCGAGGTAGTTCGCGGCGATGCCGTTGCGGACGCGCCCGACCTCCGCCTCGACGATCTCGCGTCCGTCGGGCAGTGCGTACGACACGCGGTGCACGCCGTCGGGGCCCGCGTCGCGCACGGCGAGCTCGACGAGCTCCTCGGCGGTCTGGGCGAAGTGGACCTCCGGCGCGTTGCGGAGGATGCGTGCGGCGTCGGCGGGGAGATTGAGCTTGGACCAGGCAGACATCGGGCCTCCGAGGGAATAGGGGAACACACGATTCCGGGAGACCATGCTATTACGGATACTTCAATCCGTAGAGCGCAGAATGAATATTTTTGCGCTATTTATTTCATTCTATCTATCAATGGTGATACAGATTGCGGGGTGCTCATTGCTCGCTGTCGGCCTTCGGATCGGGCGTCGGACGCGAGCGCACGACATTGCCCCCGATCAGGACGCCCACGGTGCCGATGAGGACATTCGTGCCCGCGACCCAGAGGGGCGTGGAGGACTTCGCGGCGGCGTCCATGGTCGCGACCTGCTCGGGCCTGGGTTCTGCGGGCGGCTCGCGGTTCATCTGCATGACGAATTCGAGGGTTCCGAGGACCGCGATGAGGACCGCCATCGCGACGACGGCGCCGCGTCGGCGACCCGAGACGAGCTTGCACACGAAGCCGCCGAGTAGCGCGACGAAGAACCCGATGATCAGGGCGCCGATCGACCAGGTCGTCGAGACCTCCCACGAGCCCGGCTTGTAGGCACCGTCGGTGCCCAGGATCATGTACATCAACGAGAAGGCGACGAACAGCGCGACGGCAAGGGCGATGTAGCCCACGATGACACCCGCGATGGATCGGAGCATGGCAACTTTCCTTTTCTGGGGAAGCGGTGCGAGGCGGAGCGGACCTCGATCAGGGAATCGGGTGAGTGGACATACCGGGTGCGATCGGCTCAGAAGCCCACGGCTTGTCCGTCGGCGCGCTGGTCGCTCGCGGCGCAGTAGCCCCGGAATCCCGAGCCGTCGGGCTCGTCGAGGCGGTAGATGATCTGCCCCCGTCCGTGGGAGACGGTGCGGGCGCGGGCTCGCTGCACGGCGTGCCCCATCGATTCGAGCGCGGCATAAACAGCGTCGTCGAAGCCGGGCTCGATGGTGACCGACAGGCCCTCGGTGACCTGCCAGCGCGGCGCATCCAGCGCGGCCTGGGGGTTCTGGTTGAAGTCCGCGAGTCGGACGAGGACCTGCGCGTGCCCCTGGGGCTGCATGTAGCCCCCCATGACGCCGAACGACATGACGGGGATGTCGTTCCCGTCGGGCCCCGTGCGGGTGACGAACCCCGGGATGATCGTGTGGTAGGGTCGCTTGGACGGGCCCGCGCGGTTGGGGAGGTTGTCTTCGAGGGTGAAGCAGCAACCCCGGTTCTGCAGGGCGATGCCGGTGCCCGGGACGACGATCCCGGAGCCGAACCCGGTGTAGTTGGACTGGATGTAGGAGACCATGTTGCCCTCGGCATCGGCGGCGGTGAGGTAGACGGTCCCGCCGGGCTTGGGGGTGCCGTGGTCGAAGTCCTGGGCGCGGTTGGGGTCGATGAGCTTTGCGCGCGCCGCGAGGTAGTCGGGGTCGAGGAGGGCCTCGCTGGTGGTGTCCATGTGTGCCGGGTCGGCGATGTAGCGGTGCGCGTCGCGGAAGGCGAGTTTCATGGCTTCGATCTGCAGGTGCAGGCAGGCGGGGTCGTCGGGATCGAACTTCGCGAGGTCGAAATGGCGCAGGATGCCCAGCGCGATGCAGGCGGTGATGCCCTGCCCGTTGGGCGGGATCTCGTGGAGGGTGAGGCCCTTGTAGTCCGTGTGCACGGTGCGCGGGTGGTCGTAGGCGTGGGCCGCGAGATCGCTCGCGCGGAGCAGGCCGCCCTGCGTGCGCGCGGCGGCGTCGATCTTGTCCGCGAGTTCGCCCTCGTAGAACGAAAGGCCGTTGGTCTCGGCGATGGACTGCAGCGTGTCGGCGTGGTCGGGGAGGCGGACGAGTTCGCCCGTCTGCGGGACGCGACCGCCCGGCGCGAAGGTGTCGTGCCAGGCCTTGAACGGGCCGTCGGTGGGGTATCGGCGGGCGCCGCGGTTCCAGTAGTACGCGGTCTGCGGGCTGAGGAGGAAGCCTTCGCGGGCGTAGCGGATCGCGGGCTCGGCGAGGGTGGTCATGGGGAGGGTGCCGTGGTTCTCGGCGAGGGCGGCCCACGCGGAGACAGCGCCGGGGGTGGTGACGCCCCCCCAGCCGTAGTAGGGGATCGACGACTCGCCCGCGAACCGGTTCGCGATCTCGGCTTCGGTTAGCAGGGCGGGGGAGCGGCCCGAGGCGTTGAGGGCGTGGAGGCCTCCCCCGGCCCAGGCGATCGCGAACCCGTCGGCACCGATCCCGTTGCTGGTGGGCTCGACGACGGTGAGCGCCATCGCGGTCGCGACGGCGGCGTCGAAGGCGTTGCCCCCCTTTCGGAGCATCTCGAGGCCCGCCTGGGCGGCGAGGGGCTGGCTCGTCGCGACGCAGTTGCGGGCGTACACCGGTTCGCGGCGCGAGTCGTACGGGAGACGGTCGGGGAAGGGTGCCATGCGGACAGCCTACCCGGACCCGCGCCGCACCGACAGCGAATAAATCGCCCGCCCGCCGCGTTCTCTGGGGGTGCGGATCGGCGATCGCGCTGCATCGGAGCGGGCGTGCGGGCCGATTCGTCACATAGAGAGACGCTCATAGACTTCACGCGCCCCGCGTTCGATCGCCGGGGGCGGAATCAGGGAGTGACGATGTTGAAACTCCACACTGCTGTGTCGTTCGCGCTGCTCGCGGCGTCCGTCGCCTTCGCGGCCCACGCCCTGACCTCGGGCAACGCGGGCCTGTTCACGGGCGAGGACGGGAAGCGGATCAGCGCCGCTCGCGTTTTCGGCCTGCCGGCGAATCAGGCCGCGAATCTGGAAGAAACCATGACCGACCACCCCACGATCTCCAAGGCGGGCTACCGCATCGAGCGCCTCAGCGACGAGACCATCGCCCAGCTGGCGAAGGGCCTGACCGACGAGGAGCGGCGCATCCTGCTGGACCACGGCACGGAGGCGGCGTTCTGCGGCACGCTGCTCGATAACAAGAAGGAGGGCACCTATGTGTGCCGCCTCTGCGAGCTGCCCCTGTTCAGCAGCGACGCGAAGTTCACCAGCGGGACGGGCTGGCCCAGCTTCTACAAGCCCGTCAGCAAGGACCACCTTTCGTACATCGAGGACAACTCGTACGGCATGCGGCGCATCGAGATCCGCTGCGCCCGCTGCGACGGGCACCAGGGGCATGTCTTCGAGGACGGGCCCAAACCCACCGGGCTGCGCTTCTGCCTGAACAGCGCGAGCCTGAAGTTCTATGAGAAGGGAGACCAGATGCCGGAGGCGGCGCAGCCGATCGAGACGCAGACCGCGTACTTCGCGGGCGGGTGCTTCTGGGGTGTCGAGGACCGCTTCCAGCACCTCGACGGTGTGATCGACGCCGTGAGCGGCTACCAGGGCGGGCATGTCGAGAACCCGACCTACAAGCAGGTCTGCTACACGGACACCGGGCACGCGGAGAGCGTGAAGGTGGTCTTCGATCCGAAGACGATCAGCTATGACGAGCTGCTCGAGAAGTTCTTTGAGTTCCACAACCCCACGCAGCTGAACCGGCAGGGCCCTGATGTCGGCCCGCAGTACCGCAGCGCGATCTTCCCCGCGAGCGATGAGCAGCGGGAGAAGGCGGAGGCGTTCATCAAGGCGCAGAACGAGGAAGGCCGCTGGGCGGGGCGGGTCGTCACGAAGGTGGAACCGATGGCGCCCTTCTACGAGGCGGAGGACTACCACCAGGACTACAACGCGAAGCACGGGCGGAGCTGCGCGATCTCGATGGACTGAACACCTGATTCACCGTGTGTGTGTTCACAAGGCCCGGGCACGAGCCCGGGCTTTTTCATGCGCGGCGCACGGATGATTGGACCGCACCGTCTCCGGGTCGTCCTGAGAGCGGGCCGGGCGTTGCGCTAGAATTGTGGTCTGGAGGGAACCGGACCGGCCGTGCGCAGCACGCCGGATCGTGACCGCGGCCGGTCTTCTTGCCGGTGCCGTGCATCGAAGGATGCATCGGGGCCGGGGAAGGGATCGGACATGAAAACGGCTCTTTGCTCCCGCGTTGCGGCAGCCGCCGCGTCTGTATTCACGCTCTCGATGGCGTTGGGTCAGAGTTGCGAACCGGTGTTGCTCGGCGCCGCGGATTCGCCCAATCGCGACTACGCGGTTGCGATGGACGGGCCGCTCGCGTTCGTCTGCGACCTCGACACCTCCGTTCCGCTCGATCACGCGCTGGTCGTCCTCGATTTCACGGATATCGCCGCACCGATCCAGATTGGCTCGCTGGATCTCGCTGACGGGCCTTGGGATGTCGTTGTGCGTGACGGGCTGGCTTATGTCGCAGCCGACGACGAGGGCCTTCTGATCGTCGATGTCTCCGACCCGAGTGCGCCGGTGTTGATCGGCCAGGGGTCGGGGCCGTCGGGTGCGCAGGGGGTCGATCTCGCGAACGGGTTCGCCTATGTCGCGGGGGGGCGGAGCGACGGGCTCTGGATCTTCGACATCACGGACCCGGCCGCGCCGGTCTCCGTCGGATTCGTCACCATGCCGCAGCACGCTTTCAAGGTCCGTGTCGCGGGTTCGCGCGCGTTCGTGGCGTCGCTCGGCGGGGGCCTGCAGATCGTCGATGTGTCCGCCCCGGCCGCCCCGGCGGTTCTCGGTTCGTTGGATTACACCTGCTCAGGATGCAGCGTGAACGATGTCGTGGTCGTCGATGACCTTGCGTACCTCGCGGTCCAGTCCTGGGGTCTGCGGATCGTTGATGTGTCCGATCCGACAGCGCCGGTGGAGGTCGGTGAGTACCGGATGGACGACCTGGCTTACGGCGTCGCGGTGCGCGGCTCGACGGTTCTGGTGGGCGGCGCGTCCGGTCTCAGCGTCTTCGACGCGAGCGATCCGACGCTCCCCGTGATGATCGGTTCGCTGCAGACCACGCCCGCGGGGTCCGCGTTCCGCCCGGCTTTGCGGGATGATCTCGCGTTCGTTCCCGTGCGCGGTGCGGGGCCGCTGGTGATCGATATCGGGTCGTGCTTCGGGAGCGGGCCCTGCAACGACGCGGACTTCGCGGAGCCCTTCGGCGTGCTCGACACCGCGGATGTCAGCGCATTCGTGGACGCGTTCCTCGCGGCGGAAACGGGCGCGGACCTCGACGCGAGCGGCGTTTTCGATCTCCGCGATGTCACCCTGTTCATCGGGCTGTTCGTGGGCGGGTGCCCGAGTTAGTGGAGTGATCCGCCCGCGTGCCGCTCACTTCCGCTTCTTGTAGTTCCGATCGCGGGGCTCGGGCTTGCGGGCGGTGTTCTGCACCTTCTTCGCCTTGCCCGCCTTCTGCTGCTGGGCCTGTTGCTGCTGCTCGGCGAGGGCCTGGAGCTTCGCCATGAACCCGCCCGGCTTGGCGGGCTGGCTTCCCTTCGCGGCGCGCTTCGCGGCCTTCTGGGCCTTGATCTTCTCGGGGTCGAGCAGGCCCTTCTTCTCCGCGTTGTGGCGGATGTGCTTGTTCTCAAGGATGCCCAGCGTCGAGTTGGTGATGAAGTAGATCGTCAGGCCCGACGGCGCCGCGTACATGAAGATCGGCATCATCAGCGGGAACATCACCTTCATGATCTTCTGCTGCTGCTCCATCTCCGCGCTCATGCTCGCGCTGGGGGGCGGGCTCAGGTATTTCTGGTGGGCCCAGAACACCACGCCCATGAGCACGGGGAGCAGGTTGATGGACTTGATCTCGCCGTAGATGCCCCCGATCAGCGGCGGTGTGAAGTGCAGCGCCTTGGGGAGGGGGACCATCTGGTCGGGGCGCGAGAGGTCCGCGAGGAAGCGCCATTCCCCGCCCGTGATCGACTGGAACACGCCCCAGAACGCGGCCTCGTGGCGCAGCTCCGCGGCGAAGTAGAGCGAGGCGTACAGCGCGATCCACACCGGGGACTGGAGCAGCATCGGGAGGCAGCCCAGCGCGCCCGCGGGGTTGATGCCCTCTTCCTGCCAGAGCTTCGCCATCTCCTGCTGCTGGCGCTTCGCGTCGTCCTTGTACTTCTCGCGGATCTTCTGCTGCATCGGCGCGATCGACTGCATCTGCTTGCTGAAGCGGAGCAGGCGGATCTGGCTCCACTTCGTGATCGGGTGCAGCGTCGTGCGCACGACCAGCACCAGCAGGATGATGGAGATCGCCCAGTCCCCGGTGATCGAATGCGCGAAGCGGAGGACCGCCATGAGCACATAGGTGAGCCAGGAGAAGGTGCACATCTCCCCGCACGGGCCGCCGAAGTTGTAGACGATCAGCCCGTCGAGATTCAGCGACGCGAGCAGCGGATCGGTGGTCAGGTCCTCGTGGAGCAGGGGACCCGCGTAGACGCCCATCGTCTGCTCGCTCGCGCCGCGCGGCGCGAGCCGCTCGGGCTCGTGGTTGAGCCGCATCAGCATCACCGCGTGGTCGATGTCCTTCTTGCCCAGGTAGGGGTTGAGCACGAGGCGGTCGATCTGCTCGACCTGCGTGAAGAGCTTTTCCTCGCCCCCGGCGCCGACGGCCTGGGGGTCGAAGACCGGGTGGAGCGCGACCGCGAAGTAGCGCCCCGTAAACGCGGTCCAGACCAGGCGCCGGCCCTCCTTGCCGCTCTTGGGGGTGGGCCAGAGCGTGTCCTCGGGCTTCCATCGCTCGTACCCCGCGTCGTCGGTCTCGCGGTCGCCCAGCACCTTGCCCCGCCCGGTCAGGTCGCGGTCCGCGGTGACGAACGCGCTGCCCGATTGCGCCTCGGGGTTGAGCAGGTAGCCGAAGCGGACGCGGCGTTTGTCGCCGCCGTACCGCGTGACGGGCTCGGGGAGGTCGATCGGGCCCGCCTCGTACCAGGTGACGGTGAGGGGGCGGTCGGTGAGGTTCTCGCTGCGCCGGGAGATGGTGACGCGGAAGGTGCCGGGCTCGATCGCGTACCGGCGCTCGAGGCGGACGAGGGGCGAGCCGTCCGCGGTCTCGATGAACGCCTCGAACGCGCCCGGGATGCCGTCGAGTTCGCGCCAGACGCCCTCCCCGGCGAGGCCCACGGTCGCGCGCTCGCCCGATGCGGGGTCGGTCACGCGGATCGCGAGGGCCGCGAAGGGGACCGCGGTCAGGTCGGAGCGTCCGGGCCTGGGCACGGTGCGCTGCGCCTGCAGCTCGACATGCTCCTCGCTGTCGACTTCCTCGAAGAAGCCCTCGCCCAGCTTGAGCGAGGCGATGCCCGAGCCGAACGGGCTGAACTCGATGCGCATCGAGTCGCCCCCCTCGCCGTCGAGCGAGCCCAGCCCCCTGGGCGCGGGCGCCTCGGGGTACACGCGGGTCGTGAGACCCGCGAGCGAGCCCGCCGGGAGCGGTGCGGCGGTCTCGCGCGCCGGGGCGGCTTCGGGAGCGGGCTCGTCGACCGCGGCGTCCGACCCGCTCGTGGTGTCGGCGGGTGGATCCGCGACCGGGTCGTCCCCCGCCGCGACGGGTTCGCGGTCCGTTTCG
>MDTD01108353.1_pt1 | contig 25368 bp, 21 predicted proteins | sample 811221 | NCBI WGS metagenome assembly MDTD01 (sample SAMN05326646, study PRJNA326480) | marine metagenome | isolation source: seawater | place: Pacific Ocean: South West | collected 2011 | reverse complement strand
TTCTCAGGCGTTGTACGTGGCGCTTCGAACCGCTTCGCAGATCTTGCGGGGATTCGGAAGCATTTCCGCTTCAAGATTGTGAGCATACGGTGCCGGCACATCATCGCTATGGACACGATGGACATGGTTGTCCAGATCATCGAAGCAGTGCCTGTGGACTTCCGCAGCCACCTCTGAACCAACCGAAGCGAACGACCACGACTGATCGACGACGACGCAGCAGTTGGTCTTTCGAACGGAGGTCACGATTGTCTCGATGTCCAGCGGCTTGATGGATCGGCCGTCAATGACTTCGCACTCGATGCCTTCCTTCGCCAGCTGTTCCGCGGCCTCCATGCAGAAATGCACGGGGCGACCGAAGCTGACAAGCGTGCAATCGGCACCCTCTCGCCGAACGATGGCCTTGCCGATAGGAAGTGCATAGGCTTCTTCCGGGACTTCCCCGGTCATCGAAAGCATTCGCTCCGACTCCAGACAGAAGACCGGATCGGGATCACGAATCGCGGCCGTGAGCAGCCCCTTCGCATCGTATGGATCGGATGGAATCACGATCTTCAGACCCGGGACATTCGCATACAGCGATTCGACACACCATGAATGAGTCGAGCCCAACTGGCCACCGGCGCCATCATTGCCTCGGAAGACGATCGGCACCTGAAGCTGGCCACCACTCATGTAGAGCATTTTGGGAGCGTTGTTCAGAATCTGATCGGCGGCGACGAGGCTGAACGACCAGCTCATGAACTCGACGATCGGCCGCAGGCCCATCATGGCCGCACCGATGCCCAGACCGGCGAAGCCAGTTTCGGAGATCGGGGCGTCGATGATTCTCTTGGGGCCGAATTCATCAAGCATGCCACGGCTCACCTTGTACGCACCGTCGTACTCGGCGACCTCTTCACCAATGAGGAAGACTCTCGGGTCGTCCCTCATCTCATCCGACATCGCCTCACGAAGGGCATCTCTAAATTCGATGGTCCTCGACATCAGGCGTCCTCCCCATTGGAGTCTTTCATGAAGTTCGGCAGGGATGTCCCCGTGTAGGGGCCCCATTTCTCTATGTACACGTCCTTGTAGAGTTCCTCGATGCCAGGCTCGGGAGAGGCCTCGGCCCACTTCACGGCTTCGCGGATCTCGACACGAACTTCTTTGTTCATGGCCTTTATGTCCGATTCCTCCATGACACCACTTGAGATCAGGAACTTCGCCAATGCCTCGATTGGATCATTGGCCTCGTTTTCCTGCTCCTCCTCAGGCGTCCGGTACTTCCGTGGATCGGAAACAGAATGGCCCTTGAAGCGATAGCACTTCATGTCGACGAATGCGGGACGAGGATTCGCCCGGATGTCGTCCACCAGCGACTTCATGGCCGGATAGGTCTTGGTGATGTCCATGCCGTCGATACAGACGGAATCCATGTGATAGGCGACACCCTTGTCGACGAGATTCTCCGCCGCGGAAGTGCAACGATCGATGGCCGTGCCCATGGCGTACTTGTTGTTCTCCACGATGAATATGACCGGAATGTCCATGACCTTGGCAAGGTTGGCCGCTTCATGGAATGCGCCCTGATTCAGAGCACCATCCCCCAGGAAGCAGAGGGTGACTCTCGTGTTGGTTCCACCATTGAGCACCTCGTCTTCATACTTGGTGGCAAAGGCGAGCCCAGCACCAACCGGAGTCTGGGCGCCGACGATGCCGTGGCCACCGTACATGTGGTTGGGCACATCGAAGAAGTGCATGGATCCACCCTTGCCCTTGGCACATCCATCGATGCGACCGAAGAGCTCCGCCATGCCCACCTTGGGGTCCAGCCCTCGGGCCAATGCATGGCCGTGGTCACGGTAGGCGGTGATGACCGGATCGTTGTGTTGAAGCGCCGCAAGCGAGCCAACCGCAACGGCTTCCTGACCGTTGTAGACATGCAGAAAACCACCCGCCAGCTTGTTCTGATAGGCCTGAACGGCCCGAATCTCGAACTCGCGGATCATCTTCATGTCACGAAGCCACTTGATGAGGACATCGGGCCCCGGAAGAGGAGGCTGCTTGGAGCCCTCGGGGGTCGTGGTTGACTTGGTTTCTTTCGAGGTCGGAGGCACGGTGATCTGTTCCATGGTCATGAGCTTCAAATCTATGGCAGCACCCGAAATAGGTACTGGAACCCTCAGTATAGCGGGCCTGAGGCCATGAAGCCCCCCTCAGATGCTCAGTTCACCACCTCAACCAGCACCCTCGCCCGGCGAGCAGGCGGCATATCGGCCTCCCAGGGCCGCTTATAGTCGAGTTGGAGCTCGGCCTTTCCCGGAGAAGCCCCTCTGATGACCCACCATTGCCGCCCAGGGGCACCGACAAGCCCGTCAGGGGAGTCCGTATCGGTGTATCCCGTCTTCGCGACGGTGACATGGTCCATGCCGGTGCTGCTTTCCGTATTGATGACCCATTGGAATCCGGTTGTCCGATTGCTGACCAGAAAGAATCGCTGCGTGCCGCCTAACTTCACAGTCAGCTGCTGAGCGTCCGCCTGATCGGGGCCACCCCCGGATGACGCGCATCCACTTAAAAAGCTCATTGCCATGAGCACAATCGCTGCAATCTGGGCACCAGTACGCATCAATCAGCCTCCTTTGGACAGCGTTCAATGATAAACCAATTCCCTACATGGTTCCCGATCTCTCAATAGGATGTGAAGACAAGTGGAGGGAGCAAGGCCGGAGAAGATCCCTCGTCCCGGACTTGCAGGGAGTACCAGATGGCCTGAAGCACCTTGCACGCGCAAGACCCGGCTCTCTGGGACAGGCTCGGAATCGAATCAAGCAACATGTGTGTCCTTGAACTGAATCTATGACTTCAAGATTTCCCATCAACATCATGGCCCCGCTGCTCATCGGAATACCCGTGCTGGCACTGGGCATCTGGCTTTCGATGATGTGGAACCACGAGTCGAGAATCGCGGTCGCGGAACTGGCCCACGAAAAGATCGAACAGATCCATGAACTGGCGGCTTTGAAGATCCACGACATGACCACGATGCCTCCGATGATCTGCGAACTGAACGAGGACCTCATCCGTGACGGGGATCTGGATACCTCAGACCTGAGAAGCTGGCATCCGAGATTGTTCGACGAACTTCAGGCCTTCGAAATGCTCAGTTCCATCACATGGGGTTCGGAAGATGGACGTGGACTCTGGGTGGCGCGCTACGCGGACGGAAACTTCTATTTCGACCTGAAGGAGAACGGCAACTCGACCGTCATGAACGAGTGGCGGCTCAATGAGAACGGCACGATCATCGAACATACGATGCACAGGTTCGAATGGGATCTCTTCAGCCGTCCCTGGTATGCGACCCCCAAGTCCAGAGGCGAAGCGTCATGGACCGAACCATATCTCTGGGCGGGAGGCGATCAGACCGACAAGACCACGGTCGGTGTGTCGTATGGTCTCCCGCTGTACAGGGAGGACGGAAGCCTCATCGGCGTCATTGACGCCGACTTCCAACTCGGCGATCTGGCGGAGTTCCTGAAGACCATCGAGACCGGAAGGGACGGCGTGGTCATTCTGTCGACCGATGATGGTCTGTTGCTGGCTGCATCCAACGAGATTCCCTTCAGTGATGGCGACGGCGTGCTTCAACACCTCTCAACAGCCGATGATGTGGTGATCGCCCAGATGGGCGTACTCGTCGAAGAGACCGTCTCCAGCCATGACGTCAGCGAGACCATCACGATCAAGAACAAGAGCTACTACATGCACATTTCCCCGGTTGGAGAGGAGCAGGGACTGGACTGGCAGCTTGTCACCATCATTCCGACCAATGCCTTCATCGGGAACATAGAGGCTCATTTCAGGCAGAGCATGTTTCTGAGCATCGCCGCCGTGATCTTCGTCGTGATCATCGCCAGCGCGATGGCTCGATGGCTCTTGAATCCGCTGAGCACCTTGATATCGAAGTTGAAACTGGTGGGCGAAGGCCATCTCGATACTAAGGTCCAGCTTGGAACAGCCAAGGAGTATGTCAATCTGGGCGCCGCCATCAACGAGATGACCTCCAGCCTGCATGCCTCCCAGAGCCGGGAACAGTTCCTGCGGAGGGAACTGGATCATCGGGTCAAGAACATGCTGGCCGAGATTCTGGCGCTCTGTCGACAGGCGGCGGATCGAAGCGACACGGACCGCAAGCTGCTTGACGATCTCGTCTCGCAGGTAGCCAGCCTCACGGGCGTTCATGATCTTCTCGGCAAGCGAGGCGCCGAAGGGCTTCACCTGAGGGAACTCATCGACTCCTGCTCGAGCCCCTATGTCCAATCGAACTCACAGATAGAAAAGGAAGGCCCCGTGGCCTTCATCAAGCCCAATGCCGCCATGTGCCTGGCACTTGTCACCAATGAACTGGCCAACAATGCCAGAAAGTACGGGGCGCTTTCCATCGAGAACGGGCTCATCAGGACCTCGTGGTCCATCGATGACCCGAATGGCGACTACAGCGGAGTTCTCAAATGGACCTGGGAGGAAGTTCGAGGCGTTGCCCCGGATGGCAAATACAAGAACGGATTCGGCACGCAGATGATCGAGGCCATCATTCCCTATGAGATCTCGGGCACTGCTTCGATCGACTTCAACAGCAACGGTCTCCTCTTCACTGCGACCATTCCATTGAACTGCTTCATTCTCAAGAACGAGGATGACGACGGCGACGAAGATGACGAACAAGGGACACTGATCAATGACTGAGCAGAATGAAAAACTTCTCGTGGTCGAAGACACCTTTCTGATCGCGATGCAGCTGCAGATCGATCTGAAATCTCTTGGCTATTCGGTTGCGGGACCCGCCCCGTCCGTCGAACGGGCATTCAAGCTTCTTGATCGAGAAACCATCAAGGCTGCCCTTCTCGATGTCCATCTCGGGAACGAGAACTCGATTCCAATCGCCAACAAGCTCACCGAGCTCGACATCCCGTTCCTCTTCATCACGGGCTTTGAACGGGTGCAGGTCGATTCCAAGCAATTCGATAACCACATGCTGCTGAGAAAACCGATCAATCTCGAACAGCTCGACACGGCCATGCACAAGCTGCTGGAGAAGAACGAATGATCATCCCGGCAGCATCGGCCTGCAGAGGATCGCGGCGTCAGCTCCCCGACGCCCCCGACTCGATGGCATCCAGCTCGGTCCATCTCGCGTAGAGCGACCGGACCCTGTCCTGAGCCTGAGACAATGACTCGTAGATCTCGGCCGCCTTGATGTGATCATTGAGCACATCGGGTTCGGCCGCCTGCTTTTCCAGTTTCTCCACGAGCGACTCCGCATCGAGAATCGATTGCTCCATCGATTCATACTCTCGGCGTTCCTTGTAGCTGAGCTTGCGAGTCCGGACCGGTTGACCATGATTCGACGGCTTGCTGGCGGTTTCAGGGGAAGAAGCGGACTTCTTCTCATCGAGTTCTCTTCTGGCCCTGCTCCATTGCTCGTAGGTCTGATGGATTCTGGCACCACCATGACCATCGATGCCAAGATACTCGGTCGCGATACGCTCCAGCATGAAACGGTCATGGGTCACCAGGACAATCGCCCCGGGGAACTCAAGGAGCGCCTGTTCGAGAACCTCCATCGATGGAATATCGAGATCGTTGGTGGGCTCGTCCAGAAGTAGTACATCCGCGGGCTTCAACATCAGATTGGCAATCAGAAGTCGAGCCTGTTCTCCTCCGGAAAGATTGCCCACCGTGGTCGCCAGCTGATCTGGCTCGAAGAGGAAACGCCGAGCCCATCCGGTGACATGAACCATCTTCTCGCGATACTCCACCATGTCCCCCACCGGACACAAGGCCTCCTGCAGCGTCTGGTCGGCAACAAGCGTCGAACGATGCTGACTGAATGTCACGACGCGCAGATCCACGGCCTTCTTGATGCTGCCTGAATCGGGCGTCAGTTCCTCGTTCATGAGTCTGAGCAGTGTCGTCTTGCCGGAACCATTCACACCCAGCAGACCGATTCGCTGTCCCGGAGACAGCATGATCTCCAGTGAATCGAAGAGTTTCTTTCCCCCCATCGACTTGGACACGGCATGCAGACCAAGCAGCTTGTTCGTCTTTCTCTCCGTGGCCTGGAAGTCGATTGTTGTCTTCTGCTCCGGGGCCGCGTTTCGATCTCTGGTCTGCTTCAGTTCCTCCCGACGCTGACTTGCCGCCTCGACCTGCGTCTTGTTTCTGGTCTGCCGACCCTGGATGCCCTGACGAAGCCAGGCGGTATCCCGCCTCACCTTGTTGGCCAGTGCCGATTCAGCAGCCTCCTGTGAATCCAGAAAAGCCTCCTTGCGACGCAGGAACTCCGAATAGTTGCCATTGGCCTTGAAGGTCCCACCTGGATATGCCTTGGACAATTCGACGATGGCCGTAGCCGTGTTCTCGAGGAACACCCGATCGTGGGTCACGAAGATCATGGCGATTCGAGACTGCTTCACGAAGGACTCGAGCCAGAGTACGCCATCGAGATCCAGATGGTTGGTCGGTTCATCCAGAAACAGCACATCCGGTTCCCTGGCGACAGAGCAGGCGATCGCCAACCGCTTTCGCCAACCACCGGAGAGTTCCTCGACAGGCTTCTCGAAGTCGTCGAAACCCAGCTTTGAAAGCGTGATGGCAGCAGACGTATCTGGATCCGAATGCATTCCAGCATCGCGTCCCAATGACCGAAGGACCGCCGACATCGGCGTGTCCGCCTGCTCGAACCGGTCATCCTGTTCGATGTAGACCATTCTGGCGTTGCGTCGACGGACGACTTCGCCTTCATCCGGGGATTCCAGCCCAGCCAGTATCTTCAACAGCGAGGACTTACCCGCTCCATTCGGTCCGATCAAGCCCACACGATCACCATCCTCCATGTGCAACGAGACACCCTCGAAGAGAGTGTTGGCCGGATACGCCTTCGTGATGTCGCTTGCGGAAATAATGGTGGCCATGGATCGCTCCGCCGTGCCGGCGGCCCTGATACTTGAACCAACATGGTAGTGCAGGCGCCTCGGTTCATGAGCCATCTGTTGACAAGGCCGTGAGGAACTACAATCCAGCACTGCCAGAATGCAGCCCAGAACGACGGCGATCCCCACCGTCGCACCACTCATCTCCGCCTTCCTCACCCTTAATCGGATGAGGACGTTCTCGACAAAGGAACAATCAAATGCTTCGCCTACTTGGATTGCTTGTATGTCTCGTTGTGGCCTTCGAGATCTCGACCGAAGTCGCCTGCGCCCACTTCCTGTTCGCACACGTCATTCGTGGATCCCAACCGAGAGTTGAACTTCATTTCGCGGAGAGCGCCTGGGATTTCAGTGCGAACGATCGAATGGTCAGCCTCATGGGATCCGCTCGCTCATGGCATGCGGACGGCCAAACTCTGGAGTTTGAATCGAAGCCCCACGCGATGGTCTGCCCCATGGAGTCGGACCAGAAGATCGCCTGCTCCGAATTCACCTATGGACTCATGTCCCGAGGAGAGACCTTCCTGCTCCGGTACCACGCCAAGGGCGTTGACGGGATAGAGGCAGCGGAAACAAATGGTGGACTCCACGCCGAGATCGTCGCCACACCTTCAGAGGACGGGCAACTGATCGTGACCGTGCTTTCGAAGGGCACCCCCTTTCCGGGCGCGGAGATCATCGTCCCAACGAGCGGCATGAACACCGAAGAGATGACCACCGATGAAAATGGGCAGATTCGGATCAACACTCCGACAACTTCGTTGTACTCGTTCAGGGCCATGGTCCCTGAGGAACGAAGTGGAACTCATGATGGCAAGCCGTATGAACTGGTTCGCCACTACACGACCCTTACCGTACATGACCATGAGAATATCCCGGAAGGTTCGGATGGTCTCGCGTGGGCGATCCTTCAGGATGCACAACATTGCAATGCCGCCACTGTAGGTGGCAGCTGGAATGCGAACTTTCGCATGACGGACGCTTCGGGCACACTGCAAGGCAAGCTGATGCATGACGGTCAATCGGCCCGAATCACCGAACCAGAGGAGGCCAGCGATCGGACAATCCAAACGATTGGTTCGATTCGGACGATTCACCCCGCGAATGACATCGCGATTGGATTCGAAGATGCAAGAACAGCAGCGGCGGGCTGCCGGATCGTGATCCCCGAACATGGGATGACCTATGTGATCAAGGACCGAGTTGTCGAAACGATCATCGAAAGCTCCGACGATGGAAGCAGACGCATAGATGTCACTGGAAGAACCCGACTCGAAGATGGACGCATACTCCCAGAGCGACTCGTGATCACTGAGTTCGATTCGAATGGCACCATCGAGTCGGTCACGCTCACGTCGGAGAACTACGTCGATCAGAATGGCGATCATGTACTGAAGAGTGTTTCTCACAATCACATCAACGGTCCAGGCAAATCTGACCAGACAGTGATTCGTCTGAGTGATGTTAGACAGCAGGATTCGACCAGCAGCCGATGACCTTCACCTGATTGGCCAAAGCAAATCTCCTGTAGAAGACATGCATTCTTGCCTGATGGTGAATACCTCCACTGCAATCTTGAATGCACATTTGAATAGGCTCAAAGCCGCTTGGTATTGAATCTCTGTCTCAATTGCTTGTTTGAATGCGCACCTCTTGAAGTATGAACCACCGCGGCGATAATGCACGCAGTGCATAAACGTTTGACTTCATTAGGGGGAATTTAATGAATCGTCTTCAAACACTTCTCACGTTGGCAATGGTGTGCCTGTTCATGGGCATGGCCCATGCAGAAACCCACGTCCTATATCCGATCGATTCCGCCAGAACATCACCAAGTTCCAACTGGGGTTCATGCTGTGGTGTCAGCAGTTTCGATACCGGCGGCTCCACCATCTCGATCAATGCCTGCACCTACCAGGGCGGGTATTGCATGGGCGATACCCACAGAGCGGTGTTCCTGTTCGAGATGCCTCAACTGACACTGGGCTCCACCATTGATCTGATGGTGCTCAATGGTGGCCGCTCAGGCGCAACCGGCTCGGGATCCATCGCCTGGCGATGGACGAACTCGCCAACGCTCTCGACGATCGATATCACCGACACGATCTATTCACCAGATGTTTCGCAGACGATCAACTGGTCAGGAGGATCCACCTACTCCATCACCACGCCTTCTGCGTTCTACGAGGGCGGCATTGGTGACTATCTGATGGTGTCCGCGTCGATCGGCAACTCATATGCCATGTCGCTATCCAACTCCGGATCCACCGCCAGCAAGCTGGTCTTCTCCAGCCAACCGGGATGTCCGAGCGACTTCGATGCCAATGGATCGGTCGATGTCAGCGATGTGCTCACGCTTCTCGGAGCCTATGGAACCACCAGTAGCGATCATGATCTCGATGGAGACGATTATGTCGGCGTGAACGATCTTCTTCTTTTACTGGATGCCTTTGGAGAGTGCCCATGAACCACATGGCGGTTTACATTCTCTCAGCCTTTCTTCTTTGCTCGGCTTCGTCACAGGCGGCCGTAGAGACCATCGATATCCCCTGGTCGCAGACCGCCAGCATGGGTGCCACAAACTGTTGCACCTACAGCTCGTTGACCAGCTGGAATGGTGAATTCACCTACTCGAAAAAATGTTCCACATATGCAGGGTCCTGCATGGGTTCGCGCAGAGGCGCCTTCTGGCATTTTGATCTCTCCGCCATTCCCTCCGATGCCACAATCGTGTCCTGCTCATTCCGAGGCATGACCGAGTACCCAGATATGGGCGGAGATACGACGATCGGAATCGAGGGGACGACCGGATCTCTCACTACATCGATGGCATTTTCAGTCATCAATTCCCCGCAATGGCAGTACAGCGGCTATTTCTGGGGTGGCAACTTCACGTTCAGCCTGCCCAGCTCGGTCGTAGAATCGGCACGTGATGATGGAATGCTCACGATCTACGCCTATGTCTCCAACAGCGGCGGAGTCAACGTTCACAACACCGGCTCAAACGCCGCACGACTGAATGTCGTACTCGATGTGCCGTCCATCTATGGCGCTTGCTGCATGGATTCGGGCAACTGCGTCGTGATCAATCAGCTGGCTTGCGAGAATGCAGACTTTGATTTTCTCGGCGAGGGCACGGAATGCCCCGAGGACAGCTGTCTTGAGTGTGCAGGCGATCTGAACGGGGACAGCGCATCCGATGTCGATGACATCCTGATGCTTCTTCAGAACTACGGCATGACAGGCGATGCACTGGATGGAGATCTTGACGGCGACGATGATGTCGACGTAAATGATCTCCTGGCATTACTGTCCTACTTTGGAGATTGCTGATGAAATTTACATCAAGAATCATCCTAGCCAGCTTGGCACTGACGGCAATACCTGGTCATGCAGAGATGCAGATCGCAGAGATCGAGGATACGCAGGCTGTACAACTCTGGTGGAGCGGGGGATTCCAGTGCGCCAACAACTACTGGTACAGCAATCCACCGATGATGCAGGGTGGCTTCTGCACGCTGAATACCATCGACTACACCTACAGTGGAAAGAAGATCTCCTTGTGGCGATTCAATCTGTCCACGATTCCCGAAGCGGCGTCCGTCATCTCACTGAAGATACGACTCGAAGGATCCGCCACATGGGGGCAGCAGGGCAACCTCTTCAAGCTAGGTATGAAAACGGGTACGGGCGCCTTGACCATTCAGGATGGAGAGGCCCTCTACAACCAGGGTGAAATTTTCGCTCAACCGGCACCCTCCGAGTCCATGGAATACGAGCTCGATACGAATCACATCATCGAGGCCCAGGGCACCACCGATTGGCTGGTCGTGAGCATGTCGGCGGAGTATTCATCATCCACGGCCTATCTTGACACGAATGCCGCACTGATCGTCGGGTACGACCTGGAGACCTGCGAAGGCGACTTCAACCAAAACGGCGAGGTCGATGTCGATGATTTACTGGCCTTGATCAATGCCTATGGCAACTTGGACAATCAGTATGACCTCGATGGAAATTCACTGATCAACGTCAATGACGTCCTTCTGCTTCTAACCGCGTATGGTGAGTGCCAATGATGACCCCTCTTCGTTCCATGCCGATTGTCCTTGGCCTCATGATGCTGCTTAGTTTTCCAGACATGAGCCGAGCAGAAACGACCGTGGTCTATCCTGTTCAGTCAGGATTGATCTCTGATGGATCCTGCTGCAGCCCATACGGCTACTCCAACAGCACTTCTGCGACGTTTTCCCTGACAGGATGCTTCAGTGACCCCCACTACGGCTGTTGGAATAATCGTGAACGCGGCGCCTGGCGATGGGATCTTGCAAACGCCCTGCCGGAAAACGCCGTCGTGACATCTGCCCATATTCACTGGGATCATCCGGATCTATGTGATGCATGGAGCGTGTATCTCTGGATTGACGCCGGCACCCAGACCCTCAGCTCGAGTTATTGTCAACAGATTCGCAACAACCCGGATCAACAGTATTCGGAGCAGACGTACTACGCCTCGACCTTCTCATGGGCTCTTGATGAATCTGTGATGGACGAAGCCTTGAGCGGAGGGTATCTGAGCCTCGTTAATCAGATTGGGTCCAGCGGACAGGGCTGCCTGATGCACAGCCTCGGTACCGACGGAGTCCGAATCGTCATTGAATACGACCTGGAGACCTGCGAAGGTGACTTCAACCAAAACGGCGAGGTCGATGTTGATGACCTGCTCACTCTCATTTCGGCGTATGGCCTGGCGAATGAACAGTATGACCTCGATGGGAATGGCTTCATCAATGTCAACGATGTCCTGTTGATGCTTGGCTACTTCGGCGACAGCTGCGGCTAGTGGTTCGCCCTCACAACGGCCCCGTTCAAATTTCAGATAGATTCATTCAAGCCAGCTCGTAGCCGTAGGCTTCAAGCTCGCTGCCAGCAACTGCCTGGAAGTCCTGAACCTGCTGATTCGTCAATTCATCACGCCAACGACCGACGGTAGCACTGGTGATCGGCTGGGCGAGTCTCTGATGTCGCTCGAAGGATGATCTTGCATCGGCCTGCACCTGAGTCGCCTCGAATTGGGACGACTCAAGCTCCAGATCAAGAAAGGCCATGACCTTCGCGAGGTGCAACTGAGGATCGCTGGTGAAATCCTCGTAGCGAACCGTATGCACGATGGGATCGTCCTTCACGGAAAGGCCTGCATCGATGCATCGTTTCCAATATCTCGCATAGATGGCCGGGGAATTCAACCTGACGTTCGGATGCTTCCGGGAGGAGCAGTAGGCATCCCGACCATCACGAACCACGTTCACGAATCTGGCATTCGGAAAATAACGGGTGAGAAAACCGATGTGCAGCACGTGCTGTGGGGTCTTCTCGATCAAGGTACGACCTTCATTCCTGGACTCGAGTAGCCGAGCCGCTCTGGTGAAGAAGTCGACGATGTCGGAAGACTCCGAGAACAGCTGCCGATTCTCCTCGCGGGACAAACCAAAATGATCCCTGCTGAATATGTTCCTCAAGGAGATCAAGCCCGTCTCCTGCTGCATGCTGAAGAGCTTGCTATGCGAATTCAGAACTCGCTCCATGAGCGTGGTTCCACTCCGAGGTGCCCCCACCACGAAGATGATCCGATGATCGCTGGTCTTCCTGGGTCTTCGCCAACTGATGTTGCGAAAGACCTGATGAGGCGCCTTGATGTAGGAACCGAGAATGACCTGTACGGACTTCATGTGGACGCGACCTCTTGCACAATCGAAAACTCAACCAGAGCCTACCACAAATGTCACACACCCCCTCCAGATCCACTCACCGATAGAAACGCCCCTGGCTGAGTATGTACAGACCAGGGGCGCAGGAAAGACTGTGTTTTCCTCGTGACAATCAGTCGCCGCAATCATCCCAGTTCTTCAGGATGAAGAGAACATCCGATACATCGATCGACCCGTCGTCGTTCAGATCCGCATTCGGTTGATCGGTGCCATAGGCCGAGAGAACCAGCAGCAGATCATCTACACCGACCAATCCATCTCCCTGCACATCCGCCTCACAACGGCGGATCTTCATCACCATGCCATCGGATTGATTACCCATGGAGGTGTTGTTTGTAAATCCGCAGATATAGACATGTCCATGCGAATCGACAGCCACATCGTGACTCTCATCCGCAAAGCCCGCATGATTCCAGAGCCCGGTCTCGATCACGTCCCCATCGGCGCTCAAGGAGACCGCCATCTGCATGGCATCGATCCCGGCATCGACACTCTGGCTGTAGGTTCCCGTCAGCTCGATGCGACCATCCTCATGAGTTGCCATTCCGTTGATCAGATGATCATCGTCTCCAAAGAGCTGCAGATTGACATGCGACCAATCAATTGAACCATTCGGTCCGACCTTCATGGCGAATATGCTTTTCGCTGGGAACCAGCACGCCCCACCGATGAGGACGCTGTCATCGGACTGCAGAGCCACATCCGTCACGATGATCGAGTCGGCTTCCTGATGGGAATACGGCGTCATCCACTTGAGGTCTCCTTCAGGCGTGAGCAGTGCCACATAGACCGATGAGGACCAGTTTCCTCCGGACAGATTCCCCGCCACTCTCCAATTACCCTGAGAGTCGACCTTGATGAACGATCTCTCCGAGAGACCCGTACCTTCCGGGTTGACCAGATGGGTCCATTGTTCGGTCCCGCCAGCATCGAGCGACGTGTAGAAGTGACCCGAACCGTCCTGATCACTCCACAGACCACCCACCAGCACATCACCATCATCGTTCAATTGGATTTCAAGTGACATCTCGATACCCGACTCGACACGATCGATGGAGCTGGCCCATTCGAGGTTTCCCTGATTGTCCAACGAACGGACTTGAATCGATTCGTAGGCGATGTTGTCGACGATGCATGTCCGTCCATCCGGACCTGTGGTCAGGCGGGCCTTGTGAGCCGAATTCCATGACCCATTCAGGCCGTTGTCGGCGAACTCGCGTGTCCATTCCACCTCGCCCGTGGATGAGACTCTCGCGACCAGCAGCTTCCGTTCAGTCCAGCCATGATCATCATCCTGTATCCATCCAAGAATGGTCACCGCCCCATCGGGCGCCTCGGCTGCATCCAAAAGCCAGTCATTCTCGTACTTGCTTCCTGCGAACTCGAGTGTCCATGCGGTGGACATGTCCGCCTGGACCCTTCGCACGGCGATATCCGATTTGCCCGATTCATCTCTCGTCTCACCAAAGGCCGTCACGCCGCCCGACTCACTTGGAATCAGAAGACGATAACTGGCATCCGATGTGATGTTCATGTAGCCGGGAGTCTGCAATTCGGCCACAGCGGGTGTCGCGATAGCACACAGGACCATACCTGTCGTTGTCTTAAAGCCCATCATGTTCTTTCCTCAGTTTCCTGTTCATTACCGAAACCATCGTCATCCAGACATCTGGAATGACCTCTCAACGGACCTGCGGACGTCAGGAGAGGATCTTTCAGCAAATCTCCGGAATATGATCGACTTTCATAAATTCCATCCAAATGCGGCTCGGCGCATCAACAAATGGGCGTGATGGACCAGAAACCAGCCCAGACAGACTCGCTCACCGCCAAATGCAAACTTCTCGACAACGTGGTTGAATACGCACTGTGAATTCGCAATCATGTGCTGGATCGCCCTGAAAATCACCAACATCTTCCGTGGGGGGAGAACATGAACTGGAAAATGACTAGCTCGATTGTCCTGCTGACCTACTTCGCCGTAGCAAGCATCGCTCTTTCGGAGACCATATATGTGCCGGCGGATCATTCCACCATTGCCGCTGCAATCGACGCATCCGATAACGGCGATGTGATTGAAGTATCATCGGGCATCTATAACGAGAATTCGCTGGATACTTCAGGCAAGTCCATCACCATCTTGGGGACGATTGAAGCGGATGGCACCCTGGGAACCATCATCGATGGGAATCTGTCTGGCAGCGTATTCCGATTCAATTCCGGGGAAGGCCCGGACACGATGCTCAAGAATCTCGTAATCAGAAACGGGGACAGCCCACAAGGCGGCGGCATCTTCTGCTCCGGAACCGATCCGACAATTAAAGGCTGTCTCCTGACCGGGAATTACGGATACACGGGCGGCGGCATCTCCTGCTACTACAGCGATCCCACCATCACTAATTGCATCTTCTTGAACAACTCCTCCGATACCTATGGTGGCGGCATCCGCTGCCTGCAAAGCAGCCCCGTCATCAGAGACTGCACCTTCATCGAAAATTCGACACTGCAGAATGGTGGCGGAATCTTCCTGACCAACAATTCGAATGCCGAAATCCAGAATTGCACGTTCACGGAGAACTTTGCCGGCCTCAATGGCGCAGCGATCATGGTGGAGGTGAGCAACGCCCAGCTTCTAGATTGCACAATCAAAGGCAACACCGCCAGCCAAAGCGGTGGTGGCGTCTATGTGATCAGCGGCAATCCAACATTCACGGATTGCAACATCAACAACAACGAAGCAGGATCCCGTGGTGGCGGGCTCTATTGCTCAACAAGCAGCCCATCAATAGACGGTTGTACCATTTCAGCCAACTACGCCGCCAACACCGGCGGTGGCATCTATTCCACGACGACGAGCAGCCCGCCATTGTCGGACAGCAATGTCTGCGCGAATATTCCCATACAGATCTATGGCAATTGGGATGACGAGGGCGACAATGTAGTCGCGGACGTATGCCCCGCCGACTGCATCGGCGATGCCACCGGAGATGGATATGTGGATGTGAATGATGTCCTCTACCTGCTTTCAGCATGGGGAACGAATGATCCAAACGCTGACTTCGACGACAACGGCACAGTGGATGTCGACGACATACTCGAGTTGCTGAGTCGATACGGAACCATATGCGAGTAGCGTCTCGATTGATGACGACTCGTCGAAATATGAGGCCAGACGAAGGACGGATGTTCGATCAGAATTCGTACTGAAGCTGGGCTCGTATCAGCCACTGCCCCGACTGGTTGCCGTAGTCGGGACGCCATCCATTTCCACGACCGGGCCAGAAGGCGACGCCCGGATTCGTGTCCGGATTGCCTCCCTCGCGATTGGCACCCGGACCTTGTGCCAGATTCGAGAACGAATAACCGAAGTCGCAGGTCAACTTCACATCCTGGATTCCGATGGGCCACCAGTTGAAGCCAACAGTCAGCGTTGAAAGATGGCCCGTCTCACCGGGCAACTGCAACGAACCACGATAATCACTGATGTCACCGAGTTCGTACCTGCCGTACAACTGCACGTTTTCGGCAACAATCACACCCCCCTGTCCGATCCACCCCCATGAACCGATCGTATCCTGATCGAGATCCAATGCTCCATTGCGACCATTGCCTAGCACGAAGTATGTGAAGGCTGTCCAACCCTTGTCGAACATGGATAAATCCACTGTGAATCCGAGACTTCGTTCGGCTTCAGCGTTGGCATACACCCATTCACGTTCGGAATTCTTGAGCATGTACCACTGGAACCCGGCACCGAGCATGAGACCGAATTCATCAGCATCCTTGTTGGTCAATGTGTCGAAGTCCGCATGTTCACCCGCCAGCACGAGCTCCGCTCTGGCAAGAATGCTCCTCATGCGGGTTCTGTAGGCCCCCACATTCAACTGCCGTGGGCCGTCGTTGTACATGGCTCGCAGATGAAAAGGAGCGACATCCCATCCCAGCTCAAGACCCTGCGTCCAGGCATAGGTGAAGGCATGATTGACCATGGATCGTTCAACGGCCAGCTGATAGGCGCTAGGGACGATTTCCTCTCGAAGGTACGGACCCTTGTACTGCCCGAGCCTGAAGAACATTCCATTGTCGAAACGTTTCTGAATGAAGGCGTTTTCTATGAACACATTCGATTCGGAACTGTAGGCCAACGTTCTCGTGTTGGTGGCCAGGGTCAATCGATAGGAGATCGATGGATCGAAGAGATGCCCATGGAAGTGCAGCTTCGATCGCCGGAGCTCGAACTGTTCCGTATCCTCCTTGCCCTCGGTCTGGCCCGGCATCCTGTTTCGATGATCCAGAATCCAGCGGAACTGCAGTTGACCCCGGAACTTGAGCAGGAATCTGTTGTCAGGGGTCGACACGAAGTAGCCATCCTCGTATCCGATGATCGTATTAACGCCCTGAAGACTGGATCGGGTATCGGCATCCGCCAGAACATTCAAGGCTATGTTCCTGATGTCCTCGGTTCGCTCTCGTGTCAACCAGTCTTCGTCGCGGGCAGCCTCCATCTTCTCAACCTGATCCCAGATGGCATCTATCTGAGCTTCGATGACATCATGCGATTCAGAGCCCCGTGCAATGCCGCAGAGGAGCACTGCCATCAGAGATATGAAGAGGAATTTGGAAGCAATCATGTGGACACGGTAATGGAAGGGAAAAGAGAGGACCATATCGGCCATAAAAGCCTCGCAACAGCTTTCCCGAGCCCCGACAGAGACCCTGCTGCGGCTCTTCATGTGGGAAAATCTTGGTTTTCATGCATTCAATGACACGTTTGCACGATGTTTACAATCGGATTGTTGAATCATCAACCCAAATTCACCACAATGGGTTGGGTAGAGAATTCTAATTCTGGGGAGCGGACCACCATGAAAATCATGATCATTTCAATCGCAAGTCTACTGTTGGCAGCAAGTCTAGATGCTGCCGCAGTCAACTCATACATATCCAACAGGGATGCCGAGGTGATGGGACCGACGATGAATGCTCCTGAAAGGAACCCCTCCCCCAATGGCTGGATATGTGGCTCCGTCCCAACCCCTGAAGAAGAAGCACTCATGCAGCGGCTTCTAGAGGATGGTACGTGGGACAAGTTCAAGCAGAGAGATCTCAGTTCCGACCGAGGCACGAAGTATGTGAATGTCACCTTCCATCTCATTGGATATTCAAATGGATCCGATGCGCTTGATGAAAGCTATCCGCAGATACTGATAGATCAACTAAATGAAGTAATGGATGGAACCGGCCTGCAATTCTGCATCAAGGGCGACCTCCTCTTTTACTACGACGACGACCTGGCCGTTGTCAACTATTTCGACCCAAGCACCTATCCGACCATTGGCTTCTTGCCAGACACGATGAACGTCTACTGCGTTCCCGAACTGATAGGTGCAGGCGGATTTGCCTCCTATCCGAATGGGACACTCTTCGTGATGGCAAATTATGCCGCCGTACCCGGATCTGGCGTATTCGGCCATGAAGCTGGTCATTTTTTCAGCTTGCGACACACCTTCGACACTGCAGCTGGAGTCGAGTGCGTGGACGGCAGCAATTGCGGCTCAGCCGGCGACTTGATCTGCGATACCCCTGCAGATGACAATGGAGGATTTGGATTCAATTGCCAGTACGTCGGCAACGGGACGGATCCATGTAATGGTGATCCCTATTCACCACTTGAAGACAATCTGATGTCTTACAACAGTTATCTGTGTCTTCAGGAATTCACGCCCCAGCAGAAATCTATCATCGTCTCCGTTGCGGAGACATTTCGAGCCCAGTTGCTAACAGACGAACCCTGTGATCCAGCTCTACCAACGGGAGCCTGCTGCATAGGGAACGGCTGCTCGGTACAGAACTCGCCCGACTGCATCGAAGCCGGCGGACAATTTCTTGGCGATGGCACAGATTGCGATGACGATCCATGTGGAGGGGGGCCCAACACACTGATCGTCGATAGCGGCGGAACCGGCAACTTCACCGACATCCAGAGCGCGCTCGATTTCGCCTCTGACGGCGACGAGATCGTCGTCTACCCAGGCACCTACAGAGGCTCTGGACTCGATGTAGCGGACACCAAGGGGAAGGCCGTCTGGCTTCACAGCAGCGAAGGTCCGGAAGTGACCTTCATCGCCGGGCAGAGTGCCCGACGCGGGGTCCTCTGCGACAGTGGCGAGACCGCCGACACCATCATCGAGGGATTCACCATTCGCAACTGCGCCGCCCCCCTGTACGATCTTTTTGGAAACGGCAATGCCAACGAATTCCAGCTTGGTGGCGGCATTCTCGTGAAGGATTCCTCTCCGACCATCATCGACTGCATCATCGAGAACAACACCGCTCCTGGAAACGGATTCGGTGGCGGAATCTTCACTGGCGCCATCGATGGCCAGTGCCAGCCGAACTTCATCAACTGCTTGATCAGCAACAACAGCGGAAAAAACGGAGGCGGCGTCTACGCCTACTACGGATCGCTGGACATGCAGAGCTCCCGTGTCTCGGAGAACATGGCCAGTGGCACGCTCGGAGGCGGGTTCTTCATCGACAACGCGAGCGTGACACTCGGCGACATGGAGGTCTGCGCCAACACACCCGATCAGATAGCCGGCGACTGGAACGATGCAGGCGGCAACTATGTCAGCGGCATCTGTCTCAGCACCGGTGCCTGCTGCATCGGAAACGACTGCACGGTCGAGACATCCGATGACTGCGATGCCAACGGTGGCAAGTATGTCGGCGATGCGACTCCGTGCGAAGGCAACACCTGCTTCACCGGCCCCACCACCTGGACGGTCAGCGCCAATGGTCCCGCCGATTTCAACGACATCCAGTCGGCTGTTGATGCCGCCTATGACGGCGACGAGATCATCGTCTATCCGGGTGTCTACACGAGCACCCATCCAGGCCATGTCGTGGATCTCATGGGCAAGGCCATCTGGCTCCACAGCATCGATGGACCTGAGACGACCATCATCGATGGCGAATCGTCGCGCCGAGGCGTCGTGTGCTTCAATGGCGAAGATCAGGGAACCCTGATTCAGGGCTTCACCATCACGCAATGTCTGGGCATCGAGTACGACTACGATGGCAGTGGCGGTTATTCCTGGTGGGAAGTCTGCGGTGGCGGCGTCTACTTCCGTGGAGCAAGCCCCAGCCTGAGCGACTGCATCATCACATCGAATGTCAGCGGATACGGTGGCGGCGGAATCTACTTCGAATCAAGTGATCCCGTCATCTCCAACTGCATCATCACGAACAATCAGGCCCAGTTCGGCGGTGGCCTGACCGGCTTCTCGAACCCGAGCTACTCGATCGAGAGCTGCGACATCAGCGGCAACTTCGGTTTGAATGGCGGTGGCATGTTCGTGCAGTCATGCGGGGTGGGTACCATGACCAACTGTCTGGTGATCGCCAATAGCGGCATGAGTGGAATCGTGAACCAGATCTCCGAGCCACCCACGCTGATCGACACGACGGTGTGCGAGAACGAGATGTACCAGATCCAGGGCGACTGGACCGACGGCGGCGGCAACTCCGTCGATGACGTGTGCCCGAGCTGCATCGGCGATGCCACCGGCGACGGCGTCATCGATGTGGACGATGCCCTCTACGTGATCTCGAGCTGGGACACCCCCGACCCGAACGCCGACTTCGATGAAGACGGCCTGGTGGACACGGACGACATCCTGATTCTGCTGAGCCAGTTCGGAGTCGTCTGCGAGTAGACGTCGTACGTCGAATCCCATCTATTCCAAGCGTCCCGACAGGCCCTCTGTCGGTACGCTTATATTTGCCTGAACTTGTGACTTCAACTATTTTCGTGTACTTATTTATTCTCAAACATACGAATGGAACAAACACATCAATGGAAACGACAGAAGCAATCTATTCAAGGCGAGCCGTCAAGCACTACGATCCCGATCACAGATTCACTGAAGACGAGATCCGCAAGTTGTTCGAGGCGGCCATTCAATCGCCGACGTCCTTCAACATCCAGCACTGGCGATTCGTTCTTGTTCGCGATCCCGAGCTACGAGCCAGGATACGGGCGGTCGGAAACGATCAGGCCCAGATGACGGATGCATCGATTCTGGTGGTCATGACGGCCGATATCAATGCGTGGAGCGAAGATCCGGCTCGCTATTGGCGTAATGCACCTGCAGAAGTCGGCAAGGCTGTAAGTGGCCTGATAGGCCCCTTCTATTCCGGACGCGAGCAATTGCAACGGGATGAGGCGATGCGATCCATCGGTATCGCCATGCAGACGATCATGCTCACGGCCAGGGACATGGGTTACGATTCCTGTCCGATGATCGGGTTTGATCTTGAGGCCGTGTCCGAACTGATCAATCTGCCCGAGGGCCACTGCATTGGCCCCATGATCGCCATTGGGAAGAAGACGCAAGATGCCTGGCCAAAGCCTGGCCAGCTCCCGCTCGAGGAGGTTCTGGTGGAGAACACGTTCCCCTCACGTTCATGAACATGTGATCGAATGGACAGGAAGCTGGTGCCGAGCACCTGTTTCCGGATTATCACCATCGGCCTGCTTGATGGCACAGGAACTTTGGCAGCCTCCCGATGTATACGGGCACGATGCTGATATCCTCGCGTCATGAATAAATCCGATCCGATCAGCGTCCTCGACTCTCCGAGACTGACCAACCTCCTGCTCATTGCCCTGCTGCTCTTGATGGGTTACATGGCCTATGGGCCGGTTTCGGTTGATGAATCAGGCAGAGTCACCTCCAATGTCATCAATGGGGATGCCAATCCAATTCCCGTCAAGGTGATCAACGAGCCGAATGTGAAAGTCACGAATCAGGTAAACACCTACTGAATCGTTTCCCGCCAGCCAACTTCAACCACAACACGCGAACCCCACCGCAGCCCCCGTAGAGACCCTGCTGGGGCTTTCTCTACCTTTATATATACAGGCAGCCAAACTGCTCACTTGCCCCTTTCCTCTTGATCCAGGCACTCGATCTGTCATGATGGAAGGATCACTTCTTGTTCCCGGGAGGGAAAATGATGAATCGCATCGCAGTTGGCATCGCAGGTCTTTCGATGGCTTTCCTTGGGATATCCCAAACCATCGCAGGCACGATCAATGTGCCCGGCGACTACGCCTTGATCCAGGATGCCATCGATGCCTCATCGAATGGCGACGTGATCAACGTCGCTGCAGGGACCTACGACGAATACGAACTCAACCCGGACGGAAAGGCCATCACCATTCAGGGAACGCTCAATCCGGATGGATCGCTGGCGACCATCATCGATGCCCAGCAGGATGGCAGCGTATTCGTGATCGACAGCGGTGAAGGAGACGGAACCCTGATCAAGAACCTCTTGATCACCGGTGGCGACGACAACTATGGCGGCGGGATCCACTGCCGCAACAGCACCCCCATCATCAGCGGCTGCACGATCTCGGACAATACGGCCTACAGCGGAGGTGGGATCTACAGCTATTTCAGCATTCCCACCATCAGCAACTGCACGATCTCGGGCAACACTGCCGACTATGGCGGTGGCGGTATCTACCTCGTGGGCAGCCCCATCATCAGTGGCTGCACGATCTCAGGCAACACGGCTGGCGTCTTCGGCGGTGGGATAGCCGGCCTGGGGAACAGCAACCCCATCATCAGCAACTCTCAAATCTGTGGTAACGAGGCCAATCAGATCTCCGGTGGCTACGCCGATGCGGGCGGGAACACGGTGGCCGATGAATGCCCTGCCGACGATTGCGAAGGCGATCTCGACGGCAATCAAGTGGTCGACATCGAGGACCTCCTGCTCGTCATCTCGGGATGGAACACCGACTCGGGCGACGCCAATGATGATGGAAGGACGGATATCGCCGACCTGCTCCTGATCATCGATCTCTGGGAAACCAGCTGTCCATAGCCGCGGCAGTATTCACGAGACTCGAACCCCATCGCAGACCCGGCAGCTTCAACGCGCCATGGGACATGCATCGCCTCCGTCAGCGATCAGGCGACGCATCACTGGAAGGCCTCCTGGCCACGAATGCCACCGTTCCAGCATGCACATCCATGAATATGTGCAGGAAGATGACGAACAGGATGCTCTCGAAGTACAGATAGAGCAGACAGAGAAGGAGTCCGACGGCGGCACTTCTGGCAACATGCGCCCAGCCAAGGTAGAGGTGCCAAAGACCGAACACCAGACTGCTTATCACGCAGGCGATCATCCAATTCGCATGCGATTCGATCCAATACAGAAGATACCAGCGGAAGATGAGCTCCTCGCAAATTCCTGCACTCACTGAAACAAGAATGACGAAGACGACGTATTCGCTCCGGGTTGTCGGCAACACCGCATTGAGAGAGCCGGCCCCTTTTTCGAGAGCACGCTGCACCTGGGACTTCATATCGCTGCTTCTGCTTATCGAAACAGCGGAATACGTCATATAGATCACCAACGCGACACATATCACGATTGCCATCGTGATTTGCAGAGTCGAAGACGGGATGTAATTCGGAGCATTGATACCAAGTGCTCCGATCGAAAAGGCGTAGATCAAGAAGGCGGTCACGACCCATAGCATGATCGAGAGCTTCAGATACTCCAGGACCTTGCTCTTGAACTGATGTTTCTCAAGAACGATGTCCAGTAATGGAAAGACAATCAGAAGGGCCAGTAAAACTATTTCCAGAGCATTCATCGATGCATCGCTTGTCGGGATCCGCACTACTTGATTAAACGAGTCGATCAGCTCGACACGAAGCATAGGTATATCAATGTAACCACCAAACGGATAACAGGATGCTTTTCAACACCTTCTTGTCAGCAGAAACACTCTGCCAGCCAACATTCATTTGGCCGACTCCCCACCACAGCCACGGCAAAGACCCTGCCAGGGCTGGCTGCTCGATTCCGCGAGCGACCTTTTTCATTCCCGCAACCCTATCCAGCCCGGGCAGGAAGCGGATGGACCATGAAATACGATCTATATCATTGATTTACGATCCCGGACATGTGACAATCATGACTGGTTTAACAAACCGGGAGAAGAGAGATGAAGAAAATCCGCCTTGCCGCTGGCCTCATCATGCTGCCCATCACATTCACGGCGTCAGCCGACGTTAGCGTGATGTTCGAGCTGGAATACGACAATCCCGATGAGCCATGGTTGTCAGGGGACGCAGGCTATGTCTGGGGAGCCTTCTATGGAGTGGATGCCATCGGTGACATGGTCGGCACCTACGAGACATCGATAGGCATCTTCTACGATTCAGACATTGGCTCGTCACTGATATATGAAGGAACGGTTGTTGCTAGCCGAACCTATCAGGACGACTCCAATGACATCTGGGACATGAGCATCACCTTCGATTTCGGCGGAACCACCGAACCGTGGTCCGGCTTTTCCAAACTAATCCTGGCTGATATTGTCGCCCACGACCCTTGGGATCCAAACGACACCTACAGCTACGGCTTGCCTTCGTTTGAGACCCATGGTGATGACGGAAGCAGCTGGCTATTCGATGTAAAGAACTTCAGCGAGACCGACATCAATCTCCCTGCTCCAGCAGCTCTGGCACTTATGGGCCTGGCTGGCCTATTCGGCAATGGCCGACGTCGTCAGTGAACGCCCCCACCTGACACACAACGCATGAACCAACCCGCAGCTCCGGCAGAGAACCTGTCGGGGCTGTTCATGCTTCATATTGAACCGCTTCGCAGAACTGGCATTGATTCTCCCAAACAGATACGCCAGAATACATGACGAAAATCACGGGAGAAGGGATTCATGAAACCCATATCTGCAATTGTCGCGAGCCTGATGCTCGCCGGGACGGCATTCGCCGAGACGCTCAACGTACCTGCCGACTACCCGACGATTCTTGACGCCATCGCGGCGTCCGTCGACGACGACGTGATCGCGATAGCCCCAGGCACGTACTACGAGCGCAACCTGTCTCTGCAGGGAAAACGCATTCGAATCCTCGGCTCGGTCGATTCCAGTGGCGCACCGGCGACAATCATTGATGGCGAGCTCGAGATCGGCACGATCTTCACGTGCTCTTCAGGCGAAGGTCCAGAGACGGTGATCGAGAATATCCTGATTGAAAACTCAATCGGCCTTTCAGGGGCAGCGATCCACTGCATCGGCTCAAGTCCCACGATTCGAAACTGCGAATTCATCAACAATCTCGGCCAAAGAGGCGGCGCCATCTTCTCCGACTTTGCCAGCCCCTCCATTCAATTCTGCAAATTCCTAGACAACAAAGCGACAATTCACGGTGGCGCCCTCTACTGCGTCGATGGCGATCCGGTTTTGATCGCCTGCACATTCGAACAGAACACCTCCAATGATGAAGGCGGCGCGATCAAGTGCACTCAAAGCTGTGATATCGCGATCCTTAATTCGACGTTCGAACAGAACATCGCCTCTGATGACGGTGGCGCCATTCGCCTAATCGATGATTGCAATGCGATCATCGAGAATTGCAGCATCATCGGCAATACCGGGTATCGCGGCGGAGGAATCCACTGCACGAACAGCAACCCGACTATTCGGGACTGCACCATCACGAACAACACGGCTGAATATGGCGGCGGGATCGCCTGTAGCGACAGCAACCCCATCATCAGCAGGTGCA
>MDTD01086082.1_pt1 | contig 25375 bp, 37 predicted proteins | sample 811221 | NCBI WGS metagenome assembly MDTD01 (sample SAMN05326646, study PRJNA326480) | marine metagenome | isolation source: seawater | place: Pacific Ocean: South West | collected 2011 | reverse complement strand
TTGATCGATCTGCGTTGTGTTCAATATGAAAAGATCTCTCTGTTGATCTGTAACGTCTTCATTCATTACAACATTATCGTTTTCAAAGAAATCTTCTGCCTCTTGAGCAAACGTATTATTTTCTAATGCTTTTTCTTTTTCTTCTCGAATGAAATTTTCTACTTCAATATCATCAACTTGTTGATCTATGGGTACGTCAAACACATCATTGTCATCATTAAACCCGGGTCCATCGTCAGGTATTCTAATAGGCATATTCTCATTGGTTTGGAACACTTCTTTGAACTCCTCATCCATGACTATGAATTGATCGTTAATCTCTTCAAACTGCTCATCTAGTTCTTGATACTGCTCATCTAGTTCTTGATACTGCTCGTCCATCTGTTTGAATTCCTGATCGAGTTCTTCGAACTGTTGTTCTATCTCCTCAATTTTATCCATATTACCATCTTTTTCGGCCTGCTGTATTTGTTCTTCTAATTCTTTTGACTTTTCTTCTAATTCTTTTGATTTCTCTTCCAACTCCTGTGCTTCTTTTTGAAGTTCCATATCCTTTTCCATAAGTTGATCAACTTCTTCGATAAGTTCTTCTTGCTTTTCTTCAATCTCCTCTAGTTTCTTTTCAACGTTCTCTTCAGCAAATGGATCTTCATCTTTGGCTACTTCGTTTTCATTTTCTTGTATATTAATTTTTTCTTCTTCTAATTTTTCAATTATGTTTTCTTGAAATTCTTTAACTAATTCTTCTGGTGCTTCCATAATGAATTGTTTAAGTTCTTCTTCCGGAATGAACTCTTCGAACTCTTGTACAAATTCTTCTTGGAATACTTCAAATTCTTCAACAATGTTATCAAATTTCTCTTCTACGAATTCTACTTTTTGTTCTATCTGTTGTACTTCCTGTTTAACTTCCTCAAATTTTTCTTCTATTTTTTCGACTTTTTGTTCAACTATTTTTTCTTCTTCTATGACCTCTTCGAATTTCTCTTCTATTTGCTCTTTAACTTCTTCAACTTCCTGTGCCTCTTCTTTGGCTTCTTCCAGTTCTTCTAATATCTTTTCTTTCTCTTCGACAGGTACTTCATCTAATTTCTCTTCCAGTTCCTCAATTTTTTCTTCTAGTTCTTCTGCTTTCTCTTCTATCTGTTCTTTTTCCTCTTCAAGTTCTTCTTTTTGTTCCTCAATTTTTTCTTTTTCCTCTTCTAACTCTTCGGCCTCTTCTTCAAGTTCTTCCTTCTCTTCTTCAAGTTCTTCCTTCTCTTCTTCCAATTCTTCCTTTTCTTTTGTTGCTTCTTCTGTTTCTCTTTCCAGTTCTGCGACCTTTTCTGCTTTTTTAGTTGTAGCAATAGTAGAAGCAAACTTTTTCAACACAACGTCCTTTGCCAGAATCACAGGAACAGTCGGAACAGTATAAGCATTTGCGATTACAGTTGCTTCATAGGCCTTGGTCAATAATACTTCACCTGTTTCGTTTTTAATCATGATCTGTCCAACAGATCCATCATCATTTGGTAATAGCACTATTTCGTTGTCTTCGCCCTCTGTATTGGCCTTACCTGCCACCTGTGTACCTCTCACACCAATTGTTAATACTGGTGTTGTAACTTTCATGGCATCATTACCTACTTTGGCAATCTGTCCTGATACGAAAGAGAAGTTTCCTGTTATAACATTTGCATTCATGGATCCTGTAGTTGGATTCTCAGGATCATAAACGAAATCATCAATGACCATTTTTGCACCAGGGTCAACGGACATTGTGGTTTGATCTTTAAAGTTTATACCAACGGAACCTCCTGTTGCTTCTATCACATCGTTCAAATATATGAAGTCTCCGTCATTAACTTGAACGGTTTGATTTGCACGTTGAATAGTTGCTGAACCTTCTGCGATGGTAAGTTTACCTATTGCTTGTGGATCTTCAAACGCAACAAGAGTTCCTTGGTTAGTGTTAATCGCGAGTAACGAGGCAACCTTTGGGGTAATCGTAGCACCATTAGGACTTGTGAGCGCCGGAGTGTGTGTAAAATAGTCCTGTATAAGTGTAGTACCGTTATCAGTATCGATTCGTAGGTCGTCACCGGTTCGAACGTAATCGCCCTTTAGTAAAATGTCTGCATCTAGAATGATGTCAGACTGACCTGCCTGAATTGTACTCACTGATAAAATACCCCGTTACTTCACTCACAAGTATTTAAAATAGTAGTCTATATCTAAAACTGCTACTATAATTAAATAAAACGATGAAAGAACTTATTTTAAGTTTGTTTCTTTTTATTGCGGCAGAAACAAACTATAATACTGATTTGCCCAATCCTGAAATAGTGTTTTTACCCGAGACTGAATTAGTCGAAATGTATATGGGTGACTCAGAACACAGTCATAGACCAACCGACTTATGGGGATTTTATAATCTTAAAAACAAGAAAATATATTTACGTGACACCTGGGATCTGCACAATCCGTGGAATAAAAGCATTTTGTTGCATGAACTCATACACTATGTCCAGGATATGAATAATCAAGAGTTTTTATGTATACAAGAAATGGAAAAAGAATCCTGGCCATTACAGCAAAAATATCTCAGACAGTATCATGGAATCGAATGGGATTTTGATCCGTTGTGGTTTTTGATGATCAGTAACTGTCCATCATATCTTCAAAGTTATTAACTATTTGAATATTTTATTTGTAAAAGTATTTGTTTTCTGCTTGATTGCTCTATTCAAGCATTCTTCCCATAATCCGTCTTTGTCCTCTGCGAACACTAATTCTGGATTATAATCCAAAGTCAACCAACCAGAACCAGGATGTCTCGGAGGTTCACAGGCCATTTCTTGTTCTAACTGTCCTGCGTCCCAAGTTGCTATGCCCATACAGACATGATATTTTTCTGGTTGTGCTTTTCCTATTGCGATGTCTTCAACAATCTTTTTATCTAAGGTATATCCGACTTTTGTTTTCTTCTTAAAATTTGTACTAGCAAGAGTGTAATCAATGGTGTGTAAAACACCTATCAAATTATCCATTACAGGTCCGCCATAATACATTAGAGGATTTATATTTGGAAGTTTATCAATTTTAGTTTCTGAACAAACTCTTTTAAAAGTAGGTGCATTCATTTGCTTGTTTACAATTACACCTGCGGCACCCGATACATCGTGTTTCCAAATATATAAAACTGTTTTAGCAAATCTCCAGTCACCCATTTTAGGTGGAGCAACTAGTATCTTGCCATCGAAGTATTCGCTCATACATATACTTATTTTGTTTTATTAATTAATATGTTAGTAGTGATTAAAACTTAAATGTAGTTTGAGGGAACAAATCATTTTGATCTGGCGACATGACATAAATTGTTCCAACAGATAAGTTTTGTACAAGTTCGTCTATGTTCCTTACAACGTTGGACCACTTACCTTTCAAACTCATAAAGATTACGCCAACAAATTTATCTTCTCCCGATGCTGACATATTCTGATAGTTTGCATATGCTAATTTTGTGTGTTCTAATTTTGCTGTTGCTTCGTCTTTCTTCATAACCGCGTTTACAAAACCAGCAACATTATTTCCAACGTGCCTAAAAATTGACTGTGCTATTGCTAATACCTGTTGTTGATTTGGATTAGAAGCAATTAGATCTTTTATGTTTACTCTAGGTTTTTCTATTCCTAATTGCTCTTTCACTTGTTGAAGTGTTGCTAGATCCACTTTGGCCTTTCTTCCGTCAAATAGTCTACCAGGTTTAGATACAGATGCTTTAATCTCAAAATGTCCGGCACCTTCTATGTAGATGTCTCCCGCACCAGGTCTTGATCCACTGTGGAATATCTGTGGACTTAATACTGACAAGCAAACTTCTGCAGGTCCTATACCTTGGTTCTTTACTTGATAAAGTCTATCAACAACACGACTCATATGATTGTCTCCAGAATAGCCAACAAATATTTGAGACCAATCTTTCTTTCCAGGTTCTGTCAATGCTTGTATGTTTACCATTCCTTTTGGATATGCTTTTATAAAATTATCAATGTCTTGCGTAGTAGGTTTTGCCGCAAATATTTGTTCGGTTACAGTTGTAATTGCCTTTTTTGCATCGGGGTCGTTTTCTAAAACGCCTTGTAATCTTTGTTTTAGACCACTGCCTTCCAATGCCATCAATACTTTTTGTAAAGTTTTTTCATCAATATTTGGATCATTTAATTTATCCTTAATCATTTGCAATAATTCTGTTGATGGTGCTTCTCTTAAAAACCATGGACTTTCAAATGATTCTTTTTTCATAAATCTGTGTATTAAGTCTTGATACAGTTTATCATGAGATGCTTGAGATATTTCTCCCTTATCTCTTCTATTATGTAAATCCTTCACGCCTGTAAGAAAGTCAGGATAAGATGCAATATTGGGCATCGTAACAACCTTTTTCTCAGGTTCTGGAAATTTAAGTATGTCTGCTTCTTTTATAAACCACGGTTTCATGCTAGTATTTATAACCTACACTAACCTACCAAATGCCCACTCTCTTTCCAAACACCACCAACACTTTCCGCAGTGTTCTTCCGGTCCGCCGTCGAGCATTTGTTGTCCTTTTTCGTTGCTTTCACAACTCCTAGTTAGTGGAAATAATTCATCCACAATACCGTGGATTGCGTATAGTTGATATATTGCTCTCTTATCAATGTTTGTAAAAGGCTGTCTCCAATATTGTTTTTTTTCTTCTGATCCTTCTTCGCGAATAGTGTTTGCATCTCTTTCTTCTATCCAGTTTCCTTTGACTCCATTACTTGCATACCAGTCTTCGTAAAACATAGACAACGAAGTAGGAGGATTTTTTGTTACACCAGAAAAATGCAAAGGACGATTAATTTCTTTATTGTCTATCTGTATATCTTTTTTAAGTTCATCAACCATCTCTGCACTAGTTCTTGTATATGGACTTGCCTTACGCCATTCTTCTGTGCTCAATGTTATATCGTCGAATCCAGGTTCTTGTAAATCTTTTGTGTAATGTTTTTCAAATTCAATACCTGTCAGTTCAGTTATTTTATCCATTACCCTTTTAGCAATCTTTACATGATAATTTTTAGGTGGTACTGAGTTTACAGTAACAACGTACAATTTTAAATCCGGTCTTTCATGTTTTTTGTACAATGCAAGGCAATAAGCCAATATGGCACTATCCGCTCCGCCAGACATCTTTATGATTATTTGTTTTCTGTTTTTAGGTAGGTCAAACTCAATTAACTTTTGCTGAGTTTTAAAAATCATTAGTTTCCTTGTGTATCGAAATCTTTATATAATGTATATTTTGCAGTAAGTTCTTCACCCGCTTTTATTTTTTTAATTGTACACAAATAACGCACAGGAATTTGATGCCAATAACCTTTAAGGTTCATACAATTAGGTGTATCAGAATGATTGTAAAAGGCACCTAATGCAGTTCTTATTGCTCCATGTGGGAAGTTCTTATCATCAATATGTACTATTCCGAGCACAACTTCCTTATCAAAATCCTTTGTTGCAAATAATCCTAATCCTTGAACTTTGCTTTGCTTAATTGTTAATCCGTTTGGAAGTGGTTTGTACATAGTACTAATTATTATTTTTTCCTAAGTTTGTCGTTGATTTTGATTGAAGTTTCTAGTTGAGTAAAAGGTTTATTCAATATCTCTCGAGCAAACCAGGCAAGTGCATTAGTGTCTTTGGGGAAACAACTGCCGGCATATCCTCTCATTCCGTCAGTGCCTGGCACTTTGAGATGAGATCTTCCTATACGTGGATCACTTTGTATAATCTCTATAAAACTTTTCCAATCAGATCCACCCGCCGCTCTTAGCACATCATACATCTCATTCATAAATGTAACCTTAGTTGCAAGAAAACTATTGATACAATATTTTACCATACTGGCAGTGACTATATCTGTTTTAAAAACAGGACAAGCATCACACACAGAGTGATCATTATATAACTTTTCAACTGCATCTGTATCAGATGCTCTCCCACCAAATACGTGCATGGGAGGATTAACAAAATCATCTAGATGATTTCTTTCTGTTAGAAATTCTGGATTATAAACTATTCTTAGATCTATGCATTGTTCTTGGAATGCCTGTAACTTGTATGCAGGCACAGTTGATTTAATTATAACAAGATGATTCTTAATTTGATTTAAATCTTTTAACACAGATTCTAATATCTCTGTGTTGCATTCTCCTGATTCCAGTTGCGGTGTTGGTACTGCCACGAATGTTGCATCAGGATTAAATTTAACCAGGTCACTAATTGTGTTTTCTGAAAAATATTTGGGATCAACAATAAACTTATCTAACTCTTTGGTAAATCCGTGACTTACGGCAGATCCAACAAACCCATGTCCTACAATACCTAATTTCATACTTGTATTATATTACAAATAGGAAATTTTGTCTACCGTCTTGAATTGGTTATGCTTTAAGGAATGTCTTAATTACCCAACCTGGAAAGTCTATTTCCCACCATTTTTCTTTGTTTGTCCAACTGCCAGGCTTTGCGTGGTGTGTGTTGTGTAGTCCACTGCCCAATGTTAATATGTTTACCCAGGTATTGTTTGTGCTGTGATCAGGTGTGTCAAACAATCTATAACCAAATTTATGGCATAGGACATTTACCATTCCTGCACTATGGAAAGTGATGACTGCCGGTACAGATATTAAAAATACTGCAATACGCCAATCGATTAATGCAAGTGTGAAATATGTTCCTAATAATAATTTAAGATAGTGTTTGTGTATGAATGTTATCCATTTGTCTTTAATAAGATCTATAACAAATTTTCTTTCTACAGTGAAAGGTTCCCAGAATGTAGTCCATATTCTCCACCCTGCTTGACCACCGTGCGGGTCTGCTTCTGTTTCTGGAGCATCGTGATGCTTTCTGTGTATGCCGCACCAGGCAATAGGTGAACCAAAACAATTGAACATACTCAACACAATTAACAGTCTTGATTTCCAATAAGTTGTTTTAAAACTTTTGTGTGATAGATATCTGTGTAGGGCAATCTCTCCGCCCACCTTGCCAAACATTATCCAACCCACAAGCGATAACCATAGCCAAGTAAGGTCTGCATATATCAAACCCACACCTAAAAGAATATGGTTTGCTAATAGTATTATTTTTAATTTATATTCGTAACTCATCTTTTTTCACTGTATATTGCTTGTATTTATTTGCACTTCTTTCTATCAATTCTCGGTGTGCTGATTCGTTCACCTTGCCCAAAATAAATCCAACAATACGATCATCATCTATACCGTCCTTAACATCTACTCCGTGCGGTTGCGAACAATTATTAATTAGAAATGCATCTGTGTCTTCTGGTATTGTACAAAAATGTTTAGGTTGGTCGCTCATGTCTTTACTGTAATCGTATTCATTACACATATACAGAGTATCTCTTGACCCACTCACAACAAATCTATAACCTATAGGTTCATTTGCCATTTGATGATCCAACATTTCTTGGGTAATAGTCATGTGATGAGGATGAGGTGCTTTCACATAATTGCCGTCCACGTGTGGAGCAACGTTGCCCATCGAACGTGCCAACCTCACATAAAATTTATACTCAAAGGGAAAGTGTGTGTCAATCCAATCCAGCAGTTCAGGATACTTTTGTTTTGCATAATCATTCCATGGTTTCATTTCCCCAAACGGTGTTGAGAGATCCTTTACTCCTAGTAGAGTTTCTTCTTTCCACCATGCAAAGTCTTCCTTTGGAATGAATCTTTCTTTAATTAATTCCTTGTTTGGAATTGGTGGTATGTCTAATGGTGTGAATATCATTTTGCACTTAATACTAATTGTTTTATTTCTGTCGGTTGATCTACGATCCAACTGATTGTTTTTATAATTTCTTTGTATGATAATTTAGGGCCGGAATGATCTTTATTAAATTCAGTATCTACATATCCTAATGCAAGATTAGTAATTTTACATTTACGATCTGTATCGTTGTGTAGCATTTCACATTGGGCATGAAGAGCCGTTTTCTCAACAGGATATTGTCTGTGTACTACTTGCCAGTTTGTATAAGGTACAGTATCAACTCCTATATTAATGATTAATTTTTCTTCCATTCGCCATGCTTCAAATAATTCACTTAACATGAATACCTGTCCAAAATCTTCATGAGCATTATTAATAAAGATATCACAATCTGTTGATTCTTTTATAATTTTCAGCCTGTCTTCTTTATTGGTAATATCATATCCATTACTCTTACTAAAACCTATAGACGGAAAAGCATCATTAATTGCTTTGCCAATTCTTTTTGTATGTCCTGTGATTGCGAATTTTTTTAAGTTCATTCAATGATCCCGTATGCAGGAGTAAGGCAAATTCTATTCATTCCATTTTCTCTTTTGAATCTATCCCAACTACTATCACTAGACAATCCTAATAAAAAAGTATCACTGGGTGTTAAGTTAAGATGTTCACATATTTGTTTTTGCATTTTTCCATAGTGTTCTTTTTTTGCAAACACATGACTTTGTGATACAACTTCTTCGAACACATCTATAATTGCATGATTAAAATAGCCAACGCCCATTAATTCTCTTTGTAATGCTTCTTCTCTTCTACTGAATCTCACTCCTGCCCTTAATAGTCCTAGTCCATATGGTTTTGAACAACTCCAAAATACCTGCTGAACATTTGAATATAGATTAAGTTTATATGGACCTGTTGTACCACCAAATGCTAAATCTAAATATATAGGACAGATATTTTTCGAACCAACTTCGTCATATCTCCTATCAAAGTTTCCTGTCGCACTGAAAGGATTACTCATATACAAAGATATGCCAGGCTTGAGATCGCTTACACTTTTTGCTACGTGAGCCGGCCTCTTCATGAAGGTTGGATACCTGTATTCTCCTTCGAACACTTGATATTCATGTAATCTATTGCACATCCAATCTATACTTTCGTGAATACCATTAGTAGGATATGAAAATTTGAGATCAGTTACGTCAATTAAAGGTTCTAAATAGTCTCGTATTTTATCCGAACAACCTTGCCATCTTGCTCTACGTTTTTCCGAAGAAGTTCCTTTATTTTCATTTGTACTTTCAATATAGTGACCAAGTCTTTTGTCGAGGTATGCTTTAATACTTTCGTCCACAGGTGGGTGTATTGCTCGACTTTGCCCAAATGTTTCGTTGGTTATGTCAGATATTTCATTCATATAGTTATTATACACTTTTTACTCGCTTTATTCAATGGAATTATGTATACTTATAATTTACACATAAACAAGTAAATATTATCATGCAAGAACAAAAATGGAAAAAAGGCTTCACTAAGGTACTGGAAGATGATGAGATATTCAAATATGTAAAACCAACCTTTACCACAAATGAGTTATATAGTGTATTCAATAAAATCATGAAACCTGTATTCCCCCATATGGACAGGCACAAAACTAAAACCTATTTCCACTTACGATTTGACAATAGCGATATGGGATTGCGTAAGTTTTTTAATTCTGTCAGAGGGTTTGATGATCCTGATGATTTAGATACATATGCAGAAAAATTTACCAACACTTATATCTTACCGACAGGCAAATTGTATTATTTTTTAATAAATGAAGAAAGTGGTAGAACGGGTGATCCTGAAGATTATTATCACGTGTACAAATTTCTTCCAAGCGATACATCATTACTAGAACCCATTAAGGAAAAAATTCTCAAAGAATGGCCAGGAATACATAACCTCTCCTTTTCAATGATGTCCCCTGGTTCGATATTGTCATGGCACACAGACGAACACTTTGCGGCAAGATATCATCATGTGATTGAAAAAGACAATGACGAGCCGAGCATGGTTTTCAAAAGAAAAAGCGACAAAGAAGTTACAAACATTTCGGCTATACCGGGAGATTGTTACATAGCAAACGTAAAAATACCTCATTGTGTTTTACCATGCAAGTCTACTAGAATACATTTGCTAGGTTGCTTACCAGAAAAAAAACTTACAAGTTTGAACACCGATGACACTAAAGATGATGTTGAACCAAAGCAAAAAGACTCTAGACACGGATTTTTAGTAAAAGAAAATACCACTTGGACCGAGTGGGCGAAAAAAATCTAACCCTAAAAAATACGATAAATAACAATATGCTAATAAGAAAAAAATACGATCTACCGACAATGCATAAATTTAAATCAAAGAAATTTGATATTAAAAGATTGCAAGAAGAAGCAGTTAAACTAGCCAACGATTATGGAAATGTAATGGAAACCAATAAAGCATTATGTTCTAATAATCACGAGTTGGTTATGAGTGTGTACAAACATTTTAAACAGATCAACCTAACAGAATTTGATCCGGGTGCAGAATCTCCAACAGTGGAAAGTTGTGAGGCAATGGGTAAAACAGCAGGCACTGGAGATGAGTCAATCAGTAAAATTGCAAAATACAAATTAAAGTCTAGATTAGGTAAGGGACTTGCTCCAGGATTAAACGAACACAATTACAACACACCAACTGACAAATATATAGGTTCGTACTTTCAAGAAGTAGTTGAATCATTTAAAGCAGATGCCATTAGAGTAAGACTTGTAAGACTAGATCCAGGCAAGACATTGACTCCACACATTGATTATGATCCAACTTATGCTGTTAGAGTTATTATTCCTATTTTTGCAGAAGAGGAAGCAACAAATTATTTTTGGCGTAAAGGTAAACAAGAAGCATATCATTTAAAAGCAGATGGCTCAGCATACTTTTTAAATATTGGATTCAAACACACAGTTGTAAATTCAGGTAATACCCCGAGAGTTAGTCTAATGTTCAGTTTAAAAGATCAATCAGATCTACAAGAGATCGAAGAAGCAGATTGGAATGAATCTAACAATATGGGTGACCTAGCAATAACTAAAAATTATGAAGAACACAAGGCGTATGCAGATGCCCAACGAATGGCTGTTTAAAACAGAAGTAAAACAATCAAAGATACACGGACAAGGTAGATTTGCACTAGAAGATATTGCAATAGGAAAAAATGTTTTAAAACTAGACGGTGCTATTGTGCCAAAAGAAGAAGCACCTGGTAAATTTCCTGTAAGTGCAACTCACAACATGAACTGCGATGACAGTTATGTAAATCACAGCACAGATGCCAACCTAGCATACATAGGCGGAACAAGTTTTATTTCCGCAAAAAATATCAAAGCAGGCGATGAACTTACAATGGATTATGAACAGTTTGCAGGTGATCGTAAATTTTTATTTTAATGAAAGATCCATTAAGTTATAAAATTAAAAAAATTATTGAGTGGCTTTTAATACAGCAAGTACCTGCAATTTTAGTAATATTATTTTTGATTTACTATTTTATTTTTTAGAAAACTTTGCTTTCCAGTCCATTCCAGCATAAGGCCACCCAGTTATCACTGCACGGCAACCAGGTTTACCATTTACTACTGGATTAACATAATGAGCAGACCCAACTCTCATCACAACACAGCAATTTCTTTTTGGTTTAACGACAAGAGGACCTACTAGATAAGGATCTTGATTAGCCTCTGCTAATTTTCTTTTGAAATCTGTCCAATTCTCTCTTTCTTTTGGATATTCTTCAAAGTGTTTGTTAAGCATATACTGATCCGGAAAGACAAGTTCACCTCCGTCTTCGTCTGTGAGATAGTTTACAAAAACAAATTCTCCGTAAATGTCCTTCCTTTCGGTATGCACATTGTATATACTTTTTGGATTGAATGTTTTAACTGTAAATTGTAAAACATTTGCAGTATCTATATCTTGTATTAGAATTGGTCTATGTAAATCAGTAAGGAGTTCATTAAGTTTAATTACGATTTGTGCAACAACACCACTATCTTCTCGTATGTTATATTTGACATGATTATAATTATAATATGATTTGCTTATAATATGCGGCTGTTCGTTACCATCTAAAGTTTTAGTTTCTGCATCGTTAATTTTATCTAAAACATTATCTACAGTTTCTTCCTTAATAAAATTTTCGGTATACCAAACTTCGTTGTCGATCAATTCTTGCCACATTAATGACAGTCCTCTGGCTTTGGCTGTGAATGTTTTTCTGCATCAAAATAGTAATTAAAGTTACAATGTTTATCTAAACCGTCTATCAGATCTTTCGTTGCATATGGCCAACCTGTCACGACAGGTCTTGCATTTTCTTTTACTTCACCTATTAAGGATGTAACGTAGTGTGCAGATCCAATTGCAAAAATTACACACGTATTAAATTTTGGTTTAATAACCACGTCATCGAGATATCTCATAGGATATCCTTTTGATTCAACAAGTTTAATATTTTCTTCCCATCTCGATCTTTGATCAGGATAAGCCTTAAGATGTATTTCACAACCTCTTTTGCTAGGAAATACTAGATGCCCACCGTTTTCGTCTGATAAAAAATGCATAAATGCATACGGACCATATTTGTTAATTGGTTCAGTGTGCAGATCATACCATCCTCTTTTAGAAAAACTTTTTGTAAAAAGTTGTAAACCTTCTAGATTTGTTTTTGGCACAGGTGTTTCTGTAAGTGGTTCCAACACTTCGTTTATTTTATCCATGTATAAATCAATCATTGTTTTATTTTTATGAATATCTGTTCTATGGACTGTATAATTGTATGTGGTTGCGTTAACTCCGGAGTTTCTAAAGTTAGGTAGTATTGCCTCTCCTGGCTCTAATTCTGTTGTTCCTGACTGCCACATATTATCTTTAATATGTCTGACAGTTTCTTCATGAAGAAAATTATCATGAATCCATATCTCGTTTTTTACTATTTCATTCCACATTATCTTTCGTGTCCTATTGCAAGTGCTTTGGTTGATTTTATTCTTGCATCTGTACCATACATACTCATATCAAATTCTTTTTTCCATTCTGTTACGTCATATTTAATTAACTTTTCTGGGTACACTTTAGAAAGTTCTTTGGTAAATTTATCTTGATTATGCCAAAATTGATATACTTCATCTGCACGTAAACATCTTGAAAAATACAAATACGTTGCTAAATCTTTAACTTCAGTCCGAGGTTCGTCTTTAAAAATATTTCTAATGATGTTTCTGTTTTTTTCTACGAGTGAAGTTATAAATGGCATTTTATCAAGGTTCTTGAAAAACCATTTTGCCTGAACGCCAATATCGTGTCCAGTATCGTATAGGTCTTTTATAGTTCTACTTAATGCTCTTGAATTATAAAAATTATGATAGTACCACCAATAATCAAACATTCGAACTATCTCGTCCTCGTCATATGAAAAACATCTATGCATTATTTCTATTTCCTCAAACTCATATGTGCTACGTTCGTCTCTGTATTCAGGATGTTTATGTAATTGTTTATAACCCAGACCTGAAAACGAATAAGGAAAGGCCAGTATTTTAGATTTTACTTTGTATTCTTTTTGAAACTTATCAGTATATAATTCTGTGTTAGGGACTAAATTTAAAAAATAAGTCCTCATGAAATCAATACCAATCTCGTAATCTCTATTAAGACTATACAACCAACTATCTGCTGTTTCGCCAGGAAGTGCAATTATCATTTCTGATGTCACAGGTAATCCTTTAGACTTGAAACTGTCAACTAGCGGTGTAAGTTTGTCGTTGTTAATATTTGCTCTGTTGATAACTTTAAGTGTATCTTTGGCGTGTGTTTGGAAACTTACTTTAAGATTACGTTGGTCGGCATCTAAGTTGTTATGTATTATATCTATAATTTCTGGCAACCATTTGCTTCCGTTCTTTGCAAGTCCTGAGTATGATATCTTAGGATTGTTGCCTGTTGCTTCTTTGTTTGCTTTCATCTTTTTAACAACATCTAAGTCCCTTGGGAGCATACCAAAGTTGGCATCAAGTATTTCTACTTCTGCTATATTTGTGTGTTTGTATAAAAAGTCTAACTGCTCATAAACAGGATCCATATCAAACTTTGTAACTTTGGATCTCGCTTGTCCACCCCAGTCACAAAATGCACACTTAAAAGGACAACCTCTATTTGTTTCGAATGAAGCCTTAACTCTTTTTTCTTCCTTGAGTATTGAATCAAATACACCGTCCAGATAGGGCGTTGGCATTTCGTTAGTTTCAATCTGATATAGTTTACGTCCTACTTCGACATTGTTCCAGTTTAAACCAAAACTCCCATCGTGGGTACTCATTGGAGCGTCGATGTTCTTTAGGAATTTGCTTACTAGTTTTTCTCCAGGACCTACCCAAAATATATCGATATAAGGATGTTCTTTGGCAAACTGTTCTGCAAGTTTAGGGTCCTCGGGTACGTTTGGACCACCATACATTGTTATACCGTTCGGATTTACATCTTTGTAATGACTCATTAATTGATCGTTGTATGCTTGATTCCACACATAACAAGTCAAACCAAATACATCTATGTTTTTAAATTGTTCTGTATATTCTTCTACAGGTTTGTATTTGTATAAAGGTTCATTAAATGAATATTGTGATTTTATTTCAGGAATTTTGTTGCAATAACTTATTAGACAGGCCGCGGCGTACGGTAGCCAAGTTTCATGAATAACCGATATGGTTCCTAATTGTACTGTCTTCATATGTCCATTACCCCAACCTAGATTGTTGATACGATAATATATTAGAAGTATTTAGTTTGTTTGTAATATTGATTTTTCAGAGTGTCTTTTACTTGAGACAATTCACCAGTGTGTGTGGTTTTTATAACTGCTTTTGTAGGATTCCATTTGTAGTTTGGATCAATGTAGTAACTGTAAATGAACTGTATCATATCTGATTTTGGTGAATCATGAAATACCAAATCTTTCTCTAGTGTCAATTTTTTATAATCCTCATCATCAAACCAAGTGTTATCTCCACCTACGTATTTTCTCTTATGCTGAAACAGTTTGTTTATTGCAATATCATTGACATCATGAGTCCAATAGTAGTGGTTAAAACCATTATCTTTTGCCCATGCAATTTGATGCTTCATCATTTTAAATCCATAACGACCATGTCTATGCTTTTTTAAAATATGATACCTACATTTTCTAATCGACTCTGGTGTACCAGTAATGAAACTTCTTTCGGCATAACTTATACTAGCAACTTCATCATCTACGATTGCTAACCATAAACTGCTTTTAGGATCTAATTCATCAAGGTTAAATTTTTTTTGAGTATAGGTCCCGGCACTTCCTTCATCTCGTGCGGTTATAAGAAATTTTTCTACAAGTTCTCTATGATTTGGATTGTATTGTACTATCTTTTCCATTTTTTTGTTCTAATAATTTTATAAACCATCCGCCTAAATCAAATTCCCACCAATTGTATTTGAATGTTGGACTTGAAGGTTTCCAGTGATGGTTGTTATGCCAACCTTCTCCCCACATCAAAATACCCAGTACTGGTATATTAGTTGAGTCATCTTTTGTATCATGATTACGATAACCAGTCATGTGTGTTAGAGTATTAATAAACGATCCAGCATTCCATAAAATCATTGCTGGGACCAAGTATGCCGCTACCAGCAACATCGGATCTATTAATGCCCATACTATAAAAATTATTAAGTGTATTAAAAAATACCATTTGTGTATGAACATATGAAATGGATCTCTAATCATTTTTATTACATACCTTGGGTTAGGTTTTTCAAACATACTCAACCATTGTACTCTAAAAAAACCATGTACCTGAGGAGAGTGAGGATCTCCTTCTTGGTCTGTATGATGGTGATGCTGTTTGTGTATTGCCACCCAGCCTATAGTTGATCCTGTAAGTCCGTATGTTCCGGCCAGCGATCCAAAAATATGATACCACCTAGGTGCTTTCCAACTAGCATGACTCAACAATCTATGATATGTCATTGTCATACCAAAACATCCTGTAATAAAGTATACAAAAAATGCTATTGCCCAATGTTGCCAAGAGCCGTACATCAACATTGGTATTATTGATAGGTGAGCCACAACTTGGCTAAACAATAATAACCATTGATCTAAAGTATATTTCTTTATCCAGTTTATCATAACGCAATTATAACAGTACTTATTTTATCTAACAACCTTAAATATGTAAAATGGAGCAACATTTCGTAATAAAAGGTGCGTTAGATAGCACCACAGTTAAAAATTTCCAAGCACAGTTATCAAAAATTAAATTTGATGGAACATTGTATGAGTTGTATCCAATGCCCGGAATAAATTTAAAAAAAAATGCAAAAACTATAACAATTGGTGAGTCGAAAGAAATAGAAATACCTGATGAAAATTTAAAAAGTATTTGGCAAACGATACAGGAACAGGTGTGTGCTAGAACAGGTACATTGTATCCAACCTATGGAGTGTTCAACGAATCCGTTACTCCAATGGTTGAGCATATTGATGCAATACCTACACAAAAAGATTTTAAACTAGGACCTGCATATACAATTATTATTCCTTTAGAATATAATGTGAAATGTCACACAGTGGTATGGAATGTTACAAGTAAATTTCCTGTAAAATATCGAAACCAAAAAGTATTAGGATCTAACAAATATAATCATACAGAAGAAGATAGGAAACTATTATCGCATTGTAACAAAAAAGTGTTTGAATGGGGGAAACCTAGTTTCTATGAATGGCAAGTAGGTGATATAATATGCATAAAACGGGATTATGTCCATGCATCTGATAATTTTATGCTAGATCACAAAGAAGCAGTAAAGAAATCTATTTTATTGCTGACCCGATTCACCCACTCATAAATAGACATAGTTTATATAAACAAGGAGAAACAATATGTACGCAATTACTTGGCATCTTACTAATACCGACGGGTTTGGTGAGTATGGCACATACGCAGGATACAAAGAAGATAGCGGCATCACTCCAGTGTACCAGTCATTTAAAGATGATGGAAAAATAAAAGCAGAAGGTCAGTATAACAAAACTGCAACTGAGATGGACGACACAGTAGTTTTTAATACAGAAGCGGACTGGAATGCTTATAAGGCTGAATTAGATAAGTTAGACTGGACAAATTGCACTATTGAGGTTACTGACGAAAGAGAAGTAGGCTCGGTTGATGATCATCCTTCGGCGGCACACCTTACAAAATACTAAACGTAAGGGGTAAAATGCCTTATAAATTTTACGTAAAAGATTGTCCTGAGAATCTAGCAGTTCATGACTGGATAGCGGGACAATCTGACATCTACAAATACATTGATGAAATGGCTCCTCGTAGCACCAACAAGAAGATTTTATCATTTAAACATCCAAATATTGATATTTCTAAAATACAATCAAGTGTAGAAAGTGCATTCAATAAATTTGGTTATCACGGTTTCCTAAACATTTATGGCTCTGAGGTTATGAGAGATCCGTACTATGGAGGTTTAAGTTTAGTTTATAATCCAGACTACAAATATAAAGATTCTATTCCTAAAATATGCCACACACTAGGATATCCTAGAACAAATATGCATATGGGTTTTATTCTAGAAAATATAGAGGTTTACAAAAGGATTTTAATTGCAGGCAAAGACAAGAGAATATGGGAAAAAAGTTCAGAAGGTGGAACTCATGCCGTATTTGAATATCTGTTTGACGAGGGTGTTATCACAAAAGAAGAAAAAGAAATTTTCATCACCAAGTATCCTAACGAAAAACATTCATTAGAAAATTACGAAAGAAAAAATACATACACTGACAGTTGGTCGTTCAATCATTTAACCGAAGTAATGTTTCACGAACACCTGGCAGATATAACAAAACTATTCAAAAGAAATATTGTTAGAAGTAGACTTGCCAAAATACAAAATATAGACAGTGATGCAACAATGAAATACGTCAACGATTTTATGTGGCATCGAGATGATTCTATTTTTATAGAAGCAAGAATAAATCTTTCTGTGACGTCACCAGAAAATGCATTTGGAATAGAAGTCGAAGGACATGGAAAATATCATTACAAACCGGGAGAGTGGATGTCTTGGGACACAGGTATCACACATAGGCCATTTGCAGATAAACCTAAACTGGAACGTTGTAATCTAGTGTATGCAGTCAGTCCATGGTTTGATTATAATAAAGAAGATAATTCTTGGGAATCAAACGAATTCTACGGGAGAAAACATCCTATGGATATGTTTATAGATGGTGATATAGTTGACGGCTTAAAAGTTAATCTTTAATGTCAAAGTGATCGTAAAAGATTGCACAATCTTTATATTTTTCAAAACTCTTTTCTAGCATATCTAAATGCATTTCGGGTTTGATAGATCCTGTTGTAGTAACCACCCATTTTTGTTGATCTATTTTGTCAGCACCGTGTGGCATATCTAATTCGTTAATTACAAAGGCATTAGTTGTCATAGGCATATTGACATAGTGTTTTTCTTTACTGCCGTATTTTGGAGAGAAGTAAAAACTGTCATCTCTAATATCATTTATTAATAATCTATACCCGGAAGGTTCAAAAGGCAATAAACTTTCTTTGCCTTCATTTGCTCCACGTGAAGCATCGTTGTGCAACGGCACATCTTTTCTTTGCCTTACAAGTTCAGCATGGTTACATTCTATAGGTAATTGATTTATTAGATTTATTATTCCGTATAAGTGTTTAGGCAAGTTAGGATGTATATTAACTTCTCTTTTTCTTTCTAATCTGTTTAACCAAGATCTTCTTACTGCGGCAGGATCAGAAAATTCATTGTGATCCATCTGTCCGAGCAAAGGAACTATTCTCCAGTAGTCATGTGGATGACGTTCAATGTCTATAGTTTCTTTTAAATGTTCTGGTTTGTTACCGTATCCTTTTGTTACTACGTCAGGTGGCCACAGATAGTTCCTATCATGGAATACTTCTAGTTCATCAAGATCCAATTTTTCGTAAGGAATATCAATTGGCAGAAATGCTAATTTTTTAAATTTTTCGAATCTGTTATTCATAGTTCGTTTATTACCTTATCAAATACTTCTTCACCTAGAATGTTATATAACAACACACCTAAGAATACCAGCCATAATATCCAAAATACATAACGACCTAATGCTGTCCAACCTAGGCCTAATACTTTGTATACTTTAGACATAGGCAAATACTTCTCAAATAATGTATCAATGCCCCATACAAATCTCAACATAAAGATCCACATAAATGCTCTAAAGTATTTGTTCTTTATATCAGACACTTTAAAATTTGCCTGTGCTTCTGTTACTTTTTTATCGTGTGCCTTATATCTTTCCCAAAGTTTTTTCATTGTGATCTATTTGTCTTTAAAATATTTCTCTAGTTTCCCTTCTTCGCCTGTGTGTTTCTCATGGTCTGGCAATGGATCTTTTTTCTCCGTAATAACTGGCCAACCTGACTTAGACCATTTATCATTGAAGGCTACCCATTTCGCTGTACCGTCTTCTGTGTCTGCTTGTATGGCATCTACTGGACACTCAGGTTCACATACACCACAATCTATACATTCATCCGGATTAATTACAAGTGTGTTTTCACCTTCATAAAAACAATCAACAGGACATACTTCTACGCAGTCGGTGTGCTTACACATTATACACTTGTCATTAACTATGTATGTCATCTTTTTTCTCTACCAAATTTAAAGTCAATTTATAATTTCTATATGCTTTTGCTACTGCCGGATACTTGTTTCGGAGATGCTTTTCTCTTTTTTCTCGTTTAATAAATTTTAACCATTGCGTCTTAATTGCATGATGATCATTCTTTTGCGAATTTTTTAATATAGTTCTTCTAGTCAGAACTTCTTGTTCTCTAATGAACTGTTTTAAATCAGCAAATTCTTTTTTCATTAACCTAGTTTAATTAATGATTCAAGTTTGTCTTCCGCGTGAGCAAGTAACTCAAGTTTCTTTTCAGCAGTTATGACATAATCAATATGTTCAGCAACCCCGATTGGCTTATCTAAAAAAGTTCTTAGATCTGCCTTAGCAACTTCAATATCGCCTTCCAACTTTTTAATTAATGCTTCTTTTATCATGTTTTTCCTTTATTGTTCCGATGTGATAACCAATAGCAAATGCCACTGCCATGACAGAACAAATTGCTAATAGATGCCAAAATATAAATGTCATAATATTTTCCTTTTTCTATATTTATTTGTCAATTAAATGACTCCAACTTATTGGAAATTCCTTGCTACAATGCAACGCAATCGCATTCGCAACATCTTGTGTTTCTTTTTGCGTATCCGATTTACATCTCAAGTTACAAACTCTAGCGAAAGCATACAACGTACCTGACCAATACCATTCTGTCATCATACTTTGCGGCAGGACCATTCGTGCCTGCTCTGGTGCCACACCTTGATTTAGTAGTAAATGATAATATACTTTACAGCCATTAATGTATCTAGAATAGTATTCATTATCAGTTTCTACAACACCATCACTTCCTTGTTTACTATTAATTGGGCGTCCTCTCCATTCAGTAGGTTCAAAGAATTCCGGAGCATCGTCAACATACCTTCGGGAAACTTCATTCCAACTCAACCCAACTTGATGTTTTACTAATTGCCTTGCAACAAAAACTGGAGCCTTGATCCTAAACTGTAAACTACAATGAGCAAAAGGTGACCAATGATTATGCTTGGCCAGATATGCTATGAGTTTTTCGTCCTTAGCACTTAATCTTTTTTCATAAGTTTCAAACTTACCGTGCTCTACGTAGACATCTTCAAACTCAGACTGTTTCGCATATGACACTCTAGCAGAATTTACTACTGTGAGATCAGAACCCATTTTATCAGTTAATTGTACTTGCATAATTGTATTATAACATATTAAAAAGCACTTTTAAAGACAAAAGATAGATTTCTTCCTTCTTTACTGAAACCATGCGGTGCTTCAAAATTTTCGTCTAATAGATTGTTAATGCTAAAACCAATATCAATACCATAAAAGTTTTTGGTAAGACTTAAATCTAATAAATGTACGTCAGGCATATCAATAATAGACCAATTGGAATTATGTATATCTAAATGATTACCAATAAAGTTATAGTTGGTATTAACTTTTAAACCGTCTTCTAATATGTGTCCCCAATTGGCTCCCCAAGTTAGACCTGGTCTTCTTAATTGATCTGTGCCGTCAGTTTTTTTACTACTTAAACTAGAACTAAAAATTCTAAAAGAGTTTTTATCATTCCTAAATCCATATGCAAGTTCTACGCCACTTTGGTTAAGACTGCTTGTTGTATTGTTTTCATATGTTGGATAAGAATATTCTATAAGATTAGAGATACTTGTTTCAAATAAATTGACTGAAAACATCGAGTTATTGCCAATACTGTATTCAAATCCTAATTCGTTTGTTTTACTTTTCTCTGATGTTAAATTCTTATTGCCAACATATCCAAAGTTGTCAGCACCATGTAATTCATATAAACTTGGATTTTTAAATCCAGTCGAATGACTTATTTTAAAATTTAAATTAGGTATTATATCTTCTTTTAACAATCCAATCTTATAAGAATCATTAGAACCTACTGTGCTATTATTATCAGTTCTATAATTTATTGTGGACGACAGGCTGTTATTAAACGAATATCCAATGTTTGCAAAGTATCCAATGTTATCATAATCTCCAGACAATGAACTGTTGTATGATCCTTGGTTGGAAAAATATGCATCGTCGTATTTGTATTCAACACCTAACCCATAACTAAATTTTTCTGTTTTTTGTTTTGAATGCTCTGCTTTTAAAACGTATGAGTCAGATTCATAGTTATCAACTTCGTTGTTTGGTGAGTTGTATGTTCTATCGTGTTTGTGAGAATGAAATGTAATGTAATTGTTTGTTGTTAGATCATTAAACTCCAGACTTGTCTGGAATGCGTAAAGATTATTATCTGAGTCGTATCCTTCTTGTAATGCAAGTGAATGTCCGTCTATGTCTGCGAGTGTGTTTCTTGCAAACAAAGTTGATTTAAATCTTAAATGTTCGTTTAACCAATTGATTGCATTTATTGTGAATGATTGATTTTTAACACCATCTTTTTCATCGGCACCAGATAATGCTGAAGTTTCTTTTTCTTCATGTACTCCACCTGTGAATCCTATTTGCCAATTATCACCTATCCTAGTTGCATAGTTTCCAGCAATTCCGTTGTTATGGGCAACCACTTTGTTTTCCCAATCGATATCAGTTACAATGTTTACTGCACCACCAATAGCATCGGCACCAAAATGATGGCCTGCACTTCCTTTGTAAACTTCAACAAATAAAACATTGGTCATGAAATCTTGTCCAAAATCATATGCACCGTTTGTTGTGCTTTGGTCGTTTATTGGAATTCCATTTAATAAAACTAAAGTATGGTTAGAATTTGATCCTCTTGTGAATATTGAAGTCTGTTGTCCTGTTCCGCCTGACTGAACTGCGACAACATTATTAACATGATTAATAACACTAGGAAGATCTTTAAGATTATAATCCTCTATTTCTTGTTTTGTAATAATTGTTTTGGTTGATATTTTTTCTGATATCTTATTACTATTAGATATTGGAACCGTTATACTTACACACGGAACACCTTCTTGATTTTCCCACTCGCAGGTGATAAGGTCATCTGCTACACCCCGTTCTTTAACCTGTACTATCTCCGCATGGCCAACGTTCAACCATACTAAGAATAGTATCAGAACTATTCTCGTCATGAGTCTCCTTGCTCGTTATATCCCTAGGTGGCATTCGGACTATGACCGTATCAAGTAATGTGGACGAATTACACGTCGCTTTCCCACTATGCTTTTAGGGACTATGTACTTGTATTATATGACAGAATTGTTTTTTTGTCAATTATTCTGATGCTAGTTTCTTTTCTAGTTCAAAATAACCGCCCACGTATTCTTCGTTCAACCAAATTTGTGGCATTGTTCTAGCAGTTGGTACTTGTTTCAGTAGGTCCTGTATATCCCAACCTTCTGCAATATTTCTTTCTTCAACTTCTATTCCTTTGTTTTTCAAAAGTGCTTTTGCTTTAACACAATAACCACAAGCAGGTTTACTCCATACGATTGCTTTCATTAGTTGTTTCCTTTGCTTGTTACTTCTATTTTGTATCCTTCTTCTTTTAACTGTTCAGCATAGTCAGTGGCTCTATTAACTCCACCTTCCATTCCGTCAAAATACCATACAGGTCCTAGATCAGAGTTCTTAGGCGGATGTGCCATAAACCCATTAACGTCTTTCGTTTTCGTCTTCATCTTCATCTTCTTCGCCATTGTCCCTCCTCCATTTTTTATATCTATCATATTCGTTTTTAAATTGTTGTGCAAATAATTTTGTTTTATACCATCTGTAAAATATAAAGTCTGCCCAGAAAAAATTAAAAGCAAAACCTAGTGTTGTCAATCTAAGTCCAAACCAATATGGTAACAAATATAGTACAATAGCCATCAGTACAATATAGTTCCATGCAAGATCATTAGGTACTGCCCATGTACTCCATCTAAGTTCTTCCGGATTCATCATTACTAATTACCTTATTATATAAATTTTTTATTTTAGGTATTCTTCTAGAACCTATTCCGTGTAATATTACTTTGAACACAGGCCTAACAAATCTAGGCCAATCCTCAAATCTTTCAACATTTTTATAGAAATCTTGTATTGCTTTATAGCATTCTTTAACTTCTAGTATGTAATCTTGTTCTTTAATTTTGTCTTGCGATAATTTTAACAAGATAGAATTAAATCTCGATACTGCATAATCTAGAGTACCATAGTACATATCAATAATCTCCTCACCAGGAGTTCTGTCTTTGATCCTTTGTATAATTTTTTGATTGTTCTTTACGTAGTCTTCGAATGTCATAGAGATTTTACTTTGTCACACAGTTTATATTTTAAGGCCTCTTTAGCAGATAACCAAACATCTTGTGGCGGTAGTAATATTTCTCTAATTGTTTTCTCAGGTAATCCTGTACACTTCTTGTAATGATCTATTGTTCTTTGAGTTGTAAGTTTAAACTCTTTTATTGTGGCAAACAATTCATGTTCTTTGCCTGCTGAACCCCATGCCCATTGATGAGATAGGATGCTTGTATTTGGTGTTAGTGTTCTATGTCCTTTTTGTCCAGACATAAAAATAGATAAACCACATGATGCAACACAACCTAAACCAATAGTTCTAATTGGAATTTTAGATCCTGCCATAACGTCTACCAGAGCAAAACACGATGAAACATCTCCACCTGGACTAGAAATCATTAATTGTAGGAAAGGTTTTTTCTTTGTTGCTAGATTCTCTTCTAGGATCCACTGAATAACTTTTTTACAAGAGTCGACAGTAATATCTTCCATCAGAAGATATACGCCTTCTTTTTTTAAAATTTCAGTCTCTTCGACTTTTACTTCTGTCATATCTTCCAAAATAGTTGGTCCTCTACTATTTTTGTTTTTGTACTTTAACTTGCAATGGATAACTTTCTTGTCTTGCAAGTAATGTAGTTTCTATTCCTTTTTGTTCTGCAACTTCAAACATATATGATCCAACAATGCCTTTGCCTTTTTCGTGAATCATCATTGTTAATTTGTTTGCTTCTTCTTGACTTTTATTAAAGATAGATTTTAATACTCTAATAACAAACTCCATTGGAGTGATGTTATCATTTAAAAAAATGACATCATATTTCGCAGGTTCCTCGGGTTTCAGCACATCTTTAGTGACTGTTTTTACTGCTTCTGCTATTCCATCTCTACTCATCATTACTCCTATATTATAACATATTTACATCATATGTCTATTGATTTTTATTTTATTTGAATAGGGTGGAAAACCCACCCTATCCACTTTGCTTTACTTGATTTCGATAGATTTTGCTTTCTTGTGTTCTGGAATAATTCTCTCCATAGACACTTTCAGCAAACCATCTTTCAGTTCGGCACCTTTGACCTCAACATCGTTTGCAATGGTAAATGATTTAGAAAACATTCTTTTTGAAATGCCTCTGTGTATAACATTACCATCTTCGTCAGTCTCTTCTTGTTTGTCTTGTTTCTTAGACTTGACTGTGAGCATATTTTCCTTGTACTCAACCTCGATGTCTTTTTTGCTGAAACCTGCAAGTGCAAGTTCAACGTCGTAGGTGTTTTCACCAGTTTTTACTATGTTGTATGGTGGGAAGTTACCCATAGTTCCGCTGAAGAAACTATCGTCCATCATATGTTCAAAGTGATCGAACATATTGTCGAACCCTACGGTTATTGGTCTTAAGTTATTAAAGATAGATAGATTTTTTGTCATGTGCTTTCCTCCTTTGTTAAGCGAGTTAATTTATTGAAGATCCTATCTATAGCAATCTTCAACTGTATTTATTATAACATATATGTACT
>MDTD01049653.1_pt1 | contig 25381 bp, 22 predicted proteins | sample 811221 | NCBI WGS metagenome assembly MDTD01 (sample SAMN05326646, study PRJNA326480) | marine metagenome | isolation source: seawater | place: Pacific Ocean: South West | collected 2011 | reverse complement strand
TGCGTCCTCGCGAATGGCGGTGTGCGGACAGCCGCCGGTCTCGACGCCCATGATCCGGTCGGGTGAGAGCGCGCCGCTGCGGGTCAGGAATTCGGCGTCCTCGCGCGTGTAGATGTCGTTGGTGATGGCGGCGACATGCCAGCGGTCGCGCATCGCCTTGCAGAGGGAATCGACCAGCGCGGTCTTGCCGGAGCCCACGGGGCCGCCGATACCGACGCGGAGGGGGTTGGCGATGCGCTTGGCGTCACGTTCGACGACGGTCATGAGCGGAAAAGCCTCACTTCCTGGGTTTCATGTCGCATGCTCGTCCAGTCTACCATCAGGCTGGCCGAGCCCATCGTGTCAAGGCGGTGGGCACGGGCCTGATCGGCGGCTGCGACCACCGGCCGTTCGAGCGCGGCGATCGCCCGCTGTCCGTCGGTCTGGCCGAGCGGCACCAGACGCACCGCGGCGGACACCAGATTGGCAACGAAGGCGTGGTGAAACGCAGCGACCGAAGGTCCCAGCGGCAGACGGGCCACGGCGGCCACGACGCCGACGGCCACGGCATAGGGCGCGCGGCGCTCGGCTTGCTCCAGCATCTCGGCCCACCGGTCGAGAGAGGGTTCCGGCCAGGCGCGCCGCACCGCGGTAAGGAAGGCTTCGCCCTGGGCGCCGTTTTCCAGCGCGAGCTCGGTGCTGCCGCGGAGAACGTCGCCCCGTTCGGCCACCAGCATCACCTGCTGCCAGTCGCCGGCCGCGGCGGCGCGATGGCCCTCGCAGAGCAGTGTCGCGTCCATCTGGGCACTGCCGAAGACGAGCAGGCCCTCGACCCATTCGATCAGCGCGTTCACGTCCGCGACCAGCCCGGCCTCCACCGCGTGCTCGATGCCGTGCGAGTAGCTGTAGGCGCCGACCGGGAAGGACGGCGACAGCCAGCTCATCAGCCGGTAGAGCGTGCGGTGGTCATCCGGCATGCGAATGGCCGCTCTGGTGGTGATGGTGGTGATCGTGCCCGGCTTCCTCGGAGTAAGCCCCGCCTTCCGGTGCGAAGGGGGCGTAGCAGGAGACCACTTCGGCCCCGAGGCGGCGCATCAGGTCCTCGATGACGTGGTCGGGGCGGATGCGGATTACGCCGCCCATGATCTCGGAGGGCAGATGGCGGTTGCCGAGATGCCAGGCGAGACGCGCCAGATGGACGCCGTCGCGGGGGCGGATCTCGATCAGTTCCTCGGCCGCGGCGCGCACCGCCAGCCAGCCGCCATCGGCCAGCGCCAATCCGTCGCCGGGTGCGAGGACAGTGGCGCGGTCGAGGTCGAGGAGGAAGGGCGAGCCATCGTCGGTCTTCAGCCGCAGCCGCCGCCGATAGCGGTCGTCATAAGACAGCGTCACCGACCCGACGGTATCCTCCGTCGGCCACTCGCCGCACCGATCGACCCTCACGGCCCGCTGCATCGTTCTTGCTCCTAGAACAGAAAATAGCGCTGCGCCATAGACAGTTCCTGCATCGGCTCGCAGGTCAGAAGCTCGCCGTCCGCGTGGACCTGGTAGGTCTCGGGGTCGACTTCGATCTTGGGCGTCGATCCGTTGAGGACCATGTCGCCCTTGGTGACCGAACGGGTGCCGGAGACCGCGACCAGGGTCTTCTGCAGGCCGAGCCGGTGGCCGACTTCGGCTTCGAGCCCGGCCTGGGAAACGAAGGTGATCGCGCTTTCGGTGAGCGCCCGGCCATAGGCGCCGAACATCGGGCGGTAGCGGACCGGCTGCGGCGTCGGGATGGAGGCGTTGGGATCGCCCATCGGCGCCGCCATGATCGTTCCGGCCTTGATGATCAGCGCCGGCTTCACCCCGAAGAAGGCCGGCTGCCAGAGGACCAGATCGGCGAGCTTGCCGACCTCGACCGAGCCGATATCGCCCGCCATGCCGTGGGTGAGGGCCGGGTTGATCGTGTACTTGGCGACGTAGCGGCGGACGCGGAAGTTGTCGTTCTCACCGGTTTCCTCGGACAGGCGGCCGCGCTGGCGCTTCATCTTGTCGGCGGTCTGCCATGTCCGGCGCAGAACCTCGCCCACCCGGCCCATCGCCTGGCTGTCCGACGAGATCATGCTGAAGGCGCCGAGATCGTGAAGGATGTCCTCGGCGGCGATGGTCTCGCGGCGGATGCGGCTTTCGGCGAAGGCCACGTCCTCGGGGATGCGCGGGTCGAGGTGGTGGCAGACCATGAGCATGTCGAGATGCTCGTCGATCGTGTTCACCGTGAACGGCCGCGTCGGGTTGGTGGACGACGGCAGCACGTTCGACAGACCGCAGACCTTGATGATGTCGGGGGCGTGACCGCCGCCCGCGCCCTCGGTGTGGAAGGCGTGGATCGCCCGGCCCTTGAAGGCGGCGACCGTGTTCTCGACGAAGCCCGATTCGTTCAGGGTGTCGGTGTGGATCGCCACCGCTACGTCGGTTTCCTCGGCGACCGAGAGACAATTGTCGATCGCCGCCGGGGTGGTGCCCCAGTCCTCATGGAGCTTGAGGCCGCAGGCACCGGCCGCGACCTGCTCCCGGAGCGGGTCTGGCCGCGAGGCGTTGCCCTTACCGAAGAAGCCGATATTGACCGGCAGGCCCTCGGCCGCCTGCAGCATGCGGCCCATATGCCAGGGGCCCGGTGTGCAGGTGGTGGCCTTGGTGCCGTCGGCGGGGCCGGTGCCGCCGCCCAGCATGGTGGTGACGCCGCTCATCAGGGCTTCGTCGACCTGCTGCGGGCAGATCCAGTGGATGTGGGCGTCGATACCGCCGGCGGTGAGGATCAGGCCTTCGCCGGCGATGGCTTCCGTGCCGGGACCGACGACGATGTCGACGCCGGGCTGGACGTCGGGATTGCCGGCCTTGCCGATGGCGGCGATGCGGCCGTCCTTCAGGCCGACATCGGCCTTGACGATCCCCCAGTGGTCGACGATCAGGGCGTTGGTGATGACGGTGTCGACGGCGCCTTCGGCCCGCGAGACCTGGGACTGGCCCATGCCGTCGCGGATGACCTTGCCGCCGCCGAACTTGACCTCTTCGCCGTAGATCGTGCGGTCTTCCTCGACCTCGATGAACAGCTCGGTGTCAGCCAGCCGGACGCGGTCGCCGGTGGTGGGGCCGAACATGTCGGCATAGGCGCTGCGGGCGATCTCGACGGGCATGGTTCAGCTCCCCAAGGGGCCGTCGACGCGGCCCTGGAAGCCGATGACGACGCGGTTTCCGGCGTAGGGCACCAGCCGGACGGTGCGCGTCTGGCCCGGCTCGAAGCGGACGGCGGTGCCGGCGGCGATGTCGAGTCGGCAGCCGCGGGCCTTGTCGCGATCGAACTTCAGCGCGTCGTTCACTTCGAAGAAATGGTAGTGGCTGCCGACCTGCACCGGCCGGTCGCCCGAATTGGCAACCTCGATTTCGACGCTGTCGCGATCGGCGTTGAGGGTGATCGACCCGTCCTTGGTGATGACTTCTCCGGGGATCATCGCGCTCACCGCACCGGTTCGTGGACGGTGACGAGCTTGGTGCCGTCGGGGAAGGTGCATTCCACCTGGATCTCGTGAATCATCTCCGGCACCCCCTCCATGACCTGCGACCGGTCGAGGACCATCGCACCGTCGCGCATCAACTCAGCGACGCTACGGCCGTCGCGCGCGCCCTCGACGACGAAATCGGTGATCAGCGCCACTGCCTCCGGATAGTTCAGCTTCACGCCCCGTTCGAGACGGCGGCGGGCGACCATCGCGGCGACGGCGACACGCAGCATGTCCTCCTCACGCGGTGTCAGATGCATTGGTCGTTTTCCTCACAGTGACCAGATCGTTGGCAGCCGGGCTGGAAGGCCGAAGGCCAGCGCCCGGAACTCCGCCCGGAACGCTGCGTATGCGGCGCGAAGCACCTCGGGTCGCGGCGAGAGCCAGCGGGCGACCAGGACCGGCCCCATGACCGTCGCGCCGAACCGCACCTCTTCCGCTTCTCCGAGCGCCCGCGCGGCGTCCAGATAGGCGGCCGCATCCGCTCCGACATAGACGAAGGTAGCAGCAGCACGCGCGCCGGCGAGGCCGGCGGGGTGCTTGAGAATCTTTCCCGGCTGCTCCATGCGGAAAGCATCCGCCCAAACCGATCGGCCGGCAAAGCGGACGTCCCAGGAATCCGCCAGAAATCCGCCGTTCAAGGTCTCGCCATAAGCCGAGCGGCCGAAGACCAGCATTTCACCAGCCGCGACGCGTGCATCCGGGGCGACGTCGATGGCGAGGGTTCTCGACAGGCGCGACTCGTCGAACAGAATGGTCTCGAAGGGCAGCCATTCGATCCATGCGCCGGGTCCGGCCTCCAGCCGGACCGAAGTCTCGGCGCGGCGCGAATCGAAGCTCCTGTAAACCTTCTCCGCCGCCTGCGTCGTCACCACCAGCGAAGCGCCGTCGCTCGCCGCGGCCGTGAGCGCCATGCGGTCCCCGGCGACGATACCGCCCGACAGGTTGGCGACGACCGCCAGGGGCGGGGTCCCGGCTTCGGCTCGTGGAAAGAGGACGCGGTAAGGCGCCCGGTTGTAGAGCGAGAGCAGCCTAGGCGGACTGCCGACGAACGTCATGTCGGCGACCGCCGAATCCAAGGGCGGACTGGCTGGCCGGACGCGGGGCGGCGCCTTAAACGGTAAGATGGCGGCGGACATCTTCCTCATTCATCGTCGCGGCGGATCCGGACAATACGATTTCACCGCGTTCCATCACGGCGAAATCGTCGGCGAGAGACTGCGCGAACTCGAAATACTGCTCGACCAGCAGAATCGCCATATCGCCCCGCCGGCCGAGCAGGCGGATCACTTCCTCGATCTGCTTGATGATCGACGGCTGGATGCCTTCGGTCGGCTCGTCGAGCATCAGAAGGCTCGGCCGCTTGACCAAGGCACGGCCGATGGCGAGCTGCTGCTGCTGGCCACCCGACAGGTCACCGCCGCGGCGGGTCCGCATGTCCGCGAGCACGGGGAAAAGCTCATAGACCTCGTCGGGAATGAAGCGGAGCGATTTGGGCAGGCCTGCAAACCCCGTCTTCAGGTTTTCCTCGACGGTAAGGCGCGGGAATATCTCGCGTCCTTGCGGCACCAGGGCCAAGCCTTTCCGGACCCGCGCATGAGGCGGCAGGCCGTTGATCTCGTCGCCTTCCCAGGTAACGGAGCCGCCGGAGGAGCGTTCGAGACCGAGAATCGCCCTGAGCAGGCTGGTCTTGCCGACGCCGTTCCGTCCGAGAAGGCAGGTAATGGCGCCCTTGCGGGCGCTCAGACTGACGCTTCTGAGACAGTGGCTGGCGCCGTAGTAGAGGTCGAGGGATTGGATGTCGAGCATGGCGGTGCCGGCTATCGTCCCAAATAGACTTCGATGACGCGGTCGTTGGCCTGGACGGTTTCGATGTCGCCCTCGGCCAGGACCGACCCTTCGTGAAGCACGGTGACGCGGCATTCCAGCGCCCGGACGAATTCCATGTCGTGCTCGACGACGATGACCGAGCGGTTCTTCGCGATGTCGAGCAACAGTCCCACCGTGGCTTCGGTCTCGCTGTCGGTCATGCCGGCGACCGGCTCGTCGAGCAGCAGCAGCTTCTGGTCCTGTACCAGAAGCATGCCGATCTCCAGCCATTGCTTCTGGCCGTGGCTGAGAGCGCCGGCACGCATTTCCAGACGCGGCGCAAGGCCGATGGTCTCCAGAACCTGATGGATACGGTCGCGGCGGGTACGGTCGAGCGTCGCCCAGAGGGTGGGAAAGACGCGCCGGTCCATCTTGAGGGCGAGGTCGAGGTTTTCGAACACGGTCAGCGCCTCGAAGACCGTGGGCTTCTGGAACTTACGCCCGATGCCGAGCTCGGCGATCGTGGGTTCGTCCAAACGCGTGAGGTCGTGACCGCCTTCGAACAGGATCGTGCCTTCGTCAGGCCGGGTCTTGCCGGTGATCACGTCCATCATCGTCGTCTTGCCGGCGCCGTTGGGGCCGATGATCGCCCGCAGTTCGCCCGGGTCGATGACGAGGCTGAGACTGTTGAGCGCCTTGAAGCCGTCGAAGCTGACGGTGACGCCGTCTACGTAGAGCAGCGTTCCGTCGGCGACGGATTCGGCAGGAGGGGCTGCGGTCGCAACCGAGGCCTCAAGTTGCATGGCTCGTTTCTCCCTCAGTCGCACGCGCCGATCGCCGCGCGGCCCTCAGGCCGCGATTGCGTCCGCCTGTGAACCCATCGCGGACTCGGGACGCGAGCTGAACCAGTCCGCCCGGCAAGAACAGGGTGACGATGATGAACAAGGCACCCAGGAAGTAGAGCCAGTATTCGGGCGCCCAGCCGGTGAAGAAGCTCTTGGCCCCGTTGACCGTGAACGCGCCGATGATGGCTCCGAACAGGGTGCCGCGACCGCCGACGGCCACCCAGACCGCGACCTCGATGGAGTTCGCGGGCGAGAATTCGCCGGGGTTGATGATGCCGACCTGCGGCACGTAGAGAGCGCCGGCCATCCCGGCGAGCATCGCCGAGAGGGTCCACAGGAACAGCTTGAAGCGGTCGGTGCGGTAGCCCAGGAACCGGACGCGGCTCTCGGCATCGCGTATGGCGGTGGCGACCCGGCCCAGCTTCGACTTCACGACGAAGCGGCAGATGAGGAAGGCAAGGCCCAGCGCCAGCACCGTGAGAACGTAGAGCCCGGCCCGCGTGCCCGGGGTGCTGAGATCGAAGCCGAGGACGTCCTTGAAGTCGGTGAGGCCGTTGTTGCCGCCGAAGCCCATCTCGTTGCGGAAGAAGGCGAGCATCAGGGCGTAGGTCATCGCCTGGGAGATGATCGACAGGTAGACGCCGGTGATCCGCGAGCGGAAGGCGAACCAGCCGAACACGAAGGCGAGGACGCCGGGGACCAGGAACACCATCAGGATGGCGAACCAGAACTGGTCGAAGCCGTACCAGTACCAGGGGAGGTTGTCCCAATCGAGGAACACCATGAAGTCCGGCAGGAGCGGATTGCCATAGACGCCCCGGTCGCCGATCTCGCGCATCAGATGCATGCCCATGGCATAGCCGCCAAGGGCGAAGAACGCGCCGTGCCCGAGGCTGAGGACGCCCGCGAAACCCCAGACGAGGTCGAGGCTCAGGGCGAGGAGCGCGAAGCACAGATACTTGCCGAGAAGGGGCACGACGTAGTCCGGCACGTAGAAGAGCGAGCCGGCCGGCACCATGAGGTTGAGGAGCGGCACCAGGAGTGCGATCGCGATCAGGGCGAAGAAGACGGCCCATCCACGAGGTCCCTGGAGCGTGCCGATCCGGCGGGTAATGGGTCCCATAGCGCGTCCCCGCCTTACATTTCGGCCGCGCGGCCGCGCAGGGCGAACAGACCGCGCGGACGCTTCTGGATGAACAGGATGATGAAGACCAGCACCAGCACCTTGCCGAGCATCGCGCCCGAATAGGGTTCGAGGAACTTGTTGACGATGCCGAGGCTCATCGCGCCGACCAGTGTCCCCCACAAGCTGCCGACACCGCCGAAGACGACCACGAGGAAGGAGTCGACGATGTAGGTCTGACCGAGGTTGGGGCTGACGTTGCCGATCTGGCTCAAGGCGACACCGGCGGCGCCGGCGATCCCCGAACCCAGTGCGAAGGTCATCGCGTCGATGCGGCCGGTGACGATGCCCATCGCCGAAGCCATGCCGCGGCTCTGCGTGACGGCGCGCATCTGCAGACCGAAGAAGCTGTAGCGCAGCAGGGCCGCCAGCGCGATCAGCACCGCGAAGGCGAAGACGATGATGATCAGGCGGTTGTAGGTCAGCACGATACCGCCGACGAGCTCGAATCCGCCGGTCATCCAGTCGGGATTGGCGACGCGGCGATTGGTCGCGCCGAAAATCGAGCGGACGACTTGCTGGAGGATCAGGCTGACACCCCAGGTGGCCAGCAGGGTCTCCAGCGGACGACCGTAGAGGAACCGGATCACGCCGCGTTCGAGCGCCGCGCCGACCAGGGCGGTGACCAGGAAGGCAACGGGGAGAGCGACAATCAGGTAATAGTTCAGGTAGGCGGGCGGCAGCGCCGCGACGAAGACCTCCTGCACGACGAAGGTCGTATAGGCGCCCAGCATGATCATCTCGCCATGGGCCATGTTGATCACGCCCATCACGCCGAAGGTAATGGCGAGACCGATCGCGGCCAGCAGCAGCACCGAGCCGAGACTGATGCCCTGGTAGAGATTGCCGACCAGCCGGAAGAGAGCGAGGCGGTTGTCGATCCGCTTGATCGCTTCGGCGGCGGCGGTCCGGACCTCGGGATCGGACTCGGTGGCCTCGTCCTGCAGCGGCATCAGCAAGGAGCGGATATCCGGATCGCTGGATCCGGCGAAGGTCTCGATGGCGGCGAGACGTTCGGCCTTGTCGGGGCTCGAAATCCTGGCCGCCGCCAAGGCCCGTTCCATTCCCCGACGGAGGTCGGCGTCTTCCTCGGCCTCCAGGGCCTTGTTCAGCGCCGTGGCCATCTCAGGGGAGGGATATTTCAGCGCCGCCGCGACCGCCTCCCGCCGCTTGGCGACATCGGGATCGAACAAGGCGAGTCGGCTAAGCGCGGCGGTGATGGCGCCGCGCAGGGCATTGTTGACGGTGATCTTGTCGACGTCCCGGCGGCTGACGGTACCCATCGCCTCGCCGGTGAACGGATCGCTCAGGATATAGTCGCGGCCGTCGCGCTCCGCGACGACGAGGGCGCCGTCACTCTTGCGGACTTGGAGCATTCCGCCGCCAAGGGCGCGGAGAAGCGTCACCGCGCGGGGATCGCCGAGGCCGGCAAGAGTATCGATAGCGGCGAGCTGCTCTTCGAAGGATGAGGCGGTGATGCCCTTCAGAGCCGCCTTGAATGCTTCCTCGTCACCGTCCGCGGCTGTCGCCGCGAGGGGCGCCAAGCCGACAAGAGCGACGATCAGAAGAGCGATGAGAGTTCGCAGTCGGAGCACGGTTTGTCTCTACTGAGCCCGCCGAGCTGGCGGCGTCCACAAAAAGTCTGCTCGAAAAAGGTGGAAGGGCTGGGGGTGGCCCGGGGAACGAACCACCCCCAAGCCCTTCCGTCCGTTACGCGGGGAGGAGGGAGGTCAGTTGGTGAACCAGTCCGCGTAACGGGGCTCGGTGCAGTTGCCGCAGACCCACGGATAGCTCCAGTCGGCGGTCAGCTTCGCACTCTCGGGAATGAACGGGCTCCAGGCCTGAGCCACGATCGGGCTCTCGGTCTGCCAGACGATCTCGAACTGACCATCGGGCTGGATCTCGCCGATCATGACGGGCTTGGAGAGGTGGTGGTTAGTGTGCATCTGCACGTCGTAGCCGCTGAGCGAACGCACGGTCTGGCCGTACATCGCCTGGCGGACGGCGTCGACGTCGGTGGTGCCGGCCTGGCGGACCGCCTGAACCCACATGTTGAAGCCGATGTAGTGGGCCTCCATGGGGTCGTTGGTGACGCGGTTCTTGTCGCCGGTGTACTCCCACCACTTGTCGATGAACGCGTAGTTCAGGTCGTTGTCGACCGACATGAAGTAGTTCCAGGAGGCCAGGTGACCGACGAGGTTGCTGGTGTCGATGCCGGCGAGCTCTTCCTCACCGACCGAGAACGCGACCACGGGAATCTCGGTCGCCGAGATGCCCTGGTTGGCCAGTTCCTTGTAGAAGGGCACGTTGGCGTCGCCGTTGATGGTCGACACCACGGCCGTCTTCTTGCCCGCGGAGGCGAAGGCCTTCACGTCGGCGACGATGGTCTGCCAGTCGGAATGACCGAACGGCGTGTAGTTCTCCATGATGTCGTCGTCCGAGACGCCCTTGCTGTGCAGGAAGGCGCGCAGGATCTTGTTGGTCGTGCGGGGATAGACATAGTCGGTGCCCAGCAGGACGAAGCGCTCGGCGCTGCCGCCCTCCGCGCTCATCAGGTATTCCACGGCCGGGATCGCCTGCTGGTTCGGCGCCGCGCCGGTGTAGAACACGTTCTTCGAGGATTCTTCGCCCTCATACTGCACGGGATAGAACAGGAGGCCGTTCAGTTCCTCGAACACCGGCAACACGGACTTCCGCGACACCGACGTCCAGCAGCCGAAGACCGCCGCAACCTTCTCCCCCTCGATCAGCTCGCGAGCCTTTTCCGCGAACAGCGGCCAATCGGACGCCGGGTCGACGACCACGGCTTCGACCTCGCGGCCGAGCAAGCCCCCACTGGCGTTGAGCTGGTCTACCATCATCAGGATGGCGTCCTTCAGCGTGGTCTCGCTGATCGCCATCGTGCCGGACAACGAGTGCAAAACGCCGATCTTGATCGGGCCTTCGTCCGCGGCGCGCGCCGCTTCGCCGGATGCCCCCATCAGGCCGGCGACAGCCAGTACGGCTGCCGCGCGCTTGAGCAGTTTCATTCATGCCTCCTATACGGTCGCTTATTCAGCAACCTCTAGATGGCAAGAGACATGCCAAGCTCCGGTGGTAGCGCTAACTATTTGATGAAATTATGGATTCGTAAGAGGCTGTGCGTTCCGAGAGTTTCATCAGATGCGTTTGAGGCATCTGCTCCGACCATTCTGCCTAAAAATTCATCTACTAAGGCGATGGCATGATTCAGATGCGCGAGCTTGCGGCTGATCGGGTCGAGCGACAGGCGAAGTTCGCCCAAAAAACCGGCAATGATTGCGGTAACCTGTCTAAGCCAGCCGCTCAGTTCGGGTTTTGGCGCCCCAGGCAGGCAGCGATCGAGCGGGCATTACGTTCCATCATCGCAAAGTAGGCGTCCGCGCCGGCGGCGAGGTCGGCGCCCAGGGGATCGAGCGTTCCTTGGCGTGCCGTTGTGCGTTCGATGACGGTCGCGATGATCGCGGGTTCGAACTGGGGTTCTGTGAATACGCAGGCGATACCCCGATCACGGATCAGCGCGCGAAGGCGGCTGATGCGGCCGGCACCGGGAATGCGATCGGGTCCCAGGGTTATGGCGCCTTCCGACCGGAGACCGTAATGGCGCTCAAAATACTGGTAGGCGTCATGGAAGACGATGAAGGGGACGTCACGTACGGCGGACAAGTCGTTGTCGATCCTCGTATCCATAGCGGCGATCCGCGCCTCGAGGTCGGTCGCGTTGTCGCGATAACGGTCACGATTGGCGGGATCGACGACGGAAAGTGCCTCGGCGACGGACGCGACGATCACCCGAGCATTGTCGGGCGAGAGCCAGATATGCGGATCGATCGAACCCTCGTGGTGATGGTGATCGTGATCCTCCTCGTCGTCATGGTCCTCATGCTCGTCCGCGCCGGCGTGTTTCCGTTCCTCCTCCGCCCAGATGCCGGCACCCCGGAAGGACCTTACGGTCAGTCCCGGTGAGTCGAGCAGCGTGACGACGTGGCTGTCCCCGGCGATGGTCTTCAGAGGCTGGATGAGAAAGGTTTCGAGGGTCGGGCCGACCCAGACGACGACATCGGCAGCCGAAAGACTTCGCGCCTCTGAGGGCCGCATCTGGTAGTTATGCGGCGAGTTGTAGCCGCTGACCAGCAGGTCCGGTTCGCCGACGCCCGCCATTACCCCGGAGACCAGGGCGTGGATGGGCATGATGGTGGCAACGACCTTGGGCGGCGCGGCCAGCACGTCGCGGCTCGGTATCGCCAGCATCAGGGGCGCCATCACGGCGGCCAGCAGGCGGATCACCTGGGTGTTCATGGGCTGCTCCTCAGTTAGAAATGTTACTTTATAACATATTGAATGCAGGGCAAGCTGGTTGCGATGACGATGGTTGAGGAACAGGAGGCGGGCGAAGAGGACGTCGGTGTCGGGGCGCTGGTGGCCGTGGAGGACGTGGTCGTCGACTTCGCCGGAGACCGCGTGCTGGACCATGTCGGCCTGACGGTCTCGGTCGGCGAGATCGTCACCCTGATTGGGCGCAACGGTTCCGGCAAGACGACTCTCGCCCGCACGGTGCTCGGCCTCGTCAAGCCGAAGTCCGGCCGGGTATGGCGGCGGCGAGGACTATGTATCGGCTATGTGCCGCAGGCGTTGGCGCCGGACCCGATCCTGCCGATGACGGCTTCGCGCTTCCTGACGCTCGGCGGTACGGCCGACCCCGAACGGTTGAACGATGTCCTGGACGAGGTCGGCATGCCTGATGTCGCGGACCGGCAGATCGTCGGTCTGTCCGGCGGCGAGCTGCGGCGCGTGATGCTGGCGCGGGCATTGCTGCGCGATCCCGAACTTCTGGTGCTCGACGAACCGATGAGCGGCATCGACGTCTCCGGCCAGGTGGCCCTCTACAAATTGATCGGAGAGATCCGTGACCGGCATCGCTGCGGCGTGCTGTTGATCTCGCACGACCTGCATCTGGTCATGGCCGAGACCGATCAGGTGGTCTGCCTGGACCGGCATGTCTGTTGCCGTGGCACACCCGAAGTGGTGGTCGCCGACCCTGCTTTTCACACCCTGTTCGGGCCGACCCTGGGCGATGCCGTGGCGATCTACCGACATGAACATGACCATCGCCACACCGAGGCCGGTGCCGTGGCGCCTCTCGACGAGGGCCGGGAAGACACCGGGCATCCGGGTTCGTCGGCCGGCGTTGCCGCCGCTGAAACATCGCGGTCCTGACGCCGATGTTCGAGGACTTCATCATTCGCGGCATCCTGGGCGGGCTCGGCGTCGTGCTGGTCGCGGCGCCGCTCGGATGCTTCGTCGTCTGGCGTCGGATGTCCTATTTCGGTGCCGCGCTCGCCCATTCGGCGCTGCTCGGCGTGGCGCTGGCCCTGATGCTGGACATGGACCCGATGCTTGGCGTCGTCGTTCTGGCGGTGGTGATGGCGGTGGTCATCGTCGCCATGGAGGAAAGGCGGATTCTTGCCGCAGACACGCTGATCGGCATTCTTGCCCACAGTACCCTGGCGCTGGGAATCGTCGCCCTGGCGTTCCTTCAGAACGTTCGCATCGACCTGATGGGCTATCTGTTCGGCGACGTGCTGGCGATCGGCAACCGCGACCTGCTGTTCGTCCTCGGGGTCGCGGTCGGGACAGGCATCATCCTGTGGTTTCTCTGGCGCCCGCTTCTTTCGGCGACGGTCCATGCCGATATCGCTGCCGTCGAAGGCGTGCCGGTAATGCGGGTCCGACTGGTATTCACCGTCCTGATGGCGGCGGTGATCGCCGTGGGCATGAAGCTGGTAGGCGTGCTGCTGATCGTATCGCTGATGATCATCCCGGCGGCGGCGGCGCGGCGTTTCGCGGCGACGCCGGAGGCCATGGCGGTGGGAGCGGTGCTGGTCGGCGCGGTTTCGGTCGTGGGTGGGATGCTCGCCTCGTTCTATCTCGACACGCCGTCCGGGCCGTCCATCGTCGTCGTGGCGACCGCCATCTTCGCCGTGAGCTTCGTACTCCGTCGTTCGGCGTGACGGCCGGCGGTCAGCCGTGGGCGAGCACGCGGGCGACGTCCAGGCGATAGGCGCGCAAGGCGGGCAGCAGCGCGGCGACGCTGCCGACGCAGAATGCGACCACGAACAGCCACAGCTCCTGGGGCACCCAGACGGATCCTGTGAACGGAACCTCCTGGGTACGGCTCAGCCAAATCGACAAGCCTTCTGCGACCGCATGGCCGAGAACGAGGCCGAGGGCGGTTCCCGTGAGCGCGAGGATCTGTCCTTCGACGAGGATCTGCAGCAGGACACGTCCCCGCCCTGCACCCACCGTCCGCATGATGGCGAGGTCGTACTGTCGGCGCTCCAGCGCAGTGTAGAGCGCGACGAACATGCTGAGAGCGGCCGTGACGATGAGCAGGTAGGCGAAAACCCGAAACGCGTCGATGCCGATACCCACCATCCGCAGCAGCCGTGCCGTCTCGTAGGCCGGCGCCGCCGATTGCATCGCGCTCTGCATGTTGATGATACGGGGCAGGCTGGCCGCCGCGATGGGAGTCCGGTACTTGACCAGCAGCGCGGTTACCTGCGCGTCGGGGTCGGGAAGCTGCTCGTCTTCATGGGCGTGGGCATCGTGACTATCCTCGCCCGACGCTTCCGCTTCGTGATCGTGCTCTGCCTGATGATCCTCTTCGTCGGCGGAATGCCCGGCCGGTTCGTGGACCAATCGCACCGTGCCGACGCTGGTGAGCACCAGGCGATCGATGACGGTGCCTGTCGGCCCCAAGACGCCGACGACGCTGTAGGGATTGTGGGAATGCATGCCGCCTCCCGCCCCGCTCCCGATGCCATGGGAGCCGACCAGGGTATCGCCTGGCCCTACGCCGGCCTCTCGGGCGACCGTCGCGCCTACCACCGCCTCCAAAGGGGCTTCCCATAGTCGGCCCTCAACGGTTTCGGCGCCGTAATGCGTGACATAGTCCGGCGTCGTGCCGACGATACGGAAGCCGTGAAAGGAATCGCCCAAGGCCATGGGGATGACCGATGCGACCATGGGGTGGTTGCGGACGAAGGTGGCGTCCCGCTCGGTGATGTTCCCGGTCGGCACGTCCATTTGATAAACGGTCGAGAGGATCAGCTGAATCGGGCTGCCCTTGGCGCCGACGACGAGGTCGATTCCTCGCTGGTCGCGCGTCAGCCTCTCCTCGAGCTGTTCACGAAAGACCAGAAGCACGACGATGGTGCCCATCCCGAGCGCCAGCAACAGTAGGTTGAGCGTCGTCTGCAACGGCCGGGTTCGAACATAGGCGAGGCTTAACGTGAAGAGGTTCATGCCGCGGCGGGTCCGGGTTCGGTTGACGACGGATCGTCCCTGATCGTGCTACGATGTCGCCAACAATACACGCTCGGGAGCCCCGTTCAGCATGCATTCGGCCGGCAGAGACACCGATCCGTTCATCGACCGCAGCCATGATCATGATCGCTGCGTCGCCGATGCCATGGAGACGGCCGTGTCCCTCTGCGACCGGCGCGGTGTGCGCCTGACGCCCCTGCGCCGCCGGGTGCTCGAACTGGTCTGGCAAAGCCATAGTCCGATCGGCGCCTATGAGGTGCTGGAGATGCTGCGCGAGGATCGCCGCGGTGCGGCGCCGCCGACGGTTTATCGCGCGCTGGACTTCCTGCGTGAGCAGGGGCTGGTCCATCGCGTCGACTCCCTCAACGCCTATGTCGGTTGCGTCACGCCCGATGCCGGGCATCGCGCGCATTTTCTTCTCTGTACCGAATGCGGGCAGGCAGCCGAGATCGATGACGAAGCGTTGCGGGATGCGATCGGGCGCTGCGCCGAACGTGCCGGATTCCGGATCGCCGGAGAGACGGTGGAGATTACCGGCATCTGTGCCGCTTGCCGGCACTGACGCTCTCGCAATCGCCCCGGCGGGTACCCTATCCGGATGAGGGGCATTCGCACGCGACCAGGATCGCGTAAGATGGACAGCACGGTCGGCGGGCTTTCGGATCGGAAGCGGCGCCGAGCCGATCGAGCGTGGGCCGAGGCGATCGCGCTCTAGCAGAAATGCGGGGAACCATGGCATCCATCGGCGCAGCGCCAACGTAAATCGTGTGGATCATCCACTCGTTCGCGTTCCGCGATGCCCGCCTTCGGCAGTGAGGCGGACGCGCGTCCTGTTCACCGCAGCCCAGGGCCTGCCGATTTTTCTCGTCCCGCCGTCAACGTCCGTCAGAGCTTTGCTCCGGCGCCATCATCGTTCCAATCTTCCCGTCCGCTCTTCAGCTCGGTCCGTCCGCGGAGCGGCGGCGTTCGTCGTCGTCCTGCTTGCGCTGGGGCTGTCCGTCGCCGGGCCTGCGGTCGGGCAGACGATGGAACAGCAGTATGAGGTTTCGCTGCGCGGGGTGAGCGATTCCTCACTGCAAGGGCAACTCGAGGAATTCTCCAAGCTGTTCGCGGAACAGGGAAAGCCGCCGGCCACCCTCGCGGCCCTTCGCCGCCGGGCGAAGAACGATGTCGAGCGACTGAACGAGGTTCTGCGGTCGCAGGGCTATTACGCGGGAAGCGTCGACTTCGACATCGACGACTCGGTCCAGCCAGTGGAGGTCACCGTGGTGGTGGAACCTGGGCCGGTCTATACGTTGAAGGACTATTCGATCGAGAACGTCGGTGCGGATCCTTTGGGCGACCCGATCCGCGTGACGTATGAGGACCTGGGTCTTCAGCGGGACGCTCCGGCGAAGTCCTCGGCGATCCTCGGCGCGGAACGGGTGGTGATCGATCAGCTGGCGGAGCTCGGCCGGCCGCTGGCCGAGGTCGCGGATCGCAAGGTCGTCGTCGACCATGGCGACCGTACGGTGAGCGCGGATCTCAAGATCGATGCCGGACCACGAGCCCTGTTCGGCGCGACCGACATCGTCGGCCTGGAAAACGTCGACGAACGCTTCGTGGTCCGGCGGATCGCCTGGAAGGCCGGCACGCCCTACGACGAGCGCGAGGTCACGGAGACGCGGCGACGCCTCTCGGAAACCGGCCTGTTCACCGCGATCCGGGTCAATCACGCGGACACCGTGGATCAGAACGGGCTTCTCAACATGACGATCACGGTGACCGAAAGCCCGCATCGCACTCTCGGCTCCGGCGTCAGCTATTCGACGAGCGAGGGACCGGGTGCCAAGGTCTATTGGCAGCACCGCAATCTCCTGGGCGAGGGCGAGCGGCTGAAGGTCTCGGCCGGCGGCACCTTGATCCGCTACGGCCTTACCGTGTCCGGCAGCAAGCCCGATTTCTTCGCGCGGAACCAGTCGTTGCTTCTCGACTTCAAGATCGAGCAGGAAGACACCGACGCCTTCGTCAGCCAGACCGTGGAGGCATCCGGGGCGATCAAGCGCCAGATCGGCGAGCATTATGCCGTGACGGCCGGTCTGACCGCATCGCAGAGCATCATCGAGGAGAGCGGAGAGGACGAGGACTTCACCCTGGTCGGCGTGCCGCTGACCCTGCAGCGTGATACCACGGACAGCGTTCTCAACCCGACCCACGGCGCGCGGACCGTCCTATCGGCGACACCGTACCTGCAGTATCTCGGCTCCAGTCTCAGCTTCACCATCCTGCAGTTCACCCAGGCGGGATACCTGCCGCTGTTCGACGGCGACCTGGTGCTGGCAGGGTGGGGGCGTGCGGGCATCGTCGTGGGACAGCAAGCGGCCGACCTGCCGGCGGATAAGCGCTTCTATGCGGGCGGCGGCGGTTCGATCCGCGGCTACGGTTTCCAGCTCGTCGGCCCTCTGGACAGCGCCAACAACCCGGAAGGCGGCCGGTCCGTCTATGAGGTCGGTACCGAGGTCCGCTACAAGATCACCGACTCGATCGGCGCCGTCGCCTTCTTCGAAGGCGGTAACGTCTATACCGATCTGGCGCCCGATTTCGGACAGGAAAGCTTCCTCTGGAGCACCGGCGTGGGCGCGCGCTATTACACGGCGATCGGTCCTCTGCGGGTGGACATCGCCTTTCCGCTCGACCGTCGCAACGGCATCGATGACGCCTTCCAGATCTATATCGGCCTTGGGCAGGCGTTCTGATCCGCGATGCGCGCTGTCATCGGCATAGCTGCTGGCCTGTTGGGGGCTCTGGTCGCCCTGGGGTTGTTTGCCGTGCTGGCGGTGGTTCTCCTACTCAGGACCGGCTGGGGGCAGGCGATCGTTGCCGATCGGGTCGAGGGGGCGATCTCAGGGCCGGGCATGATCGCGTCGATCGAAGGGCTCGGCGGCGCGATCCCCTTCACGATCACCATCGACCGGGTGACGCTTTCGGACACCGAGGGTCCGTGGCTTGTTATCGACAATGCACGCCTCGTGTGGAACCCGTGGGACCTTCTTTCCGGGGTCGCGCATGTGGAGGCGGTCGGTGCCGAACGGGTGGCGTTGCTGAGAACGCCGCCGCCCGGCGAAGGGCCGCCGGAGGACGAGACGCCGCCCAGCGACGAGCCGCCGTCCTTCGCGCCACCGGAACTTCCGGTCGGCGTTCAGGTCGAACGGATCGACGTGCCGGACGTGGTGATCGGCGCGGCGATCCTGGGGAAGGAAGCGCGCTTCGCGTTAGACGGACAGGTCGACATGCGGCATGGAAGCGACGCGACGGCCATGGTGTCCGTCGACCGTATCGATGGCGGACGGGGTCGCATCGGTCTGACCGCCGCCTACCGGCAGCAGGCGGGGACACTGGCCATCGATGTGGAGGTCGACGAACCGGAAGCGGGGTTCATCGCAGGGTTGATCGGTCAGCCGGGCCTCGATGGTCTGTCGGCGAAGCTGGCCGGTGAAGGGCCGGTTGAAGACTGGCAGGGAACGCTCAAGGTCGAAGCGCCAGGGCTGGTCCGAACGTCAGGGACTATCGCACTGTCGATCGACGGTGGTTACGCGGCGGCCCTGGACCTCGACGGTGACGTCCTACTGCCTTCCGACGACCCCATCGGTGGCCTTGCGGCGGGACCGTTCGACGTGCTGGCCAAAGTGCGGTGGAGCCCCGAGGAAGTCCTCACCATCGAAACGGCCGAAGTCCGGACCGGATGGGCCGATCTCTCGGCACAGGGGACGGTCGATTCGGGCGGAGACCGGATCGATGTCCGGGCGGAGGGGCAGGTTACGGACCTTTCCCGCCTTCAGGCCGTGGCGGCGACGCCGCTCGCCGGCAGTGCGCGCTTCGAAATTGCGGCGACAGGCCGGGTCCTTGCCCCGGAGACCGATGTTGACCTGACGCTCGAAGAGGTGTCCGCGGCGGGCGTCGCGGTCACCGCGGCGGAGGCGAACGTGACCGCGTCCCCCGCCGGTCCGGTCACCGATCCGGATACGGAGATCGCCTTCCGGACCAGAGGAACGGTATCCGGACTTGTCCTTCCGGGGGCACCTCTGCCGGCGTCCCTGGGCCAGCGTCTGGAATGGGTAGTCGAGGGGACCGCGACTCCGGCAGGCGCGGCAAAACTGAGCGCTCTGTCGATCAAGGACGAAGGGCTGACATTGGCCGGCAGCGGCGAGGTCGATCCGGAAACGGGGAAGGCGGCTGCCGATCTCGAACTCACTGTGGCCAGTCTCGCACCTTACCGCGAGGTCGCCGGTGTCGCTCTTTCGGGCGGAGCCAGGACCACCGTTTCGGCGCGGGCCGATCTCAAGACCGGTGCCTTCGACGTTACCGCAAAGGCCGACGGGAATGACTTCGGGACGGGTATCCCGGCGGCCGACGCCCTGCTCGGCGGTTCGCTCGCGCTTTCGGCGGAAGCACACCGGACGGACGACGGCGACATCGTGATGCCGACGCTGACGCTCGCGGGGTCGGCTGTGTCGCTGACCGGGTCCGGCTCGCTCGATGGCCGCACCGAGACCGTGAAGGCCGACCTCGAAATCCGCCTGCCGCGTCTGGAACGTCTGTCGCGGGCGGCGGGGGCGGACCTTTCGGGCGGGATCGTCGTGGCTGCCAATGTCGGTGGAACGCTCTCCGATCTCTCGGCCGATCTGCGGGCGAGCGGGTCGGGGGTCTCGGCCGCGGGCACGTCGCTCGGCAACCCCGCCCTCGCCGTGACTGCGTCGGGCCTGCCTGCCGCGGCGAAAGGCCGGCTGACCTTCAGCGCCTCTCCCCAAGGCACCAATGCGACGGTCATGACCGACTTCGCGATGACGTCGGAGGGAGAGGCTCTGGCGCTTCGCGATATCCATATCGGAGCGTTCGACAGCACCGTCGACGGCGCTTTGGCGGCCAATCTTGCCGAGGGAACCGTTTCCGGGCGCCTCGAAGGCGTTCTCCCGGCACTGGCACCGTTCGGTGCCTTGGCCGGCGTGGCGATGGAGGGCAACGGGCAGTTCTCGATCGCGCTCGACACGGCACGCGGCAGGCAGGATGCCAAGTTGAGTGCAGCGTTCGGCGGTCTCGCGGTCTCCTCTGGCGAGGCAGCGACCAAGGTAGACTACGCCACGGTCGATGCGACGCTGACCGACCTGCTGGGCCGGCCCGGCGGTGAGGCGGCGGTGTTGGTGACCGGCGTGACGAGCGGCAGCACGATGATCACCTCGGTCAATTTGGCCGCCGATGGCGATCAGGGTGCCTTCACCTTTACCGGACTCATCGACGGAAGTGCGGTGGAGCCGTTCAGCGTGGTCCTGGCGGGGGATGCCGAGATCGGCGGCGGTGCGGAGACACTCGCGCTGTCGCAGCTCGACCTGACCTTCGGTACCGTGACCGGCGCGCTGGTGAAGAGGGCGACCCTGCGCCATGAGGGCGAAGCGGTCGACGTTCGGGACTTCGCCTTCGGCATCGGCGAAGGGACCATTAACCTCGACGCCCAATACCGGCCGGAAAGCCTGGACGGCACATTGGCGATCGAAAACCTGCCTCTGGCGCCTCTGGCGCAGCTCGCGGGGCAGAAAAATGCGGCCGGAACGCTGAATGCTGAAATCGTGGCCGAAGGCGGCGCGAGTCCGGTCGTCACCGCAAGCATTACTGCGACCGGCATGAGGTTGCAGCAATCGGCCGACTACGACATTCCGCCGCTCGACGCGACGGTTACCGGCGACTGGCGTGACGGACGCGCATCGGCGGAAGCCACTGTCAGCGGAGTGGAAGGGGTCAGCCTGTCCGGCAGGATCGCGGCTCCGGTCGAGGCACCCGGCGGCATAGCCACCGCGGCTCTGACTCCGGGGGGCGAGCTCTCGGGCGCGGTCGATGCCGATGCCGATCTCGCGTCTCTCGGCGCACTGTTGCCTACGGAAGGAGATCGTATCGCCGGCCAGCTCTCGGCACGGATCGCCATCGGTGGAACCGTTCAGGACCCTCAGCTCTCCGGAACGACCACCATCGCCGACGGCTATTACGAAAACGCGATGGCGGGAACCATCCTCCGGGAGATCAACGGCACGTTCGAGGGCAGTGGCGAGCAGCTTCTGCTCCGCAGCCTGGAGGCGAAGGACGGCGACGGCGGCACGATCACGGCTGAGGGCGGCATCACCTTCGACCCTGAGCAGAATTTTCCTTTCCGCTTCACCTTGGTCACCGACCATGCGCGGCTGGTCCGTCGCGACGAGGCGGATGTGACCATCAGCGCCGGAATCGAGTTCTCCGGCACCCAAGAACGCGCCGCGGTCAACGGACGGATCGCCATTCGGTCGGCCAATATCAACATCCCCGACAAGCTGCCGTCCGGCGTCGCGACGCTCGACTTCCGGGAAGTGAATCTGCCCGAAGGGTACGAGCCTCCGGCGGGGAAAAAGGAAGAGGAAAACCAGAAAGAGGCACCGCCTTTGCCGATCGATCTCGATCTCGAGGTCAGCGTTCCCGGACAGATCTTCGTCCGTGGCAAAGGCGTGGACTCCGATTGGAAGGGCAAGCTCACCATCACCGGAACCGCATCGGACCCGATGATCGTCGGCGACCTGAACGTCGAGCGCGGGACGGTGAGTTTCGTCAGTCAGACCTTCACCATCACCCGTGGCGTTATCACCTTCGACGGCGGCCGCCGGATCGACCCGCTGCTCGACCTCGTAGCCGAGGATGCTTCCGGCGACATCACCGTCCGGGTGGTGGTGTCCGGCCGTGCGTCCAGCCCCTCGATCGCCCTGGAATCCGACCCGTCACTGCCTTCGGACGAGATTCTTTCCCGCATCCTGTTCGATACCGGCACGGCGAACCTGTCGGCCTTTCAGGCGATCCAGCTGGCTCAGGCCGCGGCGTCTCTGGCGGGCGGTGGCGGCGGCGGCTTCAACCCGATCGATTCGATGCGCCAAGCCCTCGCCCTCGACCGTCTCGACGTCAGCCAGGAAGGCGAGGACGTCTCCGGAACGACGTTGAGCGCAGGGAAATACATCACCGACGATATCTACCTGTCGCTGGATCAGGGGCTGACCCCCGGCAGCAGCAAGGTGACGGTGGAGGTGGAACTGACGCCGAACCTGACGGTCGAAAGCGATGTCGGCGCGAACGCGACCGGCAACGTCGGGCTCAACTGGGAATGGGACTACTGACCCGGCAGTCGGTCAGGACTTGATGAAGGGGGAGAGGAGAGTCCCCACAGGACCGACGAAGCGGAGATCTCCCGCGACGAGCGTCAGGGTGAGACAGTCGGCTCCGGTATCGGCCACGGGGCGATGGGTGACGGTATCGTCGGCCGTTTCGACGTCCCCGCGAAGAAACTGCCCGTATTCGTCCGTATAGCCCCCGGAAAGAATCAGGCTCATCTCCATGCCGCGATGGGTGTGAGGCAGGATGCTTGATCCAGCACGTACGTGGACGAGCTGGGTTCGCAGACTGCCCACGGGCGGCAGGAGTTCGGCAATCCTGATGCGTCCGCCGGCGAGAGAGGACCAGGACAGGCCCCGCAGACCTTTCGGCAGGTAACGGCGCAGGGGAAGCGGCAGCGGATCGAAGGGAGAGTCGGGTTCATCCTGGGTGCCGCCGTCCGGTTCTTCCGGCGGTGCCTCGCCGCGCAGGCGATCCATCAACCGTTCGAAGCTGCCTTCGGCCAGGGGCACCGGGTCGGAGTCCTCAAGCATGCAGCCTCCGATCGAATCGAGTGCAGCCACATCGCGCCTGCAAGCCGGGCACAACGCCAGGTGCGATGCGATGAGCAGCGCGACGGGTTCTGCGGCGCTGCCGGTCGCATAGTCGAGAAGTTGAGCCATCTCGGGGTGATGGCGAGGGATCATCGCAATTCCCTCAGTGCGCCTCGCAAGCGTTCGACCGCCAGTCGGATACGAGACTTCACCGTGCCGAGCGGCAGGCCGAGCTCGGCGGCGATCACGCTGTGCGATTTGTCCTCGAAATAGGCTTTGTGGAGCAGCGACGCCTGCTCCACCGGCAGGTTCGCGATTGCCGACCGCAGGTGGGCGCCCTCCTGACCGTTTGAGACGGTCTGTTCCGGCGGTGCTTCTTCGTCCGGGATCAGGACAGGATCGTTGAAATCGAGCTCCGGTCGACGCTCCCGCCTCAAAGCATCGATGCGTCGGTTGCGGGCGATCGTGAACAGCCACGTGCTGACGCTGGCCTGACAGGGATCGAATCGGTGCGCGCGATGCCAGGCAATGGCCATGACGTCCTGGACGAGATCGTCCGCCAGCCCGTCATCGGCCCCGAGGCGCCGGAGATATCCCTTTAGTCGTGGTGCGAAATGCGCGAACAGGAGCGCAAAGGCCATATGGTCTCGGTCCAGTGCAACTGACTCGAGAAGTTCTTCAAAAGAGCGCGCGGTCTCTCCTGGCGGTGTGGCCTCGGTGGTCATACCGCCATCTAAATCCGGCGCGCCGAGAACGACAAGCCAAGTCATGCAGGCGTGCCTGCGGTCGCGGATCATCCTAATTCTCATTCAAACGACTGTACGCGAAGGATGGGGGATCGGATCACTAGTTCGTGAGCGGTATCATGGTGATCCAAGGGCGCTCGAAAGGCGTACCTCGTTCTATGACCTATCACCGCTCCCGCCCTCGGTTTGGCTCTTCTCAAGCATCTGGCGTATGAAGCTGGCCGTCGTCGGTTCGGGGATCGCCGGCTTGGGAGCCGCATGGAGGCTGCACCGGACGCATGACGTCACCGTCTACGAAGCGGATTCGCTGCCTGGCGGCATTTCGCGCACCGTAGAGGTCGATGGAGCCGCAGTCGGCGCGGACCGCGAGACGCTTGCCGTGGACACCGGTTTCGTCGCCTTCAACGAACCTAGCTGTCCGCGGCTGACAGCCCTCCTTGTCGAGTTGGGGGTCGAGACCCAGCCGGTGGAGGCATCGTTTTCCGTCATGCTCGACGGCGGACATCGCGAATATTCCGGGCATCTGGGTGGGGTGTTGGCGCAACCCGGCAGGCCGTTCGATACACGTTTCCTGCGGATGCTTCGCGACATGGTCCGTTTCCGCCGAAAGGCCGGGGCCTTAGCGCGAGAAATGCGAGGCAGTCAGTCGTCGATCCGCGAAGTGCTGACGGCGAGAGGCTATTCGGACGCATTTCTGGACGACTATTTGCTTCCCCTTGGCGCGGCGGTCCGATTTGCGCCTTTGCGCGAGGTCGCAGCGACACCGGCGGCCGCCTTTATCGAATCGCTCGTCGGCCTGGGTGTGCTCGGGCTCGGAGACCATCTGCAATGGTGTTCGATCGGCGGCGGCAGCCGGACCTATGTCGACCTGATGACGGCGCCGCTGGGCAAGCAACTGCGGCTCAAGACGCCGGTGGTCGCCGTCGAACGGGACACCGATGGCGCTCGCGTCCGCGACGAGGGCGGCGGGTCGGAACGGTATGACGGCGTCATCATCGCGACCCGTGCCGACCAGGCATTGGCCATGCTCGGGGCGGGGGCTACGGACGAGGAACGCGCGCTGCTCGGTGCGTTTCGGTACACGGACTGCACGGCTCTGCTTCACACCGACCAGCGATTCATGCCGCGGCGACGGCGTATCTGGGCGAGCTGGAACTGTCATGCCTGCCCGCAGGGACAGGATGGCGAGTTGCCGATGCTGACGTGCTGGATGAATCGCCTTCATAACATCGCCACGGACATCCCCTTGTTCGTGACCCGCAATCCGGCGGAGTCGCCCGGCGCTCAGCAGATGCTTGGCCAGTTCACGCAGGCCTACCCGATCCTCGACACCGCAGCGCGACGTGCCCAGTCGGCGCTCGGCGAAATCCAAGGGCGGCGAGTCTGGTTCTGTGGTGCCTATTGCGGCCTGGGGTCCCATGAAGACGCGCTGGTCTCCGGGACGACGGTGGCCGCGCAGATCGAGCGCGCGGTCGAATACGGTCTGTTGGGACCTGCGGTCAGCGCTGTCGCCTGAGAGTTCCTAGGACATAGATCGGCAGTTTTTGCCGGGCAAGGGTTGCCGGATGGGCGGCAATTTCATCCCGCTTACCTTTCGGCATGACGCCTGAAGACAGCAGATCGGCGGCTGCAGGCATCTGGCCTCCGCCTTGCTTTCAGTGAAGACAGGGTTGTTCGCAATGCCATGCCTCCGCTCGCAGGCGGCGTTGTCCGGGCAGCCACTGCAGTAAGCCGCGGCTTCCGTTCGGAAGCCTCACCCAGAATGGGCTTTCTTTCCCGGAGCAGTGCCGGGAGCAGGATCATTGTGGGAGGGCGACGGACGGCATGGGCATTTCGAGGACGCGCGACCGCGACCGGCATTCTCTTCCTCTTCGTCCGGTCACTCCGGTTCAAACCCGTGAACTGACGGTCACGAATTTCGCGGCCGACTCTGATAACCTTCCTGAGACCGATTTCAGTCTATTGTTGGGAACCTATCTGCATCCTGCGCCGCCTCTCGAAGGCGGACAGAGACGGGTGGACAAACCAATGCATCCCGATCCCCTGTTGATCGATCATGGGTATGAGACGATCCGCAAGATCAAGGCTTCCTGAAAAGGGAACGCGCCGCCGGCGGGCGTGACCGCCACTGGTTCCTGATATGGCTCCGCGGCATCCGAGCCGCGGGGGCACGGCCGATCGTTCAGGATACGCGGCCGACCCCGCCCGGTTCGTCTCTAGCCGAGAGACGAACCTGATCTAGGAAACG
>MDTD01098936.1_pt1 | contig 25382 bp, 25 predicted proteins | sample 811221 | NCBI WGS metagenome assembly MDTD01 (sample SAMN05326646, study PRJNA326480) | marine metagenome | isolation source: seawater | place: Pacific Ocean: South West | collected 2011 | reverse complement strand
TTTTGTGACTTATTTCAGTTACATTAATAATGTAAAGAAATTTTTAATGAATACAAATAATAAATTAAATAAAGCTAATTCATTTAGGCTTTCACAAGAATTATTAAGAAATAAAGCTTTGAAGAAAGGTGTAAATTTAGTAGCACCGGAAACAATATTTTTATCTAAAGATACTTTATTTGGAAAAAATGTAACCATAGATCCATATGTTGTAATCGGGCCAAGTGTAAAAATTGGAGATAATTCTCATATTAAATCTTTTAGTCATCTCGAAGGAGCCAAAATTGAAAAAAATGTTATTGTAGGTCCTTACGCAAGATTAAGAGAAGGAACTATCTTAAAAAAAAATACTAAAATTGGGAATTTTGTAGAAACAAAAAAATCTTCTATAAACCAAAATTCAAAAGTGAGTCATCTCTCGTATATTGGGGATACTACAATTGGAAAAAATTCAAACATTGGCGCAGGTACAATTACTTGTAATTATGATGGTATCAAAAAATCTAAAACAAATATATCAGATAATGTTTTTATAGGCTCCAACACTTCATTAGTTGCACCGGTTACCATAAATAAAAATAGTATTGTTGGAGCCGGATCAGTAATTACAAAAAACGTGAAAAAAAAATCATTAGCACTTACTAGAGCATCACAAATTGAAATTAAGAACTATAAAAGGAAAAAAAAATAATGTGTGGAATTATTGGGATTGCAAGTAACAAACCCGTTTCAATAAATATCATTAATTCTTTAAAAAAATTAGAATATAGAGGGTATGACTCTGCAGGATTAGCGACCTTAGATAATAATTTAATAGATGAGAAAAAATGCTCTGGAAGAGTCGATGAACTTGAAAAAATCTTATTCAAGAATCCTTCAAACGGAAATATTGGAATAGGGCATGTAAGATGGGCTACTCATGGAGTTCCTAATATTATTAATGCTCATCCTCACTCATCAGATGAAGTTTCGGTAGTTCACAATGGAATAATTGAAAATTCAGATGAATTAAAGAAAGATTTAGAAACTCAAGGCTTTAAATTTAAATCACAAACTGATACTGAAGTTATTACTATTCTAGTAACCCAGTTTTTAGAAAATTCAAACCCTTTAGAGTCAGTTTTTAAAACATTAAAAAAATTAAAGGGTAGTTTTGCACTAGGCATCATATTTAAAAACTTTTCAAATATTATTATTGGAGCAAGGAGAGGAAGCCCTCTAGCCGTTGGTTATTCTAAAGAAGAAAATTATTTAGGTTCAGACTCTTATGCTTTGAAATCTATGACAAATAAAATTTCTTATCTAGATGACGGTGAATTATGCGTCCTGGATAAAGATAATGTTGACTTTTATGATGTAAATCAAAAAAAAATAAATAAAAAAATTCACACCGTATCAGATAATGAAAATATTACCGATAAAGGAGACTATAAAAATTTTATGTCTAAAGAAATTTTTGAACAGTCCACAACAATTAAAAAATGTTTAAATGAATATACTGATAGTTTAAAAAAAGATATAAATATTTATAACTTTCCAATTGATCCTAAAAAGATGGAAAAAATAGTTTTAATAGGATGTGGTACAGCTTACCATTCATGCTTAGTTGCAAAATATTGGTTTGAAGAATTAACTTCTTTAGATGTTGAAATTGATATAGCTTCAGAATTTAGATATAGAAATTTAAAATTTAACTCTAACTACCTATATATTTTTGTTTCACAATCTGGTGAAACTGCTGATACAGCAGCCGCATTAGACATATGCAAAAAAAATAAAGTAAAAACTTGCTCAATTGTAAATGTTGTAGAAAGCACAATTGCAAGAAATTGTGATTGGGTGTTACCTATTCATGCTGGTCCAGAAATAGGAGTAGCTTCCACAAAAGCTTTTCTTGGACAATTAATAGTTTTATATATTCTAACTTTAAAAATAGCTAAAATCAGAGGAGATATTGATAAAAAAAATTTCAATAATAATCTACAGAATTTACAAATACTTCCAGACGCCATTAACAATACTTTAAAACTCGAGAGCGAAATTCAATTGATGGCAAAAGAATTTTTAGACGCTAAAGGATCAATGTTTTTAGGTAGAGGAAATTCTTTTCCAGTTGCTCTTGAAGGCGCTCTTAAATTAAAAGAACTTTCTTATTTACACGCTGAAGGATACCCAGCTGGGGAGATGAAGCATGGACCGTTAGCCTTAATTGAAGAAGGCTTGCCAGTAATAGTAATAGCACCAAATGATAGATATTATGAAAAAACTTTGTCAAACACCCAAGAAGTTATAGCAAGGGGAGGTAAGATTTTTTTTATAACTGATAATAAAAAAAAATTATTAAGTACAAATATTAGATTTAGGTTGAGAGTGCCACGTGTAGATGATCTGCTATCACCTTTATTGCTAACAATTCCTTTACAACTATTAGCTTATCACGTAGCGTTATTAAAAAATTGCGATATTGATAAACCTAGAAATTTAGCAAAATCAGTTACAGTAGAATAAATTATATTTAAAAATAGAAATGAGTAAAAAATATAAGGCGATGGTATTATCCTGCATAGATCCTAGATTTCAGCAAAAAGTTTTTAACTATTTAAAAAAAAGAAATTTAAATGGTAAATATAGTTCCTTTACAATTGCTGGTTCAGCAATTGGCGTTACTGCTGCAAAGTTTAAAAAATGGCATAAAACATTTTGGGATAATCTCGAAACTTCAATTAATTTACATAAGATTACAAAACTAATAGTGATTAATCATCACGATTGCGGTGCTGCAAAAATAGTAAATGGGAAAAGAAAATTTAACGAACAAAATGAAAGTTTGATTCATAAAAAATCATTTAATCAAATTAAAAAAACTTTAAAAAAGAGACATAAAAAACTTAAAATTGAGATGTTTTTATTTTCTTTAAATAAAAAAATAAAAAAGTTTAATTGATAGAATAACATGTTAATTTTTCTTTATTTAAATTATTGATTGGAATATTTTTATCTTTTTTATTCAATATTTTAAAGATTTTAGTTTTTTTCTTAGTATTCAACCATAAAAAAATATTCTTTGAATTGTTTATTATATTCATGCCTAAAGTAATCCTTTTAAAATCTTTCTTTACTACAGACTTTACAATAAATTTTTTTTTTAGTTCCTTACTTTTAGGAAATATAGAAGCTATGTGACCATCATTTCCCATCCCTAAAAGAAATATATCGAAACTTATATTCCTTTTTTTAAAATATCGTCTTATAGATTTTCGATAATCCTTTACACTTTTTTTAATTGTAGAATTATCTGTTATAAATGGATAAATATTTTCATTATCAATTTTAATCTTTTTTATCAAATTATCATAAACAAGCTTATAATTTGAATTAACTGATTTTTGTGAAACAAATCTTTCGTCACCCCAGAATAGATCAATATTTTTCCAATTAATTTTTGAAGAAGCTAGTTTTTGATATAATTTTTTTGGGCTTGGCCCTCCAGTTAATACAAAACTTAATCTACCTCCTTTTTCTCTTTTTATGGAAGACTCTTTTTTTAGAATTTTAATAAATTCAACAATAAGCGAAATTTCATTTCTTTTTTCAATAAATTTCATAATATTTTTAATTTAAGTTATATTCTGACTTGGAAAATTTGTAATAGCAATATATATATACCGTAAGTTGAATATGAAAAAATGGAATTTAAATAGTTGGACAAAATTTTCTGCTAAACATTTACCTGTTTATCAGGATAAGAAAGAACTTGATTTAGTTTTAAGCAAAATAAAAAAATATCCACCTTTAGTATTTGCAGGTGAGTCACGTTCGCTAAAAAAAGCTTTAGCCGATGTAGTTGAAGGCAAAGCATTTTTGCTGCAAGGGGGAGATTGTGCTGAAAGTTTTGCGGAATTTCATCCAGATAATATTAGAGATACTTTTAAAGTTCTTTTACAGATGTCTTTAGTTTTGACTGCATCTGCTTCAATGCCAGTAGTTAAAGTAGGAAGAATAGCAGGTCAATTTTCTAAACCTAGAAGCGCACCCACTGAAAAAAAGGATGGGAAAGAATTACCAAGTTATCTTGGAGATAATATAAATGGAATGGAATTTACTGAAAAAGCTAGAATACCTGATGCTAAAAGATTGTTTAGAGCATATTCTCAATCTGCATCAACTTTAAATTTATTAAGAGCTTTTTCACAAGGAGGGTTTGCTGATTTAAGACAGGTTCACTTATGGAACTTAGGATTTATAAAAGATAAAACTAAAGGTAAATATAAAGAAATTGAAGACAAGATTAGCGATGCTCTAGCTTTCATGGAAGCATGTGGAATTAATTCAGACAATAATCGAAGATTAAGATCCGTTAATTTTTACACATCGCATGAAGCTCTCCATTTACCATTTGAGGAGTCGATGACTAGAATAGACTCGACGACTGGAGAGTATCACGATACATCTGCACACTTTGTTTGGATAGGAGATAGAACAAGACAACCAGACGGAGCACATGTTGAGTTTTGTAGAGGTATAAAAAATCCAATTGGTCTTAAGTGTGGTCCAACTATGAAACCAGAGGAACTTATAAAACTTTGTAATATTTTAAATCCAGAAAATGAACCTGGAAGATTAACTTTAATTTCTAGATTTGGTGCAGATAATGTTGAAAAATATTTGCCTAATTTAATCAAAGTGGTGAAAAAAGATGGGCTAAAAGTAGTTTGGTCATGCGATCCCATGCATGGAAACACTATTAAAGCTGCTACCGGTTTTAAAACAAGAACTTTTGAAAGTATTTTAAAAGAGGTAAAAAACTTTTTCGCTATAAGCCAAGCCGAAGGAAGTTACGCAGGAGGATTACATATAGAAATGACAGGCCAAGATGTGACTGAGTGCACAGGGGGTGCCCAAAAAATTTCAGAAAATGATCTATCTAACAGATATAGAACGCATTGTGATCCACGATTAAATGCTGATCAAGCTTTAGAATTAGCTTTTCTGATTTCTGATGAAATTAAGAAAAACTCAAAAATATCAAACAAAATTATTCAAGCCGCGTCTTAATAGTTGTTGAGATTATTAAGACGAAACCTTAAAAGGGAGGAACGTACTATTTATGGATGTAAAAAAAAGAGCGAAAATAATCACTGATTGGATAAATAATTATTGTGAATCTTCATCCTACAAGCCTAAAGCTTTAATTGTGGGAATATCTGGTGGAGTAGACTCATCTGTTGTTAGTACTTTATGTGCAAACACTGAACGTAAAACAATTGTGTTAACGATGCCAATAAAACAAATCAAATCACAACATGATTTGAGCTTAATTCATGCGAAATGGTTAAAAGAAAAGTATAAAAACGTAGATCACCATTTATTAGAGATGGATAAAATCTTTAATTCATTTTCTCAAGTTTTAAATAAATTTGATAATGAGCATGGTTATGCAAATTCGAGAGCAAGGTTAAGAATGGCAACTTTGTATCAGGTAGCTGCAGCAAATAATGGAATCGTTGTAGGCACTGGTAACAAAGTTGAGGACTTTGGCGTCGGTTTCTATACTAAATATGGTGATGGAGGAGTGGATATTTCTCCAATAGCTGATTGTACAAAAACTCAAGTTTGGGAATTAGGAAGACATTTAGGAGTGTCAGAAAAGATCATTAATACACCTCCCACAGATGGTTTATGGGATGATGGAAGAAATGATGTTCAACAACTAGGCATGAGTTATGAGCAATTAGAAAAAGCTATGGAAGATAAAAATGATCCAAATTACAAAAAATATTTAGAAATAAGAAAAAAAAATTTACACAAAATGAACCCTATACCAGTTTGCACATTTAATGAATAAATTTAAACTCATAAATTCTTTAACTAGAAAAAAAGAAATTTTTATTCCTATAAACTCAAACAGAGTGTCTTTGTATGCGTGCGGTCCTACAGTTTATGATCATCCTCATGTAGGAAATGCAAGAACATTAGTAGTTTTTGATATATTGTTTCGAGTTTTAAAACATGTTTATGGAAATAACGTAAATTATGTCAGAAATATTACTGATGTTGATGATAAAATAATTGAAGCATCAAAAAAAAATAAAAAATCAATTGATGAGATTACTAAAAATATTACTAAGATTTTTCATAAAGACTGTGAAAATTTAAATTGTTTGAAGCCAACGACTGAACCAAAAGCAACTGAACACATTGACGGGATGATAAAGATGACAAAATCTTTGATTGAAAAAAAATTTGCATATGTAAACAATAGCCACGTCTATTTTTCAGTATCGAGTTATAAAGATTATGGCAAATTATCTAACAAAAAATTAGATGAACTCAAATCTGGAAACAGAATTGAAGTTTCTGATTTAAAAAAAAATCCAATGGATTTTGTTTTATGGAAACCATCAAATAAAGATGATCCTGGGTGGGAGTCTCCATGGGGTAGAGGTAGACCAGGTTGGCACCTAGAGTGTTCAGTGATGAGCGAAAAATATTTGGGAAAAATATTTGACATTCATGGCGGCGGTCTTGATTTGATATTTCCTCATCACGAAAATGAAATTGCTCAATCCTGTTGCAATAATTCTACTAATAAATTCGCAAATTATTGGGTACACAATGGTTTTGTAACAATTAATAAAGAAAAAATGTCAAAATCTTTAGGTAATATCATAACTATTTCTGATGCTGTTAAAAAGTACACAGGCCAAGTTGTAAGACTAGCTTTATTAAGTGCACATTATAGTCAGCCATTAGACTGGAATGACGAACTTTTAAATAATCAAAAAAATATACTTGATAAATGGTACAATCTTTATGAGGAACAAAAAAATTATGAAACGTTAGACACTACAGATATTTTGTTAGACGATTTAAATACCCCAGGATTCATAGCAAAGATACACGAACTATATAATCAAGCTCACTCAGGAGATTTAAATAAAAAATCATTATTTAATAGTGCATGTCGGTTTATAGGCTTATTTAATATTTCCAAAACAGAGTGGCTTAACTTGAAAAAGAAACAAATTAAAATTTCAGAAAATCATATTGAGATAAAAATTGAAGAAAGAATAAAAGCAAAAAAAGACGGAAATTATGATCTTGCCGATAAAATTAGAGATGAACTATTAAATGCAGGGATAATTATTGAAGATGAAAAAGGAAAAACTAAGTGGAAATATAAATGAGTAAAGATAAAATTTATATATTTGATACTACTTTGAGAGATGGAGCACAAACAGAAGGTGTAGATTTTTCTTTAGAGGATAAAAATAAAATTGCGAATGTTTTATCGGATATAGGTGTGGATTATATCGAAGGTGGATGGCCTGGAGCAAATCCAATTGATACTAAATTTTTTTCGAAGCCCCCTAAAATAAAAAAAAGTATTTTTACAGCATTTGGAATGACGAAAAAAACTGGGAGGAGTGCTGATAATGATCCAGGATTAGCATCATTAATCAATGCGGAAACCCCTGCAGTTTGTGTTGTTGGAAAAGCTTGGGATTTCCATGTTAAAGTAGCCTTAGGGATTAAAAATGATGAAAATCTAGAAAATATTAAAGAAACTGCAAGGCATTTTGTCAAAAACAAAAAAGAATTTTTATTTGATGCAGAGCATTTTTTTGATGGCTTCAAAGCTAATCCAAGTTACGCGCTAGATTGTTTGAGAAACGCTTACGACTCAGGTGCAAGATGGGTTGTATTATGTGACACAAATGGTGGAACACTGCCTAATGAGGTAAGAGATATTGTTGGTGAAGTTACAAAAGTAATTCCTGGAAAAAATCTTGGTATTCATGCACATAATGATACAGAAAATGCTGTAGCTAATTCTTTAGCAGCTGTTGAGGCTGGCGCAAGACAGATCCAGGGTACGATAAATGGTTTAGGAGAAAGGTGCGGAAATGCGAATTTGATGTCTATTATACCTACTTTATGTTTAAAAAAATCATTTAGTGGAAAATTTGATATTAATATTAAAAAAGAAAAACTTCCTTCTTTGACTGATTGCTCAAGACTTTTAGACGAAATATTAAATAGAAAACCAAATAAGAATATGGCTTATGTTGGAGCTTCAGCTTTTTCACATAAAGGTGGTTTGCACGTCTCAGCTGTTAAAAAGGATCCTAAAACCTATGAGCATGTTGACCCCAAACTAATCGGTAATCACAGAAATATAATTGTTTCAAACCAAGCTGGCAGGTCAAATATTTTATCAAGACTTGAGAAATATGGAGTTACAATAGACTCAAATAATCCAAAAGTACAAAAAATTTTAGATGAAGTAAAAGATAGAGAATTTAGTGGCTACTCATATGATGGTGCTGACGCGTCATTCGAGTTATTGGCTAATAGACTTTTAGGTAAATTACCAGAATATTTAAAGGTTAAGAGTTATAACGTAAGTGTATCAAAATCGGAAAAAATAATAACAAAAGCAAATGTTGTTTTTCTAATTGATGGAAAAGAAATAAGTTGTGATGGTGAAGGTAACGGTCCTGTAAATGCCCTAGATAATGCGATAAGATCAAATTTTAAAAAAGTTGAAAAATATTATAACTTTTTTGCTGACTTAAAATTATTAGATTACAAAGTCAGAATTCTAAATACTGGAACTGAGGCTACAACAAGGGTTCTAATTGAGAGCACTGATAAAACTGGAATTAGCTGGTTTACGGTTGGAGTATCTCCAAATATAATTGAAGCATCATTCAAAGCTTTAATTGATAGTTTAGATTATAAATTGTATAAAGAGAAGGCTCCCGCAAATTTAAATGAAAAATAAATTTGGGTTTATATTAATTAAACCTCAGCTGGGTGAAAATATTGGCGCTTGTGCGCGTTCAATGAAAAATTTTGGCTTTAAAAAACTTCATTTAGTTTCTCCTAAATTTGTTTTTCCAAATCATAAAACTAAAGTTACATCGGTTGGAGCATACGATTTAATAAATTCCACAAAAGTTTTCAATGAAACATATAGAGCTATAAATGAATTTGATATTGTTATCTCTCTAAGTGCTAGGCGAAGAGATATAAACAAAAAACATATAACCATGAGTGATCTTTCAGGTATTTTAAAAAAAGGTAGAAATTTAAATTTTGGATTTATGTTTGGTCCTGAAAATTCTGGCTTATCTAATAAAGATATTTCTTTTTCAAATTATATTTTAAAAATACCAACATCAAAAAAATTTAAATCTTTAAATCTTTCACATTCCGTAACTATAATTTGTTATGAAATTTTTAAGTTTTTAAATAAAAACTTGTTAACGAAAAAGTCAACACCCTTAAGGATTTCATCAAAATCAAAAATTTCCTCTTTTTCAAATCATTTAATTAACCTTTTGGAAACAAGAGAATTTTTTGTTCCAAAAGAGAAAAAATATTCAATGATACTGAATATAAATAATTTAATTTATCGGCTAGAGCCAAACGATAAAGAATTGAGGATTTTAGCTAGTATTATAAGCTCTTTAAGTAAAAAATAATTAATAAACCATAATTGACAAATTAAATTGAAACCTTATAAACACTCAACAGTTAAATATGACAAAAAGACTAAAATCTAAACATAAAGTCGATCGAAGATTAAAAGCTAATCTCTGGGGAAGACCTAAAAGCCCATTCAATTCAAGAGCTTATCCTCCAGGTCAACATGGGCAGAACAAAAAAGGCAAACCAACTGACTACGGAACTCAATTACAAGCTAAGCAAAAACTTAAGTCATACTATGGAAATATAAACGAGAGACAATTCAGGAATATTTATAGAAAAGCATTGTCAAAGAAAGGGGATACGACAGAAAATTTAATAGCTTTACTTGAAAGTAGATTGGATACAGTAGTTTATAGAGCTAAATTTGCACCAACCGTGTTTTCAGCTAGACAGATGATTAATCATGGACATGTAATTATAAATAAAAAAAGAGTCAATATTTCAAGTTACGTTGTCAAAAATACTGACCTTATAGAAATAAGAGAAAAATCAAAAAAACTTACATTCATTGAGGGCTCACTTCAAAGTAAAGAGAGAGAAGTACCAGAGTACATTCAATTAGATGATAAAAACAAAACAGTAAAATTGTTAAGAGTACCAAAATTTTCCGAGGTTCCTTATCCAGTAATCATGGAACCAAATCTTGTTATAGAATATTATTCAAGATAATTTATAGTTTCTAATATATAATTACTTATAAACTTTAATTTATAAAAAAATTCTATTACCAAAAATAGATATGGACTTTATTAAAAAAAATTTTTTTGTTGGATTTCTTGTTATCTATTTTTTAATTGGTTCAACTAATTCTTTAAATTCTGGTATTTCTTTTGACGAAAACTACGAAGAACTAAACTGGAAATTTCATGTCAATTTAGTTAAAAAAATATCTTCTAAAATTATTTCTGGAGAAAAAATAGACACTGAAAAATTAAGATCTGATGCCAAAGGGTTTGTCGGATATGGAATTGGATTTCAAATAATTTCACAGCCAATACAATTTCTTTTTAGTAAAATATTTACAACAAAAAATGAATTAGATACTTTAGGTATAAAACTATTATCTAAACATTTTGTCGTATTTTTATTTTTTTTTATTTCTGGAATTTTTTTCTATTTAATCTTAAAAAAAATTTTAGAAATTGAAATTTTTTCTACTTTAGGATCAATTTTTTATCTTACCTACCCCTATCTATTTGGACAAGCCATGTTTAGTCCTAAGGACATACCTTTTTTAAGTGTTTGGTTAGCTTGCACTTATTTTAGCTTTAAAATATTTAAAAAAATGATTTTTAAAGAAAAATTTAAAACTTACGATATTTTCGTTATATCATTTCTAACAGCTCTTTTATTCTCTATAAGAATTGCCGGAATTCTCATTTTAATTCAATATCTAGTTTCACTATTACTCTTTTTAAGTTTATACGAAAAAAAAACCTTAATTTTTTTAAAAGATTTTTATAAAAAAATTTTTCTTTTTTTATTTTCCACAGTTTTATTCACTTACTTTTTTAATCCAATATTTTGGATTGACCCATATTTTGTTATTGAAACAATTCAAATAAATATAAGCCATTTTAATAATGTTGGAACTAATACTTTTGGAAAAATTATGTATTCCAAAGATTTACCTTCTACCTACTTGCCAATTTGGTTTCTAGTTAAAATTCCGTTATTTATAATTATTGGTATTATTTTGATACCATTTACAGAGAAAAAGATTTTTGAAAATAAAGAAAGATCGCTTTACTATGGTACGATATTAGTTACAACTTTTTCTATTCCATTACTACTAATAATTAAAAAGGTTCATCTATACGATGAAATTAGACAAGTTATGTTTTTAGTGCCTTTTCTTTTTATATTAGGACTTGTTTCAATTTTTATTATTTCAAAAAAAATTTATTTATTTTTTACAATTTTAATGATTAGTTTTTTTATAATTGAGAATATAAAGATAAACCCTTATCAATATGTCTGGTTCAATTTACCCGCAAGAACAATTGATTTATCAAGCAAATTTGAACTTGAGTATCAAGGAATAAGCGGAAGAGAGATCGCAAAGTATCTATCAAAAAATGAAAATGACAATCTATGTATACTTACGAATCCGATCCATACAGTAAAACCTTTTTTAAATAACACAAATTTTGATTGTTATGATATTTGGCAAAAGATAGATACAAATTATAAAAGACCTTTTTTCGCGATTCAACATGTACGAAATATAAAAAAGAGTTTACCTTATAATTGTAAAGAAATTTACCAAAGTGATTTTAATTTATTTTTTTATAAAAAAAAATTAATAGCTGCTAAATTATTGAAGTGTGAGTAGATAAAGGATTTATTTTATAAAAATATGATTAAAATTAGACTTACTTGACCAAACTTTTTTATAATTTAAGTTTTTTAAAAAATTATAAATTTTAGACGTCGAAACATTTTTATCCATTATTTCAATACAGATGATCTTAGGATTATAAATATCAAAATCTAATGATTTAAGAGCATCAAAATCTGCTCCCTCAATGTCAATATTCAAAAAATCTATTTGTCTATCTTTAAATTTACTACTATTTAAAATTGAATTTAATTTATATGATTTTATTTTTTTTTCTTTAATCTTTCCTTGCATTCTTTGTTTAGAAATTTCTTTTTTAATAGTAGATAATTGGCTTAATTTTTTTTGATAGTAAAAATTAATTTCCTCATCCGAACTTGAAATTGCTGAATTGATATTGACGTCATCTGGTCTTAAATAATTGAACAATTTAATTGAAAACTCACTAATATCTATGTTTATTCCATTCCAATTTTTTTTATAAAGAAGATAAGTATTATTTAAGTGAAGAGGATGATAACAACCAACATCGACATAAAAACCTTTTGTTATATTTTTTGTTAAATCGGCCAATATTAAATCTTCGCCTTCCATAGAGTAAGTTTCCTTATGAATAAAATATTTATGTTTTAAATAAATATTATGTATGATGTGTAGTTTTTCAAAAATTTTGTATAACAAATTTATTCTATATTATTAAGTTCACGCTTAATTTTATTAATAAATTTATTAATTAAAACTCTTTCATCTTTTTTTAAATAATTTTCTTTATTAACAGCTTTCTCCATCTCTAATTTAATAGAATTAACCATTTTTTTCCTACCTTCCTTTGTAAGAAGAATATCTGTTTGTCTTGTAATATTATTCAGTGTTTTGCCAATAGTAAATTCGAAAACAACAATTAACGCTACTACAGCAATTAAAGTTTTGTATATATAATTTCTCAATTAAATAACTCCTTTATCTTTAAAAATTTTTTGAAGTTCCCCTTTTTCAAATAATTCTTTCACAATATCACATCCACCTATAAATTCCTTTTTAACATATAATTGTGGTATCGTTGGCCAATCACTATAATCTTTTATTCCTTGTCTAAGGTTTTCATCCTCAAGAACATTTACCCCTTTAAAATTAACATTTAAATGTTTTAACACATTCGACACAGCCATTGAAAATCCACATTGTGGTGACTCTGGCGTTCCTTTCATAAACAAACAAATATCATTTTCATCTACTAATTTTTGTATCTTATCTTTTATATTCATTTTTTTTCCTTTGTTGTAATTGATAAAGCATGTAATTCATTACCCATTTTTCCTTTGAGAGATTTATAAACAAGTTTGTGTTGCTCAATCTTACTAAGACCAGTAAAAAGTTTTGACTCAATTATTGCAGAGTAATGATTGTTATCCCCCATTAAATCTCTAATCTCAATTTTTGCATCAGGTATATACTCAATAATTAGTTTTTTAATTTCATCAATTTGCAGAGGCATTAGTAACTATTATACCAAGTATTATTTATTTTAAATAGTTCATTTATATCGATATTAAATTCCCCATCGACTTCAAAATACTTGTTTTGAGTTTTACCGATATTTTCGTAATAAATATTATCATCACTTAATATTTTACACACTTTTTTAAGATTTGATTTATTTATTTCAATTATGTACCTGCCTTGATCCTCACCAAAAAAATATTCAAATAAATTTGTTAATTTTTTAGGTTTTAGTATCTTTGCTCCAAAATGTGATCCAATTGACATTTCACTTAATGCAACTAATAGACCTCCATTAGAAACATCATGAGCACTTAATACTAAATTTTTTCTTATTAATTTTAGAATTGTCTCTCCATTATTTTTTTCATTGCTTAGATTTACTTCAGGCGGCAGACCTTCTGAAATTGAAAAGTTTTCTTTAAGAAAACAGCTTTGTTCAATGTGCCCAAATGTTTTACCTATCAAAAGAATCTCGTTATCTTCTCCTTTGTAATGATGGTTTAATGTCTTTGAAATATCAGATATGAGACCTACACTACCTATAACCGGTGTAGGAAAAATATTTTTTTTATTTGTGCCATTATAAAATGATACGTTTCCAGATACGACAGGAAAGTCTAAAAATTCACAGGCCTCTTTAATACCTTCTATGCACTCCACAAACTCTCCCATAATTTCTTTATTTTCCGGATTACCAAAATTTAAACAATTTGTTATAGCAATTGGTTTTGCACCTACTGAAATTAAATTTCTCCAGCTTTCACATACGATTTGTTTTCCACCAGTCGCAGGAAAAGACTTACAATAATTTGCCGAAGAATCAACAGTGACAGCAATTGCCTTATTTTTATTATGAATTCTTATAACTGCTGCATCTGAACCTGATTTCTGAACCGTGTCACACATTACCATTTGATCGTATTGATTAGTAATCCAGCTTTTATTTGAATGGTTTGGAGAAGACAAAATTTTAATTAATGCATCGTCTAATTTAATTTTTTTAAGTTGTTTAATATTTATTTTTTTTGGTAATATTTTTTTTCTAATCCATGGTCTTTCATAAATGGGAGCTTTCGTAGCCAATATTTCAATAGGAATCTCTCCTTCTATATTATTATTATATTTTAAGGTTAAATTTTTTGAATTGTTTGTTTTTCCAATTATGACAAAATCTAAGTCCCATTTTTCAAAAATTTTTCTTGCGTAGTTTTCTTTTCCGTCTTCTAAAATAATTAACATTCTCTCTTGACTTTCAGATAACATCATTTCATACGGTGTCATATTATCCTCTCTACAAGGAACTTTATCTAATTCAAGCTCAATACCTAAAGACCCTTTCGAGGCCATTTCCACACTCGATGAAGTTAAACCAGCTGCACCCATATCTTGTATTGCAATAATTGAGTCATCTTTCATTAATTCTAAACAAGCTTCTAAAAGTAATTTTTCAGTGAACGGGTCTCCGACTTGAACTGTTGGTTTTTTTTCCTCTGAGTTTTCATCAAATTCAGCAGACGCCATAGATGCACCATGAATACCATCGCGACCTGTTTTTGAGCCTACATAAACAACTGCTTTGTTAAGTCCTTTTGCTTTAGAATAAAAAATTTTATCTTTTTTTGCATGCCCTACAGCCATAGCATTTACTAAAATATTTTCGTTATATGTTTCGTCAAATTTAGTTTCACCTGCAACGGTAGGCACACCAATACAATTTCCATATCCTCCAATTCCTGAAACAACTCCATTTAACAAACTTTTAGTTTTAGGATGACTTGTAGAACCGAAATGTATTGAGTTTAAAAGAGCTATAGGTCTAGCCCCCATTGTAAAAACATCTCTTAAAATTCCCCCAACGCCAGTAGCTGCACCTTGGTATGGTTCGATATAAGATGGATGATTATGACTTTCGATCTTAAATACTATTGCGTCCTCATCTCCTAAATCTATTACACCTGCATTTTCACCTGGACCTTGTATTATCCGTTTTCCTTTGGTTGGTAATTTTTTTAAATGTATTCTTGAAGATTTGTAAGAGCAATGTTCATTCCACATAGCTGAAAAAATTCCAAGTTCAAGTATATTTGGATCTCTTTTTAAAAGTTTTTGAATGGTCTTATATTCATTCAAATTAAGTCCGTGTTTTAGAATAATTTGATTAGTAATTTTCATTTAAAATTAATTTAAAAGGCTAGTAAATAAATTTACCCCATCATCATTAGAAATGAGTTTATCTATCATTCTTTCAGGATGAGGCATCATTCCTAATATATTTTTTTTGGCATTAAATATTCCAGCAATATTTTCTAAAGTTCCATTAGGATTTGAGTTCTCGTCACAATTTCCTTTTTTATCACAATACTTGAATGCGATAAGATTATCTTTTTTTAATTCTTCAAGATGCTTTTTATCAGTAAAATAATTGCCTTCATTATGAGCAATATTAATTTCTAAAATTTGATTTAATTTATATTTTGCCGTAAATTTAGTTTTGTTATTTATAACTTTGATGTTAACGTCTTTATTAATAAATTTGAGATCTTTATTTCTAAGTAAAGTTCCTTTTAATAATCCTGTTTCAGTTAGTATTTGAAAACCATTACATATTCCAAGTACCAAACAGCCTTTATTAGCATTTTTTATAACTTCATCAATAATTAGAGATTTACCTGCGATTGCCCCAGACCTTAAATAATCACCGTAAGAAAAACCACCCGGAATGACTATCAAATCAGTTTTAGGCAAAGAGGATTCTTTATGCCAAACCATTTGATTTTTAAATTGTAATTTTTCCAATGCTACAGCAATATCTCGATCACAATTTGAGCCTGGAAAGACAATTACTGAGGATCTCATGATAGTTTATTAATTTTATAATCCTCTATAATTAAATTTACTAATAATTTTTCACACATTTCTTTTATTTTTTCTTCAGCTTTTTTTTTATCATTTTCATTTACCTCGATTTCAAAAAATTTACCTTGTCTAATATTTTTAAGGCTGTTCATTCCCATAGATGTTAAAGTATTTTCAACAACTTTACCTTGAGGATCCAATACATCTTTTTTAAGTGTGACTGTTACAGAGAATTTCAATTTATTTTTTTTTAAATTTGATTGGAATAGTTTTACCAAAATTTACTTCACTGATATTTGTTTCTTCAGGCATTATTCCCAATCTTCTTGCAACTTCTTGATAAGCTTGAATTATATTCCCTAAATTTTTTCTAAATCTATCTTTGTCTAACTTCTTTTCTGTTTTAATATCCCATAATCTACATGTATCAGGACTAATTTCGTCGGCTAAAACTATTTCTTTTTTTTCAGTATCTTTGTTCCAAGCGTTCCCATATTCAATCTTAAAATCAACTAGTTTTATACCTATCGCTCTAAACATACCTGTCAAAAGGTCATTTATTCTCAATGTCATTTTATCAATAATTTTTATTTCTTTTTCAGTTGCCCATCCAAAAGAAAAAATATGTTCTCTTGAAATTAAAGGGTCATTTAAATCATCTTTTTTGTAGCAATACTCCAATAAAGGTTTTTCCAAATGAGTGCCTTCTGGTATCCCGAGCCTCTTAGTTAAAGAACCTGTTGAAATATTTCTAACAATAAACTCTATAGGGAAAATTTCAGCTTTTTTTATTAATTGCTCTCTCATATTTAATCTTTTAACTAAATGAGTTTTTATTCCGCATTGAGATAAGTTAGTTAAAATGTACTCTGAAATTCTGTTATTCAAAACTCCTTTTCCCTCAATCTTAGTTTTTTTTAGGTTATTAAATGCAGTAGCATCGTCTTTGAAATGTTGAATAACTAAATTTTTGTCATTAGTCTCATAAATTATTTTTGCTTTTCCCTCGTATAATTTATTTCCTTTATTCATTATATTATTTTCTTTTTAGATTGCGCTTAAAAATTATATTAATTTTTTTAGTATGATAACTAAAATCAAATAATTTTTTAAGTTTATTAACAGGTATTTTGTTAGTTATTTTCTTGTCCGAAATTATTTCATTGTAAAACGAAGTATTTTCTTTCCAAGCTTTTAATGCATTTTTTTGAACAATTTCGTAAGACTCTTCTCTTGTGAAGCCTTTTGCTGTTAGTTCTAAGAGAATTCTCTGCGAAAAATAAATTCCATTAGTCAAATGCAGATTTTTTAACATTTTTTTTGGAAATATATTTAAATTTTTAATAATATTGTTCAATCTGGCTAAAGCAAAATCTAATGCTATAGTTGTATCTGGACCAATATTTCTCTCGACAGCTGAGTGAGAAATATCTCTCTCGTGCCAAAGCGCTACATTTTCAAGCGCGGGTATTACACTTGACCTTATTAATCTTGCTAAGCCAGTTAGGTTTTCACTTAAAATTGGATTTTTTTTATGTGGCATTGCTGAGGATCCCTTTTGTTTTTTAGAAAAAAATTCTTCAACTTCTTGAACCTCTGTCCTTTGCAAGTGTCTTATTTCAGTTGCAAGTCTCTCCACAGAACTTGCTATAATTCCTAATGTGGAAAAAAATTGAGCATGTCTGTCTCTAGGGATTATTTGTGTAGAAATTGGTTCAATGTCAAGTTTAAGCTTTTTTGCCACATACTTTTCAATTCTTGGATCAACATTAGCAAAAGTTCCGACTGCCCCAGAAATAGCACATGTTGAAATTTCTTTAATAGAATTTTCTAATCTTCTTTTATTTCTCACGAACTCTTGAAAAAAAGTGAGCATCTTAAATCCGAAAGTTACAGGTTCTGCGTGAATTCCATGACTTCTACCAATGCATAAAGTATATTTATGTTTCACAGCTTTATGTTTAATAGAAATTAATAATTGATCGATGTCTTTTAACAAAATTTCACCTGATCTTTTTAATTGAAGATTAAAACAAGTATCCAAAACGTCCGAGGATGTCATTCCTTTATGTAGAAATCTTGCGTCCTTACCAGCTTTTTCGGTTATAGATGTTAAAAAAGCAATAACATCATGTTTTACTTTTTCTTCAATTTGTAAAATTCTATTAACGTTAATTTTAGCTTTTGATTTTATTTTCTTAACAGTTCCTCTAGGGATTAAATCAAATTTTTCCATTGCTTCGGCTGCTGCTAACTCAATCTCTAGCCAAATTGAGTATTTATTATGGTCTTCCCAAATTCTTTTTAATTCTTTTCTTGAGTATCTTTCAATCATTATAAATATTTTATTTATTTAATGTGAAAATTTCACAACCTTCTTTTGTTACACCTATAGTATGTTCAAATTGTGCTGAAAGAGATTTATCCTTAGTAACAGCAGTCCAACCATCTTTGAGAGTCTTAGTTTCAAAATTACCTAAATTTATCATAGGCTCAATTGTAAATATCATGCCAGCCTTTAATTTTTCACCAGTGCCTTTTTTTCCGTAATGTAAAATATTTGGTTCTTTATGAAATGACTCACCGATACCATGTCCACAAAAATCTTGTACTACTGAAAACCCCTCATTCTCAACATGATTTTGTATTGCAGCACCAATATCTCCTAGATGCAAGCCTTCTTTAACCACTTGAATTCCTTTCATCATTGCCTCAAAAGTAGTTCTCACTAGTTTTTTTGCTTTTACTGATACCTCTCCTATCTCGAAGGTTTTACTAGTATCACCGTGCCAACCATTTTTAAAAGCTGTTACATCAACATTAACAATATCTCCCTCAACTAAGATTTTATCTGAGGGTATGCCATGACACACAACGTGATTAGTCGAAGTACAACATGATTTTGGAAAACCTCTATAAAATAATGGAGCAGAGAAGGCCCCATTATCATTTATATATTCATAGCAAAGTTTATCAATTTCATCAGTCCGAACTCCTGGTTTAGCAATCTTAGCTACTTCTTCTAGAGCTCCTGCAGCGATTATTCCAGCTAGTCTTGTTTTTTCAAAAGCTTCTTTATAATTAATATTCATTTAATACTACATTTTATTTTTTGATTAAGTTTTATTCCTTTTGATGAAATTTTACAATCATAGCAAAGTATTTTTAAATTTTTTTTAACAGCTTTTTTTAATAATCTACAATAATTAGGATCAATATCTTGTGCTAATACAAACTCATTACAATCATCTCTTTGAATAAGGAAGAAAAGAAAAATATTATAACCTTTTTTGTTTGCACTTAAAAGCTCATTAACATGTTTTAAGCCTCTTGAGGTGACAGCATCTGGAAATTCCGCAATTCTTTTTTGTCTTGATAATGTAACATTCTTAACTTCGATAAAATATTTTTTATTATTTTTCGTAATAAGAAAGTCAAATCTTGTATTTTCACCAAATTTTACCTCTTGTCTTATTGAAACTGGATTTTTAAATTCTTTTAATAAATTTTTCTTTAATGCTTCTAAAACTATCTTATTGGTTAAATGAGTATTAATACCTACCTTTGATTTATTATCCTCAATTATTTCTAAAGTATGTTTAAGTTTTCTTTTTGGATTATCGGACTCACTTAACCACACTTTATTTCCGTATTTCAACAAACCCATCATTGAACCTGTATTTGGACAATGTGCTACAACTTTTCTATTGTTAATCTTTACATCTACGAAAAAACGCTTATATCTTTTGATGAGTTGTCCTAATATTAATTTTTTTTTAAAGTTCATGTATAATTAATAATCTATGAAGAAAAAAAACAAAAAAGTAAATGCTGCAATTTTAATTATAGGTAACGAAATTTTATCTGGCAGAACACAGGACAAAAATGTTGGTTTTATAAGCAAATGGTTAAATCTCAATTGCGGAATAACAGTTCTAGAGGTTCGCATTATACCTGACGTTGAAAAAATAATTATTTTAAATATAAGAAATTTATCAAAGAAATTTAACTATGTTTTTACTACTGGAGGCATAGGTCCAACACATGATGATATTACAGCTAAATCTATATCTAAGGCTTTCAAAATGAAATATGGTTTTCATAAAGAAGCCTATAAAATATTAGAAAATTATTATGGAAAAAATAATTTTAATGATGGAAGAAAAAAGATGGCAAAAATGCCTATCGGAGCAAAATTAATATACAACCCCTCAAGTGCAGCACCAGGTTTTATGACTAAAAATGTTTTATCTCTTCCTGGCGTGCCCTCAATATTAAATTCAATGATAGAAAATTGTAAAAAATATTTAATTTCAGGTTTAAAAGTACATAGCCAAACAATAAATTTATTTACTGTAGAAAGCAATATTTCAACTGAATTAGATCTTGTCCAAAAAAAATACAAAAAATTTGTGGATATTGGTAGTTATCCATTTTTCAGATTAGGAAAAATTGGAGTATCTGTAGTTTCTAGATCTACGTCGAAAATTTATTTAAATAAAGTAAAAAAAGAATTATTTAGAGTTATAAAGTCAAAAAAGATTAAAATTTTGAAAATTTAAATTAAGCTAAAAACTTCATCAACATCAATTGAATTTATATCTTTAGTATTATGAAGTTTTTTACTATCTAAAATTTTTGTATAATTATTTTTGGGAGCAAATTTTTTTGGATTTGTAGGCCCAAATAAAACTATCATTGGAATATCTGCTAAAGCCATCATATGCATTATTCCATTATCGATGGAAACTGCTGTATCTAATCTAGACGCCAACGCAGTGACTAAAGCAGGACATGATAAATTAGACTGAAGCTCTGGAAATATAGCAGAGGGTACTTGATTCTTAATTTTGTCAATTAAATCTAGCCTGCTTTTTTCTATGAAGAAAACAGGTGTTTTATTTTTTGAGCTTATTTTATTAGCAAGCGCAGTAAATTTGTAAATTGACCAACTCTTTTTTCTATATTCATTACCCTGCGTAATGGAGAATCCGACATAATTCGTGCTTGGAAGTAACTTTTTTGCCTCAGCAATAATTATTTTTGGAAGTTTTTTTACTTTGAAATTTAGCTGAACTACATCCTCTTCTAAAAATAAACTTAAATTTTCCAAATGATTAGATGAATTAGAATTAATTTTTTTTGAGGAAAAAAAGCCATTTAATGTTCTAGAATAAAATAATGCGTGAGGAATTCTTTTTAAAATTAATGAGTTTCTAAATTTAGATTGCAAATCAATAATTAAATCAAATTTACCAATGGTTTTTTCTGACATTCTTTTTTTGGCTAATAATAAATGCCACCATCTGAAACCGAAAAATTTTAATCCTAAATCGATTGTTTCTAAATGAATATTATACTCTTTTAACTTCCCAATAAAATGGTTCGTATGTGCCCCTAAATAATAAAACTTTGTTTTTCTGAAATGTCCTTTAAGGCTGATTAATAATGGGAATAACTGAATAGAGTCACCTAAACCTCCACCAGAGTTATAAACTAAGATTTTTTTCATAAGATTAATATACTTTATAAAATGATAAAAATATTATAAAATCAAGTTTTGTTGTAATAAAATAAATGTCACACCAAAAATAAAAAATTTTGAATTTAATATTTATATTAAATTAGATAATTTTGAACAATACAAATTTATGATCTTAGAACGAGAACAATCTTCATTTAGAGATAATAAAGCCACAGTTTTTTTTTCATCCGATAGAATATTTAGAAAAATTATTAAATCTTTAAATTTAGATTATGATAAATTGCTGTCTTCAAACTTTTTTAAAGAAAATAAAAATAAAATAGTTTCTACAAAAATATTGAATGCACATGACCTCAATGAGCTTAACTTAAAAGAGGATAATGAAGTTGTTTGGTTAGAACATGAAAAATTAGAAAATATTATTTATCCATATGAACTAACTTTTGATCAATTAAAAGATTACTCCATTTTTTTTTTAGATTTATACATTAACGCTTTGAAAAATTCATATGATATTATTGATGCTTCAGCTTATAACATCCAATCAAAAAATAATTTACCAATCTTTATTGACTTAGGATCTTTTACTGAGCATAGAAATGACAAACATATTACTTGGCACAAGCAATTTTGTGAGAATTTCTTAGCACCTTTATTGATTAAATCGAAAGCAAAGATAAATTTTAATGATTTTTTTAAGGCAAATATTGATGGCATTGATTTAAAAATTGCGTCTAAAATCCTTCCATTATCTACTTGGTTTAATTATAATATATTGATTAATATACATTTGCATTCATACTTAAACTCAAAAATTTCTTCCTCAACTAAACTTTCTAGAGTAAGCAAAAAAAATCTTAAAATTAGACAAAAGATTTTCATTGCAGAAAGTTTAAAAAAAACAATTAGTAAACTATTAATTAAAAAATCATCTTATTGGTCTTCGTACTCTAAAATTAATTCATACTCCGATAACGATTATGCTAAAAAAAGTAAGTTAATTTCCAATTTTATTAAAAATGAAAAAATAAATTCATTATTAGACTTAGGATGTAATGACGGATATTTTTCAAAAGTAAGTTTTGATAATGGAGTTAAAAAAATTGTTGGAGTTGATTATGATTTAGATTCTTTGAATGAAGCTTATCTTAAATTCAAGAACTCTTCTAAAAATTTTTTAGCAATTTATCAAAATTTTACAAACACATCTCCAGATATGGGTTGGATGGGAGAGGAGAGAAAAAGTTTTTTAAAAAGGTTTAAAAATAAATTTGATGGTATAATTTGTTTAGCTTTTATTCATCATATTTGTATCGGAAAAAACGTTCCCTTGGAACAATTTATTGATTACATAGGAAATTTTTCTAAAAATGTATTGCTAGAATTTGTATCAAGTGAGGATTCAATGGTCAAAAATCTTTCAGCTAATAAAGAGAATTTATTAGATAGTTATACTATAGAAAATTTAAGAAAAATTATAAAAAAAAAAAATACCATAATTTCAGAAAATCAAATAACTGCTACAAGATTTTTGATACATTATAAAAATGAAATATAGCAATTATCTTTCTGTAAATTTTTTTTTATCTATTATCGGTATATATTTTAGTTATTTTTATTTTGGAACACAAAATTATTTTTATCCTCAGCATCTTACATCTGAAATATTTAAAAGTGCTATTATACTAACTTCAATATTTATATTAGCTATGTTAATATCAAAAAGTATAATTAAAATCTTATTTCCTAAAATAATTTTTAATTTTTTTCAATCTATTTTGTTTGGAACTATAGTTTTTTTTGTTTACTTTTATATTTTTAGATTTTCTGATTTAAATTATGAAAATATTTATTTAACTTATTTTGCTAATCAAAATATTTTATTTAAATTATTATATTATTCATTTCCTTTTTTTATCCCTTTTTTCATAAGCTTTTTTTTAAAAGAAAATTTGATTTTTAAAATTAATAAATTTTTATTCATACTGTTGATAATCTTTAATATTTTATCAGTAATAAGAGTTTATAAGTTATATGATAATGATAACATAGCATTTAACCCAAGAAATGATTATAAAAATTTTCAAGTATTAAATATCGAAAATAAAAAAATTAAAAAAAAGGTGATATTTATAATTTTCGATGAATTTGATCAATTTTATTTTGAAAAAAACTTAAAACATTTAGATAGTCTAAAAAAAATTTATAATACATCTTATGTAAATAAAAATTTTTACACACCTGCAATGTTTACAATAGACTCAATACCTGCAATTTTAACTGGTAACTCTATTCAAAAAAAATTTTTTAAAAAAAATGATTTATATTTTTATAATTTAGAAAATCAATTAGTAGAATTTAATTTTGAAAATTCAATATTTAATCATATAAAATATGAAAATTTTTCATCGAGTGTATACGGCGTTTATCACCCGTATTGTAGAATATTTATTGTTCAAAATTGTTATGACTCAATTAATTTTTCAATGAAAAAAATTAGTATAAAAAAATCATTTCAATATTTTTTTGATGTAACTTATTTAGATAAGCTTTCCACATTATACAAAAAAAAGGAAGATGAATATTTTATCAATAATAAAAAACTTAAAGACAATTTAATATCTCGTATAATGTTAAGAAATTCAGTTGATTTTGTTAATTCAAATACAAATTTAGTATATATTCATTATGATTATCCACATACTCCATTAAAGATAAAAGAACTAATAACTCTTAAGAAAGAATTTGAAAATCTTACAGATTATGAAAAAAATTTATTTTTAGTAGATAAAACTATCGCTAATATCGAATCTTCAATAAATAATCAAAAAAATTCATTACTGATAATAACCACTGATCATTGGTTTAAAAGTCGTTCTGAAGATAAAGCATATCCTGGAGTTTTTTTTTCGAAGATAGTAGGTGATAATAATTATTTTGAAGGTAAGAAAGATAACAATGCGTCTAGTATCAAAGATCTAATTGATAATTATTATGATGGAAGTATACTTAATAATAATGATATAAAAATATTTTTTGAAAATGAAAGTAACCATGCAATATTCCGTAGATAATTTAATTAAATTTATCATTTCAGTTTTTCTTTTTTTTTTCACTTATGAGCTCTAATTCACATGCATATATTGATCCAGGTACCGGCTCCTTTATTATCCAGTCTTTATTAGCAATTATCGGATCTATTGCTTTTTACTTAGGCTACCCAATTAGGGTTATTAAAAATATTTATAATAAAATTTTTAGAAGAAAAAAAAAGGACAATAAAAAAATCTAAATATTCGAGGACTAGGAACAGACTAGAAAATATAATGAAAATTATCTAAATAAGATTAAATAATTATGTATAAAAATTTATCAAGAGTCTTTTATTTCCTCATAACTTTATTTTTTTTCTCAATAAATGCTCAATCAGAAACTATAGGTGAATTAATTACAAATAAAGCTGATAAAGTTCAAAAAGGAAATATTGGACTGGTTGATAGCTACAACAAAAGAATTATAGAGATTGACAATAAGGGTAAAGTTATTTGGAAAAAAAAAATCCCTGGAAAATTTAAGAATGCGGAATGGAACGCAGGTGCTGATATAGAATGGCTGCCTGAAACTGACACATTTTTAATTGTTGCACCAAAAAAAGGTTTTTTTGAAATTAATAGAAAAGGCAAAGTATTAAACTCATGT
>MDTD01182750.1_pt1 | contig 25387 bp, 19 predicted proteins | sample 811221 | NCBI WGS metagenome assembly MDTD01 (sample SAMN05326646, study PRJNA326480) | marine metagenome | isolation source: seawater | place: Pacific Ocean: South West | collected 2011 | reverse complement strand
GGGGCAGGAAGTCCGCGTTGTCGGTCGCGTACATGTGCAGCCCGAGCCCCGACTGGCGGAGGTTCGACGCGCACACGACTTTCTGTGAGGTCTTGCGGACCATCGCGAGCGAAGGCAGCAGGATCCCGATCAGCACGGCGATGATCGCGAGGGAGACGAGAATCTCCGTCAGCGTGAACGCGTGCGCGTTGCGACTCATCCGGGGTTGGGGACGGAAACGACCCACCGCGAGACTCCGCACTTGTGACAGCCGTCCGATGCCGATCTGGTGCCGGTCATCGGTCGGCGAGACCCTTGCCACGCCCTTGCCCGCCGCGCGGGACGGGGCATGCATCGAAACGAGCAATGGAACCCGATCCCACTCGGCTCCGGAACCCACCGCTCTCAGGGATGCAGCATACTCCTGTTTCAACGATTGCACAAGCGCGATCCGGGTGTCGTGTCTCACGACATCGTCATGCCGGGCCTCGGGTTCCTCGCGGAAATCCCCCACGATCTGGTTCACGATGGCCCACCCCCTTTCCGGGGTGATGAGAGACCGGGGCGGCGCGAATGCCGATCCCGTGGCTCGCAACTCTGAACCGGGCGCAGACGCCCGATATTCGTGCATTTCGCCCGATTTCGCCTCGGGATGCAGACCGGATCGGTATGCTGCCGCGAACCGGTTGCGAAGGGAGCGGCGCGGCGTGCGCGTGGATCGGCGCCGTCCACCGGTGGTCTCGTGGATATGTCCGATAAGAACAATGATGACAGCCAGGAATCGCGGCAGGCGTCGCGAGAAGAGGACGCGGCGTTGATGGCGCGCGTCGCCGCGGACGATCAGGAGGCGATCGCGGCGTTGTACGACCGGTTCGTGTCGCTGGTCTTCCGGATGGCGGTCCAGGCCCTTCCGACGCGTCCCGAGGCGGAAGACGCGGTTCAAGAGGTCTTCCTGCGGCTGTGGCGCACAGCCGACCGTTTCGACGCGGAGCGGGCGGCGTTGGTGACCTGGGTGATGTTGATCACAAGAAGGCACATTGTTGATCGACTTCGGCGGACCCGCTCGCGGATTTCGACCGTATCGATGCTGGAAGGGCAGGGCTCGTCCGGTTCCGGTAACGAGTCGTCGCTCGAAGAATCTGAACGGTTCGGGGAGTTGATGAAGCGTGTGGACGCGCTCCCCGACCTGCAACGGACTGTGGTGATCAGGAGCTACCTCGGGGGGCAGACCCTGCGGCAGATCAGCGAGGAACTCGACACGCCGCTGGGAACCGTCAAGTCGGCGCTGAGCCGGGCGCTCGTGCGGCTTCGGGAAAGGGTCGGAGAGGAAATCGTCGAATGAGCGACGGCACTGGAAACACCCCGCAGGGTACCGGCGACGCGCTCGCCGGCATGACCATCGGCGAGATGCTGGAGCTCGCCGCGGTGGACGCGTTGGGTCTGCTGGACGAAGAGGAGCACGCGGCGTTCGACCGGGTGTTCGCGCGGGCGCCCAGCGCGGTCCGTGAGCTGGTGCGCGCCGAGCAGGCGCGTGTCGCGGCGTCGGGGCTCGCGCTCCCGGATGTCGAGGTGCCCAGCGCGCTCCGTGAGAAGTTCCTGGCGCGGGTCCGCGCCGAGATCGAGCGTTCGCAGGTCGCCCAGACGGCGCCCGCGCGCACGGCGTCGCACAACGCGTCGGCACGCGCGGAACCCCGGAATCTGGGGCTCCGTCGGGCGCGGCGCGTCAACCCCGCGTGGCGGATCGCGACGATCGGCGCCTCGGTCGCGGCGATCGTGCTCGCGGTGGTGCAGATCCAGCTCCGCCAGGAGATCAAGTACCTGAGCAGCAAGAGCGAGACCGCCGCGATGCTCGAGGCGATCGGCCTCGAGTACATCGACGATGTCCTCTTCGCGGACGGTGCGGTGCAGGAGATCCACTTCGCGCCCGTCGGCGATGTCGGGCGGGCGGAGGCGACGCTGGTCCGAAACCCGGACCGCGATCGGGCCCGGCTGTATGTGAAGAACCTCGCGAGCCGGACGGATTACACGGTCGTCACGCTCGACGCATCGGGCGGGGTGGTCGATCAGATCGCGGCTTTCGAGAGCGACGACCTGCTGACCTCCATCGACCTGCGCGTGCCGGGCACCCCGGGCGAGACGGTCCGCGTCGCGATCATGAGCACGGGGATGGACCCCGAGGTGCTCTTCGTCGCGGAGGTCCGACTCGCCTGATCTCGCCTTGTGCGATGGTCCCCGAAGCGGGCTCGGCAAGTCGGGGCACGGCACACTTCGGCGCCCACGCGAACACCGGTCGATCGGCAACGGATCTGGTTATCGGATCTCGGAATCCGTGATCGGGCCTCGATTCGCGGCCGGGTTTCGGATAGGCTTTCCGTTCGGTGCGAAACCGCGGATCGCTGAGTGGTTTCGTCCGATCGTGGTTTGTAGAGAAAACAGGGTTCACGGGCCGACCTGATGCCCGTTCACAGACGACTTCGGAGGTCATGATCATGAGCATCGGCAAGGCAATCGCCATCATCGGGGGCGTCGCGGTTGGCGCCGTGGGCGCGTACAACTTCTCGAGCACCGGCTGCCTGCTGGGCACCTCCTGCGGGACGGACAGCGAGGCGGCCGCCGCGTCGGTGCAGACCGTCGCGGACGGTGACGCCTGCCCGCTGGGCTGCGCGATGGAGGGCGAGGCGATGGCCGCGTCCGCCGAGATGTCGTGCTGCTCAGAGGAAAGCAAGGCGATCGAACTGGTCGCCGCGGAGGGTGGGTCGTGCTGCTCGTCGATGGACAAGGTCGCGGCGATGACCGTCGCGGCGAGCACCGAGGCTTGCTGCGACAAGGGCGATGCGTGCTGCGATGACTGCGACGGCGCGTGCGAGGCGGGCTCGTGCCCCAGCGGCGGCGCGTGCTGCGAGGCTGAGCAGGTCGCGCAGGCGAACTCGTGCTGCGGGCAGTGCGGCGAGGACGCGGACTGCGATCCTTCGACCTGCACCGCGGGTGACGCTTGCTGCAAGGCGGTCGCGAGCAAGGACGACTGAGTTCCGAGCAGGCGCACAACGAACACGAGACGCCGGTCCGAGGGGCCGGCGTTTTTTATTGGGTGATGACGAAGCGACGAAGCGGCAGAGTCGTGAGGGCCGCTGGGTAGAATCGCGGAGCGGTGGTTCACCGCGTCCATACGGAGAAGCCTGATGGCGGTGTACCTGCTGAAGACTGAGCCCGGCGATTACTCGTACGACGACCTGGTGCGCGATCGGAAGACCCACTGGGACGGCGTTGCGAACCCCGCGGCGCAGATGGCGATGCGGGGCATGCAGAAGGGCGACGAGGCCTTCATCTATCACACAGGCAACGAGAAACGCATCGCGGGGCTCGCGAAGGTCGTCGAGGGCGCGTACCCCGACCCCGAGCACCCCGGGCTGACCGCGAAGGGCGACCCCAAGCGTGTGCTCGTCGACCTCGCGCCGGTGAAGGCGGCGGCGGGGGACGCGACGCTGTCGGCGATCAAGGCGGACGAGTGTTTTGCGGATTTCGCGCTCGTGAAGCAGAGCCGCCTGAGCGCGATGGAGGTGCCGCCCAAACTCGCGGCGGCGCTCAAGAAGATGGCGGGGCTGTGAGCGTCCCGATGTGACTCGGACGGCTCAGGCCCGGATCGACTTGGTCAGTTCTTGGTCGTCCACGCTGCCGAAGCCGGGCAGGTCGGCGCCGTCGTTGAAGTAGCTGAGGATGTAGTCGAGCTTGCCGTTGCGGTAGAGGTCAGCGAACAGTTCGACGGAGTCGGGGTCGTACTTGGGCCCCTTGCCCTCGATGAGCATCGCGATCGCCTTGTCGCCCGCGTCGTGGCCCACCTCGTGCCGGTATGGGCGGTGGCTGGTGAGCGCATCGAAGGTGTCGATGACCGCGAAGTCGCGCGCGATGCGGGGGATCTCCTCGCCCCTGAGGTGGAAGGGGTAGCCCGATCCGTCCATCTTCTCGTGGTGGTATCGGACGAGGTCGAGGATGATGTCCTCCTCGACATCGAGCTCGATCATGCGCGCGTAGCCCGTCACGGTGTGCTGCTCGATGACCTCGAACTCCTCGGGGGTGAGCTTGCCCGGCTTCTGGAGGATCGATTCGGGGATGTCGAGCTTGCCGACATCGTGCAGCGCCGCGCCGTGGGTCGCGAGCATGAGGTCCTCGCCGCGCACGCCCCGGGCTTCGAGCATCGCGCGGAGGTAGAGCACGACGCGCCAGGTGTGCGCGGCGGTCGAGGCGTCCTTGGCCTCGATCTCGCGGACGAGTTTGTGCACGGTCTCTGGATTCACGGTGTTCCCCGGTGCGCACGGTGCGCGCCCCGCACAGCGTAAACCCGCGCGGGCCTTGAATGATTGCGAATCGGGTGATTTTCGCTGCGTCGGATCAGGCGTCGCCGGGCAGCGTGAGCCCATCGAACTGCTTGTCGGCGAGATAACTGCTGCGGACCAACGGGCCCGAGAAGACGACCTTGATCCCCGCGGCCTTGCCCATCGTCTCGAACTGGGCGAAGCGGTCGGGGTGGACCCAGCGGTCGATGGGCAGGTGGTTGCGGGTGGGCTGGAGGTACTGCCCGATGGTGATGATGTCGCAGGGGTCGCCGCGCGAGGGGTCGCGGGGGTCGCGGGGGCCCGTGTGGTCGGAGGTCATCGCGACGAGGTCGTCGAAGAGCTCGATGACCTCGTCGTCGCGCTCGCCGATGCCGACCATGATGCCGGTTTTCGCGACGGCGCCCCGTTCCTTGATGCGCCGGAGGACTTCCATCGTGCGCTCGTAGCGGGCCGAGGGTCGCACGGCGGGGTGGCAACGCCGGACGGTCTCGAGGTTGTGGGCGACGACATCCGCGCCCGCGTCGATCACGGTGTCGATGTCGCCCTGGTTGCCCTTGAAGTCGCCCACCAGGACTTCGAGTTTCATGTCGGGGCAGGCGTCCTTGACGCGGCGGATGGTCTCGGCCCAGATGCCGGCGCCGCCGTCGGGGAGGTCGTCGCGGTCGACGCTGGTGATGACGACATAGCGCAGGCCCAGTCCGCGGAGCGACTCGGCGACGCGTTCGGGCTCATCCCAGTCGGTGACGGGGGGCTTGCCGGTCTTGACATTGCAGAAGCCGCACGCGCGGGTGCAGGTGTCGCCCAGGATCATGATGGTCGCGACGCCGCGGGCCCAGCACTCCCCGAGATTGGGGCAGGCGGCCTCCTCGCACACGGTGTGCAGGCGGTTGGTCGCGATGTTGGACTTGGTCTTTTTATAGCCCTCGCCTCCCGGGACCTTGGCGCGGAGCCAGTCGGGCTTGCGTTTGACCGCCAGTTGGTGGGACTCGGCGGTCCGGTTGTTGAGGATCAATTCCGAGAGGCTGACGAGCGGGCGCAGATTCCGCGCGGGATCCCCCCCGAGCGGGCGGGGGTGACGCTCCAAGGCGCGGCTGGAGGCCCCGGATGCGGGTGCGGTCGTGCTGGGCGGAGGAGTGGTGCTCATAGGCGTGGTGGACTGTAGCGCCGCGGGCGCGGGACTTGAATGTTTTCGTCTCGGATCGTCCGGTGATGCACAATCGGGGATTTGGTGGGTGTTGGCTCAGCCGAACGGAGCGATTGGCCGATGCTGAGATTCCGAGAATTCGGCCTGTTGCGGGCGATGATCGAACCCCGGAGGCGTTCTCGGCGTTGTAGTGCGGGTGTCGGGGCGCTACCGTCTCGACCCTCGCGCGGGTTCTATAAAGAGGTGTTCGCGGCTCCGGGGTCTCCCGGGGGGCGGACGGGAAGATTCGATGGGTCGGGTTCGCGGGGCGTTTCGCGCTCGCGGGACCCCGACCAAGCAGGACCGATCGATGTCACAGACACGCACACGGAGTGGTCGCCGATTCGCCCTTCTGAGCGGCGCGCTCGCCTTGCTGGGCGGGTTGACGGGGTGCCACTGGGATTCGTTCGCCGATCCGAGCGTGATCGGGCGCTGGGAAGACACCCCGGCGGTCGTGCCGGTGCTCGAGCAGCTCGCGCTGATCGAATCGGACGGCGGGGCGCTGGTCGAGTACACGGATGTCACCCTCGAGGACCTGCAGGTGCAGGCGGAGGCGTACACGATCAGCTCCGCGGACGAGATCCTGCTCGAGGTCTGGGATGTCGTGGTGCAGGGCCAGGCGGAGCGGTACGAGCGCGTCGTTGACCAGAACGGGTACATCGAGGTCCCCCAGCTCGGGCGTGTCTTCGTCGCGGGGCTGACCGAAGAGGGCGCGTCGGACCTGCTGCGCCGCCGCTTCGGGCAGTTCGTGACCGATCCGCTCGTCTCGGTGAACATCGTCACGCGTCGGGCGCAGTCGTACCACCTGCAGGGCGCGGTCGCGGCCCCCGGTCGCTACCAGATCCCCAGTTCGGACTATCGCCTGCTCGAGGCGGTCATCGCGGGCGGCGGGATCGATCCGAATGTCTCGAAGTATGTGCATGTGATCCGCCAGGTCTCGCTGACGGACGAGACGATGCCCAACCAGCCCGAGTCGGGCGGTTCGGGTGATCCGAGCGAGACGCCCCTGAGCGACCCGGGCGCGTCCGAGAACCTGCTGGAACTCATCGACGACCTGACGGGCGACGAAGACGGTGGCGCCCCGGGCGTCATGGGCAGCACGGGCGGGTTCTCCGCCTACTCGCAGCCCGCGAGCGGCGAGCCCGATCCCGTCATCGACCTGATCGAGGAAGAGTCGTCCAGCCCCGCGGCGGTGGTGGCCCCCGAGGCGCCCGCGCGTGCTGCGGGCGGTGGTCGCTGGATGTTCCTGAACGGGCGCTGGGTCCGCGGGTTCCCGGAAGACGATCGGCGTGATGGCGGTCGTCGCGCGGGGGGCAGCGAATCGGGCGAGATGTCCGAAACGCCCCTGGTGACGCAGCGGGTGATCCGCGTCCCCGCGGACGCGCTGATCGAGGGCGACGCGCGGTACAACCTGGTTGTCCGCCCGGGCGATGTCATCAGCGTTCCCCCGCCGGAGACCGGCAATGTGTACATCGGTGGTCAGGTCAACCGTCCCGGCGTGTATCAGCTGCCGGCGGTGGGTCGCCTGACGCTCCAGCGTGCGATGACGGCCGCGGGCGGGCTCGGCGGGATCGCGATCCCGGAGCGTGTGGACCTCACCCGGATGGTTGGCCCGGACCGGCAGGCGACGATCATGCTTGATCTGCGGGCGATCGCGGAGGGCACGCAGCCGGATGTGTTCCTCAAGCCCGACGACCACATCAATGTGGGCACGAACTTCTGGGCGCTGCCCCTCGCGGTGGTGCGGAACGGGTTCCGGGCGTCCTACGGGTTCGGCTTCCTGCTCGACCGGAACTTCGGTAACGACCTGTTCGGCGCACCGCCTGTGAATGTCCGGTGATCCGGCGGGTCTGATCGTGCGGCTCGGCGAGGGCATCGGGATCGTCCGAACCCTCGGCGGACACGGGGCGTAGGACCGGTTCCCGGCGGTTCCGCCGGGTTCTCGGATCGGTGTGGACCGGTCGGGATCGATCAGAACGGGGCAGGATGGAGTGGATCCAACGGCATGGCATCAGGCGCAGCACAACCCGTCGAGTCTGCGTCCGGGCATCGACCCGGCACAGAACCGGCGCGGGGTGCGCGCTGGCCCTCGCCCACGATCGGGTTCTGGGCGGGCGTCGCGATGCTCTTCGTGGTCTACCAGGCGCTCTTCTTCCGCTGGTTCCAGCGTCAGGGGCTGCTGAGCTGGGACAGATTGGATGACTGGGGGCACGCGTTCGTCATCCCGGTGATCAGCGGATACTTCGTCTGGAGGAACCGGGAGCGGATCCTCGCGTCGCGTCCCGCGGCGTTCTGGCCGGGCCTCGCGCCGCTGCTGCTGGGCGTGGTGAGCTATTTCTACGCGGTTGTCGCGATCCGGAACCACATGGTGGAGGGGTTCGCGGCGCTGCTGACGCTGTTCGGTCTCGCGTTGCTGATCCTGGGCCCGGGCGTGATGCGTTGGGTGTTCCTGCCGATCGCGTACCTGGTGTTCGGGATCACGCTCGCGGAGAAGATCATGATCGAGATCACCTTCCAGCTCCAGCTCCTCGCGAGCGAGGGGGCGTGGGTGATTTTGGGTGCGATCGGGATGATGGCCGGGTTCGAGGTCGACCTTCAGGGCAACACGCTGATGATTTACCGCGGGTCGGAGACGATCCCGCTGAATGTCGCGGAGGCGTGCAGCGGCATGCGGATGGTCGTCGCGTTCTACGCGCTGAGCGTGTGGGTGGCGCTGACCTGGAACCGGGAGTGGTGGCAGCGGATCGCGTTGTTCCTGCTCGCGGGCCCCGTCGCGGTCTTCATGAACATGATCCGTGTCGCGGCGCTGGGCATCGCCTCGCTCTGGGACGCGGACCTCGCGACGGGGCAGGCGCACACGCTGATCGGCACGCTGCTGCTGGTCCCCTCGCTGGGCCTCTACCTGGGCATCTCCTGGGTGCTCAACCGGATCGTCGAGCCCGCGGACGACGAAGCGCCGGGGAAGGGGGCGCCGGCATGAACGGGCGCACGATCTTCACCCCCGCGTTCTTTGTTGCGTTCGGCGTGCTGCTCGTCAGCGCGCTGGGCTTCGGGCGGCTGATCCAGGCGTACGGCATCCACCTGCGCAAGGAAGCGATCTACCCGCCCGACGGTCGGCTCGTCTCCACCTTGCCCTCCGAGACGGACTCGTGGGTGCAGGTCGGCGCCGACGAGATGATGAGCGAGGAGATCCTCGACGAGCTCGGGACGAAGAACACCGTGAGCCGGCGGTATGTCCAGAAGGAAAGCGCGATGGCGCCGGACCAGGACGAGCCGCATGTCGTGGTCTTCCACGCGGCGTACTACACGGGGATGATCGACACGGTGCCCCATGTCCCGGAGCGGTGCTTCGTGGGCGGGGGCATGCAGAAGAGCAGCGCGTCGGAGATCCTCCCCCTCCCGATCGGGATGGACGAATGGGTGGAGGACACGAGCGTGCCCGAGTCGTCGCGCGGGCCCACCGGGACGGTGTACACCGCGCCGACGAGCTGGCGGTTCTCGGATCGCAAGGGGTACCGCGTCCGGATGCCGCGCGGCGTGGGGCCCGGGCACCCGCTGCGGATGATGATCAGCGAGTTCCGGGGTCAGTCCGACGACCGGGCGCTGTTCGCGGGCTACTTCTTCGTCGCGAACGGCGGGACGGTCGCGAGCGCCGAGGGCGTGCGTTCGCTCGCGTTCGATCTGACGAGCGATTACGCGTACTACCTGAAGGTGCAGGCGACCTGCGGGACGGTGGACAGCAAGACGGAGCACGCCGCGGTGTCCGCGTCGCTGATCGGGGAGTTGCTCCCCGAGATCATGCGGTGCGTGCCCGACTGGATCGAGGTGGAGGCGGGGGCGTACCCCGAGGAGAACCCGCGGGGGGCGGGGGACGGAGACGAGGCGGGCTGAGCGGAAGCGCTCGGCGGCGCGATTTGCGAGATTTGGAACGCCGCCCGGCAGCGCCGGGCAGGCGGGATGAAAGGGCCGATCGATGGCTGGTCGTGTGAATACGAAGTTCGTGGCGTTGCTCGTTGTGGCGGCGGTGGTGGTGCTCGGTTCGGGCGTCGCGCTGTACTGGTTCATGTTCAACAAGACGGGGGACACCTACGCCGCGCTGGCGCTCGAGGCGGAGGCCGCGGGCGACTGGGAGGCCGCGGAGGAGAACTGGGGCCGCGCCGTCGGGCACGAGAACACCAACATCGAGTGGCTGGACGGCTGGGCGAACGCGCTGGGGCACATCGTGCCGTCGACGGAGACCGACTACCGCGACAAGTTCAACCAGTTCCGCTCGATCAAGCGGCAGGTCGCGGTGACGGCGCGGACGGATGTGGAGCGGACCGGCGAGTATCTGAATCTGTACTTCGAGTCGTTCAGCCGCCTGGGGGGCGGGTCCCGCCCCGCGGTGGAGAACTTCGCGAACGAGGTCGCGTTCATGCTCGCGTATTACCCCGAGGGGGGCCCTCTGCAGGAGCAGCGCGACCGCCTCCGGCGCTACCGCGGCCTCGCTTGGGCGCAGCTCGCGGGGACGCAGAGCACGCTGACCGAGGACGAGATCGAGGCGGCGAAGGACGACCTCCGCGCCGCGCTCGCGGTCGAACCCGGCGACGGGCGCGCGATGCGCGCCCTGGTCCGCCTGCTCGATACCGAGAAGGCCCGCGCCGAGACCAACGACGATCGGCAGGAGGCGACGCGGATCATCGGGGAGCAGCGCGACGCCGTCAACGCCGTGCTCGCGGTGGACCCCGAGAACCTGTGGGCGCAGATCACGATGCTCGACATCGAGGCGGAGCCCTTCACGCGGCTCACGGGCGATGCGCGGGAGGCGGAGCGGGTCCGGCTGTATGACCAGCTCGACGCGGTGCTCCGCAACGCGGAGGCGAAGCTTGGAACGCTGACCGGAGGGATCATCGACCGCCTCACGATTCTCGAGGGGTTGCTGGATCCGACCGGGATGACGCCGCGCTCGATCGCGCTGCTCGAGAGCGCCGTTGAATCGGGCGACGAGCCCACCGAGATGCTGCTGCAGCTCGCGAACCTGCGCGAGCGGTACGGGGACTACGAGGCGGCGATGCGCGACGCGCGTCGCGCCGAGGCACAGGAGAGCCTCCCGGTCTCGCTGGACGGGTGGATCCGTCTGTTCGCTCGCCGGCAGGCGCCGCTGTTCATCGCGGAGTTCGCGGTCAAGCGGATCGACGAGGGCGATGCGCCCGAGCGTGTGCAGGAGCTGCTCGAGATCGCTTCGGAGGCGCGCGACCGGTTCATCACGGGCGTGGGCACCGACGCGCCGCGCGTCGCGATGCTCGACGGGCAGATCGCGGCGGCGCGCGCCGAGTATCTGCTCGCGACAGGCGACCAGCGGGGCGGCGAAGCGGCGCTCAACGAGGCGCTGGGGCACTTCGCGTCGTTCAACCAGAAGACGGGGTATTCGAACCGGGACGGGCTGTGGCGAGAGGGGCTCTCGGCGCTTCGCCTCAACAAGACGGGCCTGGCGCGTGAGCGCCTGGGCGAGCTGCTCGCGCTCGAGCCCCGCAACGCGAATGTGCTGCTGGGGCTGGCGGATATCGAGGAGCGGCTGGGCACGGAGGCGAGCCTTGACGAGGCGTTCCGCTACACGCAGCGGGCCGCGGAGCTCGCGCCGGGCAACCAAGCGATCCAGGACCGGCTCAACCGCCTCGCGGAGCTCACCTTCCGCGAGCGCCCCGACGACCCGATCAAGGCGATCGTGTTCGAGTCCGAGCAGCGTTTCCAGGGCAAGGGCCTGCCGGCGCCCGACGCGATGGGCGCCGAGAAGCTGCTGCGCGACGGGCTTGCCGAGCACGGGCAGGACCCCGCGCTGGTGCGCCAGCTCGTCCGCATCCTGATGTTCACCGACCGGCTCGACGAGGCCCGCGAGGTGACCAACAAGGCCTTCGACGCGAACCCCGACGACCCGACCATCGCGCAGCTCAAGCAGCGGCTCGAGGCGGACAGCCTGCTCGAGATCGTCGAGCAGACCATCCGAGATTCGAACGCGAGCGAGCTCGACAAGCTGCTCCAGATCGTCGAGGCCCGGCGCTTGTACGGCGAGCCCGGGGCGGCGGCGGAGGCCCTCGCGGAAGCGAAGGCGATGGCGCCCGATGACCCGGATGTCCTCGAGCAGGACTTCCTCCAGCAGCTCGATTCGGGCAACCTCGAGGGCGCTCGGGCGATCGCGCAGCGCGCCCGGGAGATCAACGCGGACCGCCTCGACGGGATCACCTACCAGGCACGCGTCTACGCGGCGGAGAACCGGCACGCCGAGGCGGTCGAGCTGCTCCGCGAAGCGGTCTCGCGTCGCCCGGCGGACGCGCCGCTGTGGCGTCTGCTCGCGACGGAGCAGTCGTCGCTGGGCCGGGTTGCCGAGTCGCTCGAGTCGTACCGCCAGTCGCTTTCGATCACGCTGAACGACCCGATCACGATCCGGGGGTACATCGCGCTGCTCGCGACGACCGGGCAGCTCGACGAGGCGCTCTCCGAGGCGCGCCGCCTGCGCGACTTCGGCGAAGTCGACCCCTCGTTCGTCGATATGTACCTGCGGCTCGAGGCGAACCAGGGCGGCGACGAGGGCCTCGCGACCGCGATCCGCCGCCGCACGCAGATCCTGGGCGAGCAGCCCTTCAACATCGGCAACAAGCTCCAGCTCGCGAGGCTCTACATCGAGGACCGCGACTGGCAGAAGGCGAAGGCGATCCTCGACGAGCTCGAGAGCGAGGGCGAGGGCGGGCTGGCGCGCGTCGAGGTCCTCGCGAAGTGGTACGCCGACCAGGGTCGCGTGCGCCAGGACGACGGCTACCGGGACGGTATCGAGCTGGCACGCGGTGCGTTCATCGAGCACATCGTGGGCGTGGGCGAGCCCGAGGCGACGGTCGATGCCTACATCGCGATGGCGCGTTTCATGATCGAGCGCGGGCGGGACGATGTCGCGCTCCGCGCCGTCGAGGAGGCCCGCGCCCAGCAGGACCCCGAGCGGCTCCGCGCCGAGAAGCTCTTCGGCGAGATCATGATGCGTCGCAACATGTGGCGCCCCGCCGCGGAGGCGTTCCGCAAGGTGGTCGACGCGGGCGCCGACGAATCGAACGATCAGTACCGCAAGCTGCTGATCGAGATGCTGCTGCGGATCAACGAGCTCGACGAGGCCCGCCAGCAGATCGCGTCGCTGAGCGATCGCTCGCGGGAGGACCTCACGGTGCTCATGCAGAGCGCCGACATCGCGATGGCGCAGGGGCAGGAGAAAGAGGCGCTCCGCCTCGTCGATCGCGCGATCGAGCTCTATCCCTCCCGCCCGCTCCCGTTCGTCAAGCGGGCCCAGTTCCTCATGCCCAACGAGGCGCTCGCGAGCGATGTGATGCGCAACCTCGAGGAGGCGCTGAGGCTCAACCCCAACGACTACCAGGCCCACAAGCTCATGGCGACGATGCACTACCGCCGGGGCGATGACGACCGGGCGCTCGAATCGCTCCGCGCGTCGATGCGGGCCAACCCGACGCAGGACTCGGTCTTGGTGGGGCTGCTCATCGAGCTGCTCGAGCGCGACCGGGTGGGCGAGGCGGTGGATGTCGCCAACGAGGTGATCGAGGCCCGCCCGACCGACGCGACGCTCATGCTCGTCATGGGGCGCGTCTTCCTGCGTCGCGATCAGTTCGACCGGGCCGCGGGCCTGTTCGAGCAGGCGTGGGAGCTGACGCGCGATGAGCGCGTCGCGATGGCCTATATCGACGCCCTCCTCCGCTCGGAGAACCCCCGCGTGCAGCGGGCTTCGCGCGTCATCCAGGAGCTCGAGGTCCTTGGCAACAAGGTCGACGAGGACCCGCAGCTGCTCGCGACGCGGGCGGCGATCGAGGCACGCGGCGGCAAGATGGCCCGCGCCGCCTCGTTCCTGACCCGCGCGTACGAGCAGGCGCTGGGCAACCCGGGGCTCGTGCTCCAGTGGGTCCGCAATGTCCGCGTGGTCTTCGACGACGACGGCGCCAAGTCGACCGACTACATCCTCAACCTCCGCGAGCAGATGCCCGCGAATTCCGTCCAGCGCGACTGGCTCACCTACGGCGCCGCGACCCTGCGGGCCCAGGACGAGCGGCAGGTCGATCAGGCGGACGCGGATCTCATCGCCCTTCAGAAGAACGGCGCCAACGACCTGATCAAGCGCCTCGCCCACCGCCTGCTGGGCAGCGGGCGATTCGGGCGGGGCGATTTCGAGGGCGCCGCCCAGGCCTGGCGCGCCGGCATCGAGGCCTTCCCGGACGACTGGGAGATGCACAACAACCTCGCGTACTGCATCGGCATCGAGCTCGGGCGTCCCGCCGAGGCGGTCCCCCTCGCGCGTCAGGCGACGCAGCTCGCCGACAGCCGCGCCGATGTGTACGACACGCTGGGCAACCTGCTGCTGAAGTCGGGCGAGCTCGACGAGGCGGAGGACGCCCTGCTCACCGCGAAGGAGCGGGTGCGCACCGAGCGCGAGCGGGTGAATGTCCTGCTCAACCTCGCCCGGCTCGCGCTGAAGCGGGGGAACACCGACGAAGCACGCCGGCTGTGGACCGATGCGGATACCGCGATCTACACCCTCCCCGATTTGAGGGAGGTTGTTGGTGACGACCTTGCCGAGGTGAAGCAGGAGATCGACTCAGCGCCGAGCGCCGACTGACCGACAACGAACCCGGGACCCCGCCCATCCGTCGGGCGTCGCGGCATCCGCGTGGGGCGATCGCCCCCCGGATCCGGCGCAGGGGCGATCAACCGGGGGACCGACCGCGTAAGGGGATCACCGAGGATCCCGGAGTACCGACCATGAGCAGTGCAGTTCCTCCCAGGCCGTCCACCCCAGCCCCCCGCCCGGCGCCGACGAGCGCCCCGAGCGCCGGGGGTGCGCCCGCGATCGACCCGATCAAGCTTCTCAAGAAGTGGAAGTATGTCCTCGCGGCCGCGGTCGTCGCGGGGGGCGTCTTCGGGGTGGTCGCCCACTACGCGTGGCTGTTCATCTACCCGATCTACGAATCGACGGTGACCTTCGAGGCGCTGCCGCCCCAGAGCGAGACGCTGCTCGAGCAGCAGACGATCGACGAGGACGCGCTCGAGCAGTTCATGGCGACGCAGGCGGACCGCATGACGAGCGACACGCTGCTGGAGCGGGTGGCGCAGGACCCGCGCCTGCAGGCGGAGGCGCCCAACTGGTCCAAGAAGTTCGTGCAGGACGACGGGAGCTTCGACTTCATCGAGGCGATGGACAAGCTGGACGACCGGGTGTCGGCCCGCCCGGTGGGGGGCACCTTCTATGTGCGCATGAAGGTCGCGTGGAAGAACCCGACCGACGCGGCGGGCATCGCCCGCCTGGTCCGCGAGGCGTACCAGAACGATCTGACCAACCAGAACAGCGCCGTGAACAGCGAGCGCCGCTCCGCGATCCAGGACTCCATCCAAGAGACCGAGCGGAAGATCGAGAACCTCGACGAGCGCCGCAGCCGACTGATCCGGGACGAGCAGATCACGGGCCTGGTCGAGCAGGCGACGATCACGCGTGAGAAGCTCAGCATCATCGCGCGGGAGAAGAACAACATCGGGCTGGAGCTGCAGGCGATGCAGACCCAGCTCGAGCGGATGAACGAGATGGTGCAGTCCGAGGGCGGGGTCCGCTATTCGGACACGCAGCGCCAGACCGTCGAGATGAGCCCGATCCTCCAGCAGATGAAGGCGAACAAGGAGCTGCTGGAGACGCGCCTCAACGAGCTCCGCCGGATGGGCATCATGCCGGGGCACCGCGAGTACAAGATCGTCGAGAACCAGATCGCCGCGACCGAGCAGCAGATCTCGATCACGCGCGAGCGTGAGCTCGCGAGCCTGTTCGACGCGGAGAAGGACCTGCTGGAGTCCGAGATCCGCCAGGCGCAGGCGCAGATCGCCAACATGCTCGCGGAGGAAGAGGAGCTCGAGGTCGAGCTGCAGGATGTGACGCGGACGATCACGGAGATCAACGACATCACCGACCAGATCGAGGCGATGAACGACACGCTCGCGGAGCTCCAGCTCCGCCTGCGCGACATCGAGACCTCGACCTCGACCTCGTCGTCGAACCGGATGGTCGTGCGGGAGTTCGAGCGTCCCGCGGACCGCCCCTCGCTCCCCCAGCTGTTCCTCTCGATCCCCGCGGGCGTGCTGCTGATCTCGGGCCTCACCGCGGGCATCATCCTCGCGGCGGAGTTCCTCGACCAGCGGGTCAAGAGCCCCGCGGATCTCGCCGCGATGCCGCGGACGAAGATCTTGGGCACCGTCCCCCTCGCGGACGAGGACCCGACGGTGGGCGGGCACTTCGACACCGTGGTGCGCGATGCGCCGCGGAGCGTCGTCGCGGAGAGCTTCCGGCAGCTCCGCACGACGGTGCTCAAGAAGCTCGACGACGGCGGGCACAAGACCTGCCTGGTCTTCAGCGGCATGCCCGGTTCGGGCGCGAGCGCGATGGTCGCGAACCTCGCGATGGCGAGCGCGTTCGTCGACCGCAATGTGCTCGTGATCGACGCGAACTTCCGCCGCCCCACGCTGCACACCCTGTTCGGGCTCCGCGAGGGCCCGGGCCTGGGCGATGTGCTCGCGGGCGACGCGACGCTCGCCTCCGCGGTGCAGGAGGTCAGCGTCGAGGGGCGGACCCTGCACATCCTCGCGGCGGGCTCGCCCTCCAAGCGGATGTTCGAGCGTCTGGGCACCGCCCCGATGACGGCGCTGCTCCAGCAGGCGGGCGCCGAGTACGATGTCGCGTTCCTCGATTGTGCCCCCGCGATCGTCGCGGGCGACGCGAGCAGCCTCGCGCAGCGCTGCGACGCCTCGATCCTCGTGACCCGCGCCCTCGCGGAGACGCGGGGCATGGTCGGGCGCGTCAAGAACGAGTTCGCCGACGCCCCCGCGGTCTTGCTGGGCATCGTCGTCAACGCGGTCCGCTCCGCGGCGGGCGGGTACATGAAGCGGAACATCCGCACCAGCGCCGAGTACCACGCGCACGATCAGAGCGGCCCGGGTCCCAACACCGCGCCCAAGAAGCCCGAGCCCGTCGGGTCGGGAGAGAACTCCGCGTGACGCACCGGGAGGGCGAGCGAGGCACACACGATCGGCCGCGCCGCGTCCTCGTGACCGGCGGGGCCGGTTTCGTCGGGTCCCATCTCGTGCGCGCGCTCCTCGACCGGGGCGACGCGGTCACCATCGTGGACGATCTCTCGACCGGCGCGCGCGCCGGCGTGCCCGATGACGCGACACTGCTCGAGGGTCGGGTCACCGACCGTTTGCCCGACCTCGAGGCGTTCCCCCAGTTCGATGAGGTGTACCACCTCGCGGCCTCGGTGGGCGTCGATCTCGTGATGAACGAGCCCGTGCGCGCGATCGAGACCAATGTCGAGCAGACCGCGGCGCTGCTCCGCTTCATCGAGCGGACCGGCGCGGGTCCCATGCTGTTCACCTCGTCGTCGGAGGTGTACGGCAAGCCGACGCGTCGGGTGTTCAGCGAGGACGACGATGTCGTGTACGGGCCGACCTCGGTGACGCGGTGGTCGTACGCGTGCGCGAAAGCGATCGATGAGTATCTCGCGCTGGGGCACCACCGCGCCGGGAGCGCGCGCTGCGTGGTCGTCCGCCTGTTCAACACCGTCGGGCCCGGGCAGGTCGGCGCCTACGGCATGGTTCTGCCCCGCTTCGTGCGCGCGGCGCTCGCGGGCGAGCCCATCCGCGTGTTCGGCGACGGCACCCAGTCCCGCTGCTTCTGCGATGTGCGCGATATCGTGGGCGCGATGCCCCGTCTGCTGGGCGACCCTTCCTGCCTCGGGCGGGTGTTCAACCTCGGATCCGATGAGCCCGTCTCGATCCGCGAGCTGGCCGAGCGTGTGCGCTCGGTCCTGGGCTCCCGATCCGAGATCGTGCTCGTGCCCTACAGCGAGGCGTACCCGTCGGGGTACGAGGACCTTCAGTTCCGGCGTCCCGACCTCGCGCGGGTGCGCGACGCGATCGGGTTTGCGCCGACGATCCCGCTCGAGCGCACGATCCGCGACATCGCGGCGGTGATCGCTCAGCGTCCCCAGGAGGGCGCGGTCGTGACGACGGTCTCGGAGCGCGCCGCCCGCGCCGGGGGGAGGACGCCTCGATGATCCCCACGCTCAGCGAGATCGAACTGCGGGACGCGCCGACGGTGGGCCCCGAGATGATCGGCGAGATCGAGTCGATCGGCGAGGGTCTGCGCGCGCTGGCGGCTCGTCAGGAGCGCCTCGCGGACCTCGCGGGGATCGATACCGCGGCAGACGCGTCGACCTGGCTCGATGTCTTCAACGGGTATGTCGGGGTGCTCGCGATCTCGTTCCTGATCACGCTCGTCGCGACCCCCGTCATGCGCCATCTCGCGCTCGCGAACGGGGTGATCGACCACCCGTCCGACCCGCGCAAGGTGCACCGCATGCCGATCGCCTACCTGGGCGGGGCCGCGGTGTATCTCGGGATCATGGGCGGCATTTTCTTCAGCTACCTCGGCGTGCACAACCCGTTCCTCGTCGAGTATCACGGGGTCCCCGAGGTCGCGCTCGGGGCGCCCGACCCGCGGTTCGTCCCGCCCTGGATCCTGCTGGGCCTGACGGTGATCATGGTCATCGGGCTCATCGACGATGTGACGGGCATCAGCCCGCGCGTGAAGGTGGGGGGGCAGCTGCTCGCGGCCGCGGCGCTCGCGTACGGCGACATCGGCGTGAAGGTGGCGCAGGGCGTGCTCGCGCCGACGCTCGGACAGCTGCTCCACAACCCCGAGTTGCTCTACACGATCAACCTGCCCGGCGAGTTCCCGATCGTCGGCTCGGTGATCGAGCTCAACATCATCTACTGGACCGGCACCGCGGTGATCGCGGTGTTCGTGCTTGGCGCGTGCAACGCGTCGAATCTCATCGACGGGCTCGACGGGCTGCTCAGCGGCACGACCGCGATCGCGTCAATCGGGCTGCTCGCGATCTCGTTGCTGGTCGTCTTCGCGGACCCCGGCCCGCGCGACGCGCAGCGGATCGTGCTGTGCATGGCGCTGCTGGGCGGGTGCCTGGGGTTCCTGCCGCACAACTTCAACCCCGCGACGATCTTCCTGGGTGATTGCGGCTCGCTGATGCTGGGCTACGCGACCATCGTCATCATCCTGATGCTGGGCGATCAGGGGCGGACGGACCTCGTCATCGCGGGCCTGATCGTCTACGCGATCCCGATCATCGACACGGTGCTCGCGATCGTCCGCCGGAAGATGGCGGGCAAGAGCATGAGCGAGCCCGATTCGGACCATCTCCACCACATGCTCAAGCGCGCGTTCGGGGTGAAGGGCGCCGTGTTCGTGCTCTACGGCATGGGCGCCGCGTTCGCGGTCATCGGCGTGCTTCTCGCGGCCTCCAGCGTGCGGTTCGTCTATTCGCTCGCGCTCCTCGTCGTCTCGTTCATCGTGGTCTACTCCATGAAGATCGCGCGGCGGAAGGCCCACGAGGAGCAGTCGCTGAAGCGGGTCATCCCGTCCCCGGCCCCGGCGGCGAAGCGGGCGGGCGAGCCCTCCGAGGTCGGGACCGCCGCGGGCGCCGGCTCTTCGAGCTGAAACCTCGCGGGCGCGTGGTCGCGCAAGATCCGCCGATCGGGGGCGGGTCGTATACTGCCGCCATGACGATCACGGACGATCCAACGACCGCGGCCCGGCGCATCGCCTTCATGAACCAGAAGGGTGGCGTGGGGAAGACGACGACGACGGTCAACCTCGCGGCGGCGCACGCGGAGATGGGCATCCCGACGCTCGTGGTCGATCTCGACCCGCAGGCGCACGCGTCGCTGCACCTGGGGGTCGATCCGAGCGATCGGATGGACGATTCCTCGGTGTACGATGTGCTGCTCGACCCCGGGACGCACGAGCACGCGCCGATCCACGATGCGATCGTGCGCGTCACCGACACGCTCTATTGCCTGCCCAGCGAGACGGACCTCGCGGCCGCGGAGTTCGAACTGGGCGATCAATCGGATCGGCACACGCGTCTTCGGACCGCGCTGGACTCGCTGGGGGATCGCTTCGGCGCGGTCTTCTTTGACTGCCCGCCATCGCTGGGTCTGCTGACGCTCAACGGGCTCGCGGCGGCGGGCGAGGTCATCATCCCGATGCAGGCGCACTACCTCGCGCTGCAGGGCGTTGGCAAGCTGCTGGAGACGATCAACCTGCTCACGCGGGGCGAGCGGGCGATCAACCCGCGCCTGACCGTCGCGGGTGTCGTGGTGTGCATGCACGACTTCCAGGCGGCCCACACGCGCGAAGTCGTCGAGGACCTTGAGTCGTTCTTCGCGGAGGCCCGCGAGATGCCGGGCCTGCCCTGGAGCAACGCGCGTGTCTTCGAGCCCGCGATCCGGCGGAACATCAAACTCGCCGAGTGCCCGAGCTTCGGGCAGACGATCTTCCAGTACGCCCCCGACGCGAACGGGGCGAAGGACTACGCAGCCCTCGCCCAGACGGTGTTCGGGGCAGCGAAGCACGGGGCGGATTCACCCGAGCCCAGCGGGGACGGGGCGGGCCGCGAGCCTGAACCGATCGCGGAGGTCCATGTGGTCCAACGCGAGGGGGGCGGGATCGACGGTGCCGCCGCTGCGCACGCGACGGATCACGATCAGTCGGGGGCGGCCTGACCCGTGTCGTTCGATCGCGTCTGCAAAGCCGGCTTTGTCGCGTGGGCCCTCCTGTTGTTCACGCTCACGCACTGGCCGAACCTGCAGGTCGACGCGGGCATCCCGCGCACGGACCTGTGGGCCCATGCGATCGGGTACGGGGTCTGGACCTTCCTGCTGATCGCGTCGGGATTCCTAGGGGCCCGCGGCTCGTGGAAGAGCGTGGGTCTCGGGATGCCGCTCGCGCTGCTCTACGCGGGCCTCGATGAGGCGAGCCAGGGCATCCCGGGGCTGGGGCGGTTCGTGACCTGGGAAGACTTCGCGGCGAACTCCATCGGGGTGTGGATCGGGGCGAGCGCGTGGGTGGTGTGGCTGGCTATTCGAGATCACCGGGTACCGGTTGCGGTTCGCTGAGTGTTGGGTTGGCGTGCCCGCACTCTGGGCAGGTGGTAAATTCGGTCCCAGGCCGAGTTGCGACACGATAGTTGCACCTCGCGCATCGAGGATTCGGAGAAAAGGCCGAGCCGCGGAGCACTCGCCATGTGGGTAGCAGCACACCTGCAGCGCTGGCAAGCAGCACCCCGGGGAGCACGATCGAAGCTTCCGCGGGGGTGAGCCAACCGATCACGCTTTGTGCCGATGAAGGATGAATCGGCCAGGTAGAGGTATCAGCGGGGTCGGTGACCTCTGTCCATTGTGCCCAATACGCGCGTTCCCTCGCGTCGTAGATGGACTTGTCGATCAAGGCGCCGCCCAGGGCACCGAGGGTGCCGATGAGCAGGCCGAGCATCAGCCCGTATCGGGCCGGCCACCCCTGACGAAGGTGGCGTGCGCTTCGCCAACCGGCCAAGAGGGTCCTCTCTTCCGTGTGATGACTGGCGCGGCTCTTTTTGCGCAACTGGCACGGCAGAAACCGGGATACGGCCCAGCCGACGAGCGCCGATGACATGATCGCGACCGCCTCAAGCCCACTATCCGGACCGGCCCACCCATTGATCGAGCCGCTGTACTGGTAACGAACAGTCAGAACATGTGCAAGATAATCATTTGTGAAAAAATTCTGTTGCAGCCATGCGGGGGCGGCAGGCCAATTATCAAGCAAAATGGCAATTGAGATCGATGTTATTATGTATGATATATACGAAAACGCCACCAGCGAAACGAGATAGCGCATCACCGATATCGATGGGTGCAATTGCTGCCAGGCGAAGGAGGACCGCCGGTTGGGCATGGGATTCCACTTCCAGCCGTAGTGCATGTCTCAGTTTCAATGATCGTGTGCCATCGAACGCATGTGAAGATTAGCCAGCACGATCTCTCCTCCCATCTTCCCCAGAGCTGCTCGCGGCTGCACACGCAGTTTGATCCGCCTCCCGAGGTTGGAATGGTCCGGCATCGCCACTCGTCTGTGCCGTTCGGAGATGTCGGCCAACCGCCCGGCGTCCACGATGGTGCCGTGGGAGTCGTCGCGGGTGGCGGTGGGCTCCAGGGCGGTGCCGTCGACGGGCGAGGCGGGCGCGCCGGCGGATCTCCTCGTGGGACGGACGCCAAAGCGCATAAATCCGCGTTCGATGCGAACTCTGTATCGGAAGAGTCGCCACTCTCAATCATTTTTTCGGCGTATGAAGCGATACTTCCGGCGATGTCGTACGCACACGGTTCATCGATCGGTATTGGTGTGTTTGCTGCCGGGTAGCCAACAGACACCAGTGTATTGACGAGCGATTCTGGATCGGGAGAAGCATCGAGGAATGGTTCAAGTGGATCGCCTTCGATGACCCCAGTTTCTGCCAGTTCCTTTGTAGGCGATTCCTCAATAGCAGGGGAAGGGCCGAGAGTCATTTCCCATATGGGATCATCGAGATCACTCAGGCCGAGCGAAGTCTTGATGGCTTTCACGCCGCTCCATGGGCTACTTGAATACCAAGACTTTGTCGACCAGCCGGTTGCAGTCTTCGAATACCAGATCGCAGACAGATTCGACCCGGTTATTGCGCTTGCTTCTTTGATCGCAAGCATGTCTGTTACTTCAACCTGTGTCGGAGAGAGCGAAACATAAACTGGAATGAGTGTCCAGTCATCGATGAGGAGAGTTGAATCAGATACAGAATAGATCTGAGCTGAAGTGTCCCCCCCTTAAAGCGGCTAGCGCAAGCGCGGTGGTAATCATTTTACTCATGTTGAGGTGATCCTGCCTAGTAAGGCCCGATCATATCAGAGCAAATTTGGATACGCAATAGAAAAAGCAGTCACTTTTCAATACCGTTCCTTGTCGCTCTGCGGCGCGTTCTCCCAGGTGTCCCGGCTCTCGCCGTTGATCGTGGTCCCGCCCTGGATCACGGTCTTGATGTTGTTGACGAATTCGTGCGGGAAGGGCTTGGTCTGCTCGCTCACCTCGTCGAGCTTCCGGGTCTGCTCGTCGGTGAGCGTGACATCGAGGGCGTTGAGGTTCGCGTCGAGTTGCTCGAGCGTGCGGGCGCCGATGATCGTGCTCGTCACGCCGTCGCGGTCCTGGACCCACTTGAGCGCAACCTCGGCGGGCGAGGCGCCCGCTTCCTCCGCGACCTCGAGCAGCACATCGATGATCTTGTAGTCGCGGTCGTCGAGGTTGATCCACCCGCTGTTCGCCCGGCCCTCGTCGGGCTTCTTGTCGCGGGTGTACTTGCCGGTCAGCACGCCCCCCGCGAGCGGGCTCCAGGGCGTCACGCCCAGGCCCATCTCCTGTGCCATCGGGATCAGGTCGCCCTCGACGGTCCGCTGCCTCAGGCTGTACTCGATCTGCAGCGCGACGGCGGGCGTCCAGTTGCGGAAGATCGCCTCGTACTGCCCCTGCACGCAGACCCACGCGGGGTGGTCGGAGAAGCCGAAGTAGCGCACCTTGCCGGCGCGCACGAGGTCGTCGACGGTGCGCATCAACTCGTCGATCGGCGCGTTCTGATCCCAGAAATGGCTCCAGAGCAGGTCGATGTAGTCGGTCTGCAGGCGGCGGAGCGATTCCTCCACGGCCGCCATCATGCTCTTGCGTCCGCTCCCGCCTCCGTTCGGGTCGCCGTTGAACATGTTGCCGGTGCACTTGGTCGCGATGACGAGGCGGTCGCGCTTCGGGGGGTGCTTACCGATGTGGTCGCCGATGATCTTCTCGGAGTGCCCCTTGGTGTAGATATTCGCGGTGTCGATGAAGTTGCCGCCCTTGTCGATGTAGGTGTCGATGACCTTCTTGGAGGTCTCGACATCGGAGCCCCAGCCCCAGTCTTCGCCGAAGGTCATGGTGCCGAGGCAGAGCGGGCTGACCTTGAGGCCTGATTTGCCGAGGGTGATGTAGTGGTCGAGGGGCATCGTGTTTCTCCTGTGTCGTTTCGTTGTTCCAACGGTAGCGGGCCCAGCGGGGGGTGGCGGGCTTCTCGGCGCGCAGAAAAACGCCCGGCCTCGAGTGGCCGGGCGTTCGTGGGAATCGGGTTCGGACGAGTCTGATCAGGGCTGCACGACGGGGAATTCGCCGCACACGATCGCGTGCGCGATGATGTTCACGCCGTTGCCCGCCCAGTCGAACTCGTAGCTGTAGGTGGTGGTGAAGTTCTCGTCGGGCCCGCCCGTGAAGTTGTCGACGATGTGGTCGAACTGGTCGAGCGCGATGGTGGGCTCGCCGGTGTCCATGTCGGTGGGCGTGGGCTGGTCGCCCGCGTAGAGGTGGATCTCGTCCATCTCGTACCCGAAGTACATGTTGTACTGGACATAGACCATGCCGATGCCCGAGGCGCCGTCGTCGACCAGGTAGTCAACCCACAGCTCGCCCACCTCGATCGCCTGCGAGATGTCGCAGTCCTCGGCGCGGGCGTAGAGCTGGAAGGTGTAGTACTCGCTCAGCTCGCTGCCCGGGATGTTGATCGACCAGCCCCAGCGGTCGAAATCGCCCTGGCCGTCGTTATCAAGGTCCATGTCCAGGAAGCAGTTCGAGATCGCGCGGGGATCACCGCTGAACGCGAACGCGGTCTCGCACTGGTTTGTTTCCGGATCGGGACCGTCGCAGACACAATCGAACGAGGTGGTGAAGAAGGTGCCCCACATGCCGCGCTGGACGAATCGGTCGCCGTCCGCCCAGGCGGTCTCGCTGCCGCCGCTCGGGCTCGACACCACCGCGTGGGCGGCGATGTAGTACAGGCGCTCGGGGTCCGAGGGGCAGGCGATGTCGAGCGACGCGAGCGGGATCGCGACGCTGTGGCTGGTCACGCCGCCCATGTTTTCGCCGCTGTGCGGGAAGTGCCCGATCTTGGGGCTGCCCCGGCGGTTCTGGGGCATATCCGCGAGGTCGACGCCCGCCCAGAGGTGGAACTCGTCGATCGACCAGTCACCCGTGGTGTTGTAGGTCACGACGAGGTCATCGCCGATCACTTCCGCCGTCACGGTGCCGACATCGATGTGCTGCCCCGCGAAGAGCGTCTGGACCTGGACACCGCTGCCGTCGTCGGTGATGACCTTGGGCTGGGTGGGGTCGCAGTCGCCGGTGTTGCCGCCGCCGCTGGCCGCGGCGAGGTCGCTGAATCGGAACTCGCTGAAGGTCAGCCCGTCGCCCGAGGGGGCCATCGTCGCGGGGTCGACGGGGACCAGCACGCTGAAGGTCCCGAACTCGTTGAGCGCGCCGAACAGCGTCCCATCCTGCCAGGCGAGGCCCGTGTAGGCGTACACATTGTTCAGCGGCGTGCTCCCGCTCGCGGGGTCCCACACGAAGTTGCCCAAAGGCGAGTTGGTCGCGACATACAGCCGCCCGTCCGGGCCCCAGGCGAGGTCGCCGTCGCCCGTCACCGGGATGCCCAGGTCCGCCTCGAAAGTGCGGATCACCGTGCCCGCGCCCTCGTCGAAGGTCAGCGAATAGAGGTTCGAGGTGCCCGCCTCGATCTCCCAGAGCACGCCGTTGCTGTCGGCCGCCAGGTTGTTATTGGGCGCCGTCAGCGGGGAGCCGTAGTTGCGCAGGAAGGGCTTGGGCGGCTGGGCGCCCGTGAGGTCGATGCGGAGGATCGCGCCCGGGAAGGCGCCGTCCTCGGCGTAGTGGAAATCACCCACCACCGCGTTGCCCGCGGAGATGAACCCCGGGAAGTTCAACGCCGCCGGCTGGGCGAGCGTCATCGGCACCGGGTCGATCGAATAGACCGCCCCGCTCGTGTTGTCGACCGTCACGGCGTAGAGCTGCGCCGAGGCCCCCGTCGCCATCGACGCGAGGCCCGCCAGCATGGTCACGGCTGCTTTGCTCGTCATGAACCTGCTCCTTCTGCTCCCG
>MDTD01074603.1_pt1 | contig 25387 bp, 21 predicted proteins | sample 811221 | NCBI WGS metagenome assembly MDTD01 (sample SAMN05326646, study PRJNA326480) | marine metagenome | isolation source: seawater | place: Pacific Ocean: South West | collected 2011 | reverse complement strand
TCCCCTAAAAACGATTTTTCTAAACCAGTTATTATTCTAAATGAAGTAGCAACAATGCCTAATGCAATTCCTATCATTATCGCCCTAGCTCCTGCTGAGGTTGGAACATTGAATATCCAATTCTGTAGATTAGGTAAATAGAGAAATGATGGTGTCAGGGGATTGAAATTATTTAAAATTGCCCAAGTAAGATTGATAATTAATCCAACCACAATTATTGTAAAAAATAAACGTCTATTTCTAAAAAATGGTGCAATCAATGCGCCCAAACCAAAAACAGCAGTAAACCCAACAAGCCAAGCTGGTATTAATGCACCTACAGGAACTCGTCCTAACATTAAAATAATACCTGATGTGAGTAGTAAAGTAGCTTCAAAATTTCTTATTCTAAATGCTCTGTATGAGGCTGAGGCTACAAAAAAAGCAAGTAGTGCAAACATCGTAGCGGAGAGTGGCGTGTAAATATAATCAAAAATCCAATAAAACATTGAACCTTCTGTATTTATATGCGTACCCCATTTTTTTTGTTTGATTTCCCCTTTTTGAGAATATTGCAATAATTTTGTTAGATTTTTCTCAGCTGAAGACTTAAAAATAAATATCTCAGGTATCTCATACTTATCATTATTGTCTTCGATTTTTTTCAGAATTTGAGACTTAGATATATTTAAATCCATCGATATTAACTCAGCTACCGCATCAGGGTTATTAATTTCAGAGATCTCAATATAATTTGCACCTCTGTAGAAGAATCCAGCAAAAATTGTGATAAAAAATGATATGATAGTTAATACGCTATAATGCCAATTCTTCTTTTTTTTGAGAATATTTATAGTTTGTAGTTTAATTAGGTTTAATGCGCCAAGAAATATCGCAAAAGAAGCAATAATATCAAACCATTGTGTGGAATCATTATTTACGAAATTTTGAATTGAATTTATGTTGACAAAATGTCCAAATAAGGTAAGACAACCAATTGATATAACTATAAATAAAGGTATTATTCTTTTTAAAACCATTAATTACTCAATAAAATATCTTTTATTGAAAAATCTAAAAAATTAAATTGAAACATTAAATCCAAAAAAAGAAAGCATATTATTGATATCATTATGAAAAATTTCAAAATATCTTGTCCTTTAATACTACCTAACATCTGCGGTTTACCAGATAAATATGCACTAGCGGTAAAGAATTCTTCCCCTATTAAAGTGTAATCGCATGCTGTTACAAAAAATGGAATTTGTGACTGAGACCCAGTACCAGCAATTTGGATCGCACCAATTGAATTTCCTGTTTCGGCAAATATTAAGGACTCTGCATAAAATTTACCTTGATAAAAACATGCAGCAGGCTTCTCTCTGAGCATAATTCCATTAACACCTGCAGCATATGCAAATTGATCTTCAGAAACGTAATGTACCATATCATCATAAAATAAGTCAGGTCTTCCTGATTTCAGGTATGCTTCACTGCATGCTTCTCTTGCTGATTCCATAACAATTGCTTTTGAAACAGGAACGTTTAAACCTGTTTCATATTCAGCAGTCATACCTGCCACATGACCAAGCACAACCATACCTGAGACCGTTTCAACTTGATCCATGTCTGATATTCCAGGAACAAATAAAACTGACTTACCCATTTCTGTCGCTCTACCAACAGCTTCTTCAATAGCTTTGAGTGCAGGTAAAGGCCTCAAATATATCTCTTCCCCTGCTTTAGCTTTTTGGATAAAGTACTTTATTGTTAAAGAAACTACCAAGACGCAAATAAACATAGAGGTCTTATTTTCAACAACAAAAGAGCCTCGCAAATAAATAAATATTGATGTTAGGAGTACGAAAATTCCAATGTATTTAAATAGTCTTTTATTCAAATTTATCTTTGTTTAAAAATTCTAATTTTTCAATCTCTAGTAATAATAATTCAACATTATTTCTATCCTGTAATATATCTGCCATTTTATAATATTTATCTGATTTGACAAAAATTGTCATTACCGGACCAAAAAAAACCATTGTTTGACTACCTAAAAATGAGACATATTTCATCATATCCAAAAACAAAATTGCTGGAACAGATAATCTTTTATCGTAAATTCTTTTTGCCATTCTTTTTATATGGTTATGGTCAAGATCATTAATACTCATTTATGATGATATCATTTCTAAATTTGCTCTTGGAATAACTTCAATATCACCGTTTTCAAATTTTACTTTGGCAATTCGAACTTCTGTTTCAGATTCTAATGTAGCCAAATCAGACGGTAATTCAACAACAGTTCCTACTTTTCCAAAAAATGGTGCTCTGACAACCCTAACAATTGATTTTTCAGAAATTATCATATCCTCTTCTTTCAAATTACCTGTTTCATCAGAAATATTATGAGGAATGATTACTTCTGGACGAATTACACCAGCTCTAATTTGTGTAGAACCATTAATTACTCCTAAATGATTCTCAAATTTCTTAAAAATATCAAATGTTCTCTTTGCCATCGCAATTTCACCAAAACCTTCAGTTATCATTAATGTAGTATTTAAATTTTCAGAACCCGTAACAGCAACTCCCAGATTATAACCTAAAATATTAGAAAGAGATTCATAATTAAATCCACCAATAATTATTCCTGAAACACCAATACTTTTCGCTTTCTCAAATGCTTCTAAATCTATGTACGAACCACCAATAATAATTTTTCCTTTATGGTCTTCATTCAATTTATCTGAGGTAAGAACTTCATCGCGTGAATTTACAGCAATTTCAATTTTTCCACTATTTTCTCCTCCAATTCCTAAAATTCCTTGCAAAATAGCACCTCTTGAAGATATGATTACACCTTCCTCATCTATTATTGATTTTACTTTTCCCGATATGTAAGCATTTACTTCTATTGGTATATGCGGTTCAGATAAAATTACTTGTCCTGTAACCTCTGATATATTAGCGATAGTACCATCAATAGGAGATTTAATTTCACTTTTAAATAATCCAAATAAACTTTTAGATTCAGCAATAACCTGACCTTTAGTGATTTTATCATCAATATTAACCAACATATGGTTATTAATATTCTCTGGATTAATATCTAATTTCTTAGCTATATTGATCATTTGTACGTTACCTGGGATTTTAGTAGATGCAACCACTGTATTTATTTCTAAATTATCTCCAGCCTTTACTAAAACCTCTCCCTTTAGGGGTAATCTTCGACTTTTTTTAATTGTTGTATTGGGTAATACTTTTAACCCTGGAGTATATGATCTTGACATTATGAAATTTCTCCGGGATATTCCTCACTAATACTTGACCATTTTAGTAGAGAATTAATTCTTTTGTTATCGTTCTTTGGAAGATTGAATGGTTGCCTTCCACGACCATCCAAAAATATACCAACAACACCGCCTTGTATTTTTGTTTGTATAGGTACATTTATTCCTGCTCCTAAATCTAAATTCCTACCAGGTATAAACTCAGCATCATAATATCCTAAATCGGCATCTATCAATATCAAATCACCTTTTTTTAATTTTCCTGATTTAACCGCTCCATCAATATTGATTGTATATTGTAATACCATATTTTCATCTTTAGGTATACCAACTGGTGCGACACATGATCCTAAATAAATTAAACAATCCTTCTCAAAAACTTCAATAGCTGCTTGTTTATGTATTGTTGATAAAACACCTAATTGTGGCATCATAAATATTGAATCAACTGCTAATTTTGTTAAACCCTCTGGTAAGAATGAGTCTATAAGCATTCTTGCTGATTGAGATCTTCTTGGTGCATGAGATAAAACACCACCAGAACCGACAAGTAAGTCTAATTCAATCATGTTTACTAATGTTTTTCCAGAATTTGATTGATCAAATGTATCTGATATTGTTCTCTCCTTTTGCACACCTTTTAAATCAACAGCAAACTCTTTGTGTTGCTTAAAAGATAGGCTTAAAGCTTCTCTTGCAATTGCTTGTTCAATTTTTAAAGATTTCAGTGTTTGAGGTATTGTAGTCGGACGAATCATTTTATTAGCAATGCGATTTGTGAGTTCCATTTCATTTAATTGAAATGGAACCCATCTTGCAACATTTTCAATTCCAGTTTCAGCCAAGACATTACATATTGAGTAACTCATACCTAAGTTTGCACTTACAGTTCTATTAAATTTATTTTTAAAAACAGAGAATACATCTGTTGTTGCACCTCCAATATCAACTCCTAAAACTGAGGTTTTGTTCTGTGAAGCAATTTTTTTTATTATTTCTCCAACAGCACCAGGTGTTGGCATAATTGGAACATTTGTCCAACTCATTAATTTCTTATAACCCGGTGCCTGAGCCATGACATGCTCCATGAATAAATCATGTATTTTATCACGACTTGGCTTTAAGTTTTCTTCTTCTAATGTTGGTCTTATATTATCTACGCAAATTAAATCTGTAGATTTATCTAATCTCTTTTTTATCATCTTAGTTGCAGATTTATTTCCTGCATATATAACTGGAAGCTTATAATTTATACCTAAACGTGGTTTTGGGTTGGCTGCCTGCAATACTTCACTTAGTTCAACAACATGATTAATTGTTCCGCCATCAATACCGCCCGATAGTAATATCATATCAGGTCTGAGCTGCCTAATTCTTTTTACCTTTTCATGATATAAGCGACCATCATTAGAAGCAAGAACGTCCATGACAATTGCACCTGCACCTAGAGCTGCTCTTTGAGCGCTTTCTCCAGACATTCCTTTAACAACGCCACTTACCATCATCTGTAATCCACCACCAGCAGAACTAGTAGATATAAAAATATCAATTCCTTGTTTTTCTTTTGAGGGACTTAAAATTTTATCTTTATTAAGAATTTTTATCCCAGATAACTCCTCTATTTCAATGATTGCATTCAATACTCCTCTTGTGACATCTTCAAATGGTGCTTCAACTGTAGTTGGCGCTTCTCCTCGATGCGTAAGTCTATAAATATCATCAATTTTTTGAATAAGAACTGCTTTAGTTGTTGTAGAACCACAATCTGTGGCTAAAATTACATTGATTTTATCTAATTTAAAACTTCCGGACATATTTTTTATTTTTTCAATCTTGGATCCATTGCATCTCTTAAACCTTCACCGACTAAATTATAAATTGTTACAGTTATAAATATTGCTGTTCCAGGGAAAAGAGCCATCCACCAAGCATATGTTGCTCCCCTTGCAACAGCTAAAATTGATCCCCAAGATACACTGGAAGCAGATCCAAAACCTAAAAAACTTAATCCAGATTCAGTTAAGATTGCTGATGCTATTCCAAAAACAGAAATAACCAATACTGGGGCGATAGCATTTGGTAATATATGTCTAAAAATTGTTCTTGTAGAACTATATCCTAACGCTTGTGCAGCAGTAATATAGTCCATATTTCTTACTTTTAAAAATTCAGCTCTTGTAAATCTAGCCACTCCAGGCCAAGATGTGAGACCGATAATTATCATTATCAACCAGATACCCCCTCCAGGATAAAAAGCTACGACAGTGATTATTAGAAAAAATGTGGGGATAGTCATCATAATTTCAATTATTCTTTGTACTATAATATCCAACAATCCACCATAATAGCCTGCAAAAGCCCCTAAAATTAATCCAATTAAAATCGCAATACTCATAGATATTAATCCAACAGCTAATGCTGTACGTGTCCCATGTATCATCCCACTTAATACATCTCTACCAATTTGGTCTGTACCAAACCAATGTCCTGGCCGCGGAGAGTGAAATCTAGCACTATAATCTAAAGTCGTTGGTAAGTATGGTACTGGAGGAAAAACTGAATAATCATAGTCTATTTTTTTCCAGTCTATGTTCTGCAATTCTTTTGACCAATTTGTTATTTTAAATTTAACACCATATTCTTTAAGAACTGGAAAATATGTAGTACCATTTACAGAGCATATTAAAGGTTTATCATTTGCAATAAAATCTGCAAATAATGCAATAAAAAAAATAAAAGTGATAACATACAAACTAAAAACAGCAGGCTTATTTTTTTTGAATTGACGAATAACGACATGTTTATAGGATTGCTTATTATGCATTTAATTTTTACTTCCAAATGTAATTCTAGGATCTACTATAGAATACAATAAATCTGCTATTAACATACCAATTAATGTAAGAACTGCAGAAATTGTGAATACAGCCATCACTATTGGATAATCTCTTGAAGTAATAGCTTCAAATGCCAAGGAACCCATGCCAGGTATGGTAAAAATTGTTTCAACAATAACACTTCCCCCTATCATTGCGGGAAGAATATACGCTAAGATCGTAATAATTGGTATAAGGGAATTTCTAAGTGCATGTTTGAAAATAATTGATTTCTCGGTTAAGCCCTTTGCACGAGCAGTTCTAATAAAATCTTGCCTTATTACCTCTAGCATACCAACTCTCATTTGACGCGATAGATATGCAAAACTACCGTATGTATAAACTATTACTGGTAAAAATAAATGCCAAACTAAATCTTTAAATTTCCCAAAGGATGACATGTATTCATAATTATTTGAATATAATCCAGCATATGGAAATAAGCTAAAAAAATCACCTCCTCCTAAAAATATTATTAGCATTGTCCCAATCCAAAAATTTGGTAATGAATATAAAATAAAAACAGTCACTGTACTGACTCTATCGGCCAGGCTATCTTGTTTTACTGCTGAAAAAACACCTAATGGAATTGCAACTAAATATGCAATCAGTGTAGATATTAAATTTAATGTAATTGTAATCGGTATTCGTTCTTTTATTTTTTCTAGGACCGGTTGATTATCTCGAAATGAATTTCCAAAATCAAATTTTAAAACATTTGCAGTCCATATATGATATTGATTTCTAACACCATGCCATTGAATATTAAATCTTTTAAAAACTGATTTTGGGTTATTTTCATCTTTATCCTCAAAAAACGAAAAATAAAATAACGGTTTATCTAAATTCCATTGTTTTCTGATAAGAGCAATCATTTTTTCATTTAAATCTTTTCCTTGGCCTGTAGACAAATTTTGTGATGAACCAACACCCGCTTTTAGCTCAGCGGGATCTCCAGGTGCGAGTCGAGATATTGCAAAAGATAAAACTGTGATAACAAATAATGTTGGAAAAACCAAAAGAACTCTTTGTATGATATATCCTAGCATCTAGTTTATATAACTAACGTGTATATCGTTGTATTTGACTTGGTACCCACCATTCTCTTAAATCATATCCAGGGCGGAAAGGATAAATTTGTACTCCTTTAAATCTTTTGTGATATACCAAATGAGATTGAGAACATACTAAAAAGGTATATGGTTGCTCTTCGTGTAAAATTTCTTGAAATTCTAGCATTAGTTTTTTTCTTTTTTCTGGATTAAATTCTCTTCTATTTAATTCACAAATTTCATCTGCTCTTTTATTTTTAAAACTTACAGAATTAGAACCTCTACCAATTGCCTGTGAAGAATGAAAAGTTTGATATGGATCTGGACTATCTACTCCAAAAACCCAACCTAAAATCATAGCGTCAAATTTATGATCACGAACATCATCTAAATATACAGACCATTCCATCGCATGAATATCGGATTTAATACCAACCTTCCTTAATTCTTCAACCATAATCAATCCAATTTTTTTCCGAATTTCATTTCCCTGGTTTGTTTTGAATTCAAATTCAAATAGCATTTTCTCACCATCGATTATTTTATCTAAGATACCATCATTATCTGTATCCATCCATCCAGCATCCTTTAAAATTGATTTTGCTTTTTCAGGATTAAATTCCCATGGTTCAAATCCTTTATGATATTCTGGTCTTTTAAAATATACGTTCCCCTTGGCTGTTTGAGCTTTATCGTAGTATAAAATTTCAGTAATTTTTTCTCTATTACATAAATGAGTCATAGCTCTTCTAACCATTTTATCCTTAAATATTGGATGCTCGTTGTTCCAGCCTATGTAAGAATAGTTAGGATAATAAAAAGATTGTTTATTATTATTTTCATTAAATTTAGTAGAATTGGTCTGATTAAAAAATAATTCTGCTGGTAGAGAGCGTATAATATCAATTTCCTGGGCTTTTAAGCCAGTTAATGCAGCATCATATTGTTTAACTGTTTTAAAAATTAATTTCTTCATGGAATTTAGATGATTTGTTTCTTTATTATTCCAATATTGGGTATTTTTTTCTAAAACTACCCTGTCATCTGTACGCCATTCTTTAAATAAGTACGCACCAGAACCAACTGGATTTCTTGATACCTCATGACTATTAAAATATTGTGCAAATTTATAGGCAGGTTCATTTTCAAATGAATCTAAGTCTTGTTTTTCTTCTGATAGTTTATTTAATAAATTCTCTAAATCATCGAAAGAGTATTTATCCATAATTGACTCAGGATCATAAATATGTTTTGGTAATATATATATATTAGCTCCAATAAAAATATCATGCTTAAAATATACTTCACTACATCTAAATCGAACTTCATAAGGATTTCCATCTACTAATTCAGCATTGAAAATATCTTTATAATAATTCCTTGAAGGTGCTGCGTCAGTAAATGGATTTTTTATTGCTTTTAAAGAAAAAATTAAATCCTCACCAGTTAAGTTTTTACCATCAGAAAAAAATACATCTTCACGTAAAGAAAATGTATATGTGAGATTATCCTTAGAAATTTTTGGCATTGTCTTTGCAATCCATGGCTTAAATTCTAAAGTACTATTATCTTGCACGATAAGAGTTTCAAATAAATTCATTGCATATATGTAAGTACCACCCGCTCCTGTTGAAGTATATGGATTTAAACCATCATTATCACTTAGTTCATGTACAATTAGCCAATCACCATTATTTTCTTGAGGAGTCATCCCATCAATATTGATATTCCAATTACTCTTGTCAGAATCATTTTCACAACTACTTGTTAATACCATTGATAAAAATAATATAAAAATACGCAAGTTATCTCCTAAAAGTTTAATATGTATAATGTTATTGGCGCAGTTATCAGTAACGAATCAAAACGATCTAAAAAGCCACCATGACCCTGTAAAAAATAACTAGAATCCTTAACTTTTGCAATACGTTTTAGCTTTGACTCAAACAAATCTCCGAATTGGCTAAAACCACCAAAAATAAATCCAAGCAAAACTGTCTTATTTAAAGAAAATTCGTAGCCTGGATAATTACTCAAATATAATATCAGCATAAAGATTAAAGCGAAAATTAGTCCACTTATTGATCCAACCCATGTCTTTTTAGGGCTTATATTTGGAGCAATTTTTTTTTCACCAAATTGTTTACCAAAAATATATGCCGCAGAATCACAGATCCAAACTGAGAAAAACATAGAAAAAGTAAGAATTAAACCAAATTCTACATTCATTCGAATTTCTACCAAGCTATGAAAAAAAAGTCCAATCCATACTGTACTAAACATTGTGGTCGAAATCGTACTAATAGGCTCTTCGGTCTTTATTAAAACACAACCTACCATTGATAAAAATACAATTAGAAGCAGTACCTGTATAAAATCAATATTAAATATATCTATAGCTGATCCAGTTAATAAAATTAATGCAAAGTATGGGATATAAATAATTTGGTCATATCCCATTTTTTTACAAATATTATTGAATTCATATATAGCAAAAAAACATATAACAGAGAAAAGAGCAACAAATAGATAATTACCTAAGTAAATAGTACCAATTAAAATCGGTGTACCTAAAATATTAACAAATAATCTAGGTCTTTTTTTTTGATTATCTTTCATTTTATCCCAAAAAGTATTTTTAAAATTATATCTTTAATTTAAAAATTATTGGATACTAACCATTTGGTAAAAGAAGAAGGTTGGGCTATGTGCCAATATCTAATAATTAAATAGGATATAACTTAACTATTATTGAAAATAATTGCTAAAAACTATTTTATAGCCAATCAAATTATATTATAGAAAATATATTTCACATACGCTAATTATTAATTTTCGTCATGGCACCAATTTATCAAAAATTAATTAATTTATAATTTAAGTACTTTACTCTTACAATGATGATATGATCAAACCCATATTTATTTTTTTAGATCATTGGCTTCATATTTTTCTAATTTAAATTGTTAATTTAAGACAGATTTTTTGTTTTTATTAACAACTGAATGTTTTATTTACCATGATTAAATATTTGAATTTAAAATACCAAATTTAATAAAATATTCAACAAAAGTATTTTATCTCGAAAACATTATGACTAAATTTAATTATATTTTATTTGCTAATTACTTATTTTACAGAAAAAATAAGATCAAATACTCCTTTTTAATATTTATGATTTCTTTTACGCTTTCTAATATTCCTCATAGTAGAATAATTGCCGAGTGGGAACCAGTAATTGGAACTATGGTTAGATGGCCTCTTGCAATACCGTCAAGACTCGCTTTTGAACTCAGTGAAGAAGAAATACTATATGTGCTTGTTGAAAATTTTGAACAACAAAATCAAGCAATAAATTATTTTAACAATAATAATATAGGTCTTGAAAATATACATTTCATTTTCACACAAACATATAGTCATTGGACAAGAGATTATGGTCCACAGTTTTTGATTAGTGATACTTCTTGGCACATAATAAATCAGGAATTTAATGGTTATTTAGAATTAAACGGATGCGGTAATGAATGCAATGAAAATATGTTATTGTATGATTGTAATAATAATTCATTTTGCAATGACCAACCAAATTATCAGACAGAAGGTTATGACTGCTACGTAAATAATGAGTTTTGTCAAGATTTTAATGGTGATGGTCAGATTCTAGATTGGATTGGTGATAGCTACTGTGATGACGGAACTTGGGGGTTAAATTTTCAATGCGACGAGTATAGTTATGATTGTGGTGATTGCGAGACATTTATCGAAGATTCAAATGGATATTGTGATGATAATATTCAATATATGAATGCTAATTACTTAACAAGAATTGCTAAAAGTCAAATTAGAGGATGGGATGAGGATGATAATACAAATATTGATTTTGCCATTAACATGAATATGAATATACTTAATATTCCTATCTTTTTAGCAGGTGGTAATTTCATGACAGATGGATATGGTACAGGTTTTTCAACAGAAATAATCTTAAATGAAAATAATTTAGAGGAGGATTCATTCAAAAATGTTATTCGGGAGTATTTAAACATGAGTGATTATCATATTTTTGATAATCCTAATATATCTAGTATTCAGCATATTGATTGCATTGCAAAATTAGTTAATGAAGAAACCATGATAATTAAAAAGGTACATAATTCAAATCCAGAGTATCAGTGTATTGAAAATTTTGTTGAAAGTGTCTCTCAATTGAATACTTTCTACAATAGGCCTTATAAAATATTTAGAATTTTTTGCCCAGAAATATTGAGTGCTTCTTGGGAAATTAACCCTGTCGCAGCATATACAAATTCACTCATTTTAAATGATAAAGTTTTTATTCCACAATATGGAATCTTAGAAGATCAGTCTGCAATAAATACCTATGAAAATGCAATGCCAGGATACGAGATTATTGGTATTGAAGAAAATATAAATTTTCCTTGGTATTCCGAAGATGCTCTTCATTGTAGGACCATAGGTATACACGATAGAAATATAATACACATTTCACATAAAGCAGTCCGGACAGAAGAAGTTATAAATAATAATATTGAAATTGAAATTGAAATTAGGGACTATCATTCAATCTCTACTTCACCTTATGTAATATCAGTAAATTGGAAATATACGAATGAAACTGAATTCAATAGTAGTTTTGAACTAGATCAAGTTAATAATAATATTTTTATTGGTAGATTCCAAAATTTAAATTTCAATGATGAGATTAATTATTTTATTTCATTAGAAAATAACATAAATGAAATTTATAATCATCCAATCACAGGTTGGCACACATTCCAAACAAATAATAATTATGATTTAAATAATGATAATTACATAAATGTTCAAGATATATTATATCAAGTCAATTTAATACTTTCTAATGAGTTCACATTATTCGCTGATTTAAATAATGATAATCAACTGAATATTATTGACATTATGTTATTAACTAATGAAATTTTAAACTAAACTCAAGATAAGTTGAAATATAATAAATATAAATTTCAAATATATATAATTTGGGCTACAATATTTTTAGATTTAATGGGTATTACATTAATTATACCCTTTATTAACGAATTGGTAGAACAACTTGGTGGTGATGAGAGACACGCTGGATTATTATTAGCAAGCTATGCATTAATGCAATTTATATTTGCACCGATTTTAGGAAAAATTAGTGATAAATATGGACGTCGACCTGTATTATTGTTTGGTATGTTAGGAGCTTCAATAGCATTTTTGATTTTTAGTTTTGCTAATCAATTATGGCTCTTATTTGTTTCTAGAATGTTTGCTGGTATTTCAAATGCAAATATTTCTGTCGCCCAAGCATATATAGCAGATATAACAAATCCTAAGGAACGTACGGTAAAAATGGGTATAATCCAGGCTGCATTTAGCTTAGGATTTATTATCGGATTTCCAATAGGGGGTATATTATCTGAACAATTTTCAATATCAACGCCGTCGATATTGGCATCTTCGTTATCAATGATTAATGCTATTTTTGCTTATTTCCTTTTGCCAGAATCATTAAATCAGAAAAATAGAAAAATGGAAAGTATTGTTTTAAATCCATTAAGCATCATAAAAAGCTCAATTTTAAATATTAAAAATTATTATCAAAATCAAAAGTTCAAATCAATACTTATTATTTTTTTTTTATATTCATTTGCATTTAGTATTTTGCATGTAACATTTGTTGAATTTAACCGAGAATATTTAAAAATGAATTCCCAAAAAATAGGGTTTATTTTTATGTATATCGGTATTATTGGATTTATGATACAAATGTTTTTTATAAAAAATTTGATCAAAATTTTTAATGAGGAAAATGTAATGATCATAGGTTTTTCATTAATGGCATTTGGTTTGGTTTTAACACCTTTTGTTGACCACATGAATTGGCTATTTTTGACTACTTTCTTTGTTTCAAGTGGAAACAGTCTCATAGCACCAACAGCGACATCATTGATATCGCAAAAAGCAACTAAATCTGAACAAGGACTTATTTTGGGTATTACACAAAGCTTAGGAAGTTTAGGTAGAATTTTCGGTCCACCATTCGGAGGTTTAACTTATTATACCATACATATGATGTTTCCATTCATTTCTGCAGCTATTGTTCTAATTGGATCAATAATATTTTACCAGTTCATGAAATGTAAATAATAAATTATCTTAGACTATATTATGTCTTTTAAAAAAATACTAAACTCACAAATATGAATACTGGAACCAAAAAACATACTGACCATATCATATAGCCAAAAAAACTAGGCATCTCAATATTATTTTCTTCAGCAATAGCTTTTACCATAAAATTTGGGGCATTACCTATATAAGTCATCGCTCCTAAAAATACTGCTCCCATTGAAATTGCTAATAATGTTTGGTACAGAGATGTCATCAGTATTTGAGCATCTCCTCCTGCTGTGTTAAAAAATACAAGGTATGTCGGGGCATTATCTAAGAAGCTTGATAAGATACCAGTCAACCAAAAATACATCATGTTTATTGGTTGACCATCCTCATTAGTAACAGCGTTTATAACAAAGGATAATGCACCATCTTTACCTGCCTTTAAAATTGCAATTGCAGGAATGATAGTAATAAAAATCCCTGAAAATAATTTTGCAACTTCTTGTATTGGAAACCACGTAAATCCGTTTGTCTCTCTTATTGATAAAGAGGTCATTTTCCAACTAATTCCAGCTATAATTAATAATAAAATATCTCTAGTAATATTTTGATATTGGACGTGCACACCGTATATATCTAAATATTTATTTGGCACCCAAAAACCAGAGATCAAAACACTTCCGACAACACCAATCAAAAGAAAAAAATTAAATGCTCCATGGATAGATAATTTCTCACCATTTTTCGCTGGCTTCGAATTTTTTTCTTTATTAAAATAAAAAGTATCTAAAAAGTAAAATATAATTAACAAAATAATTGATACTATTATTAGTGGTAATAGCATTGCTTTTGTCGTCCAAAAAAAGCTAACTCCCTGTAAAAAACCTAAAAATAATGGTGGATCTCCTAAAGGAGTTAGTGAGCCTCCGATATTTGCCACTAAAAAAATAAAAAATATAATTACATGAACTTTATTTTTTCTCCACTGATTGGCCCTGATTAATGGTCTAATTAAAAGCATGGCAGCTCCTGTTGTTCCCATCCAGGAAGCCAAAAAAGTACCGATAAGTAATATTCCCGTATTTAAAATTGGAGTACCTACCAAAGAACCTTTAAGACAAACTCCTCCAGCAACAGTATACAATGATAGTAATAAAATAATGAAAGGAAAATATTCTAATAGCATTACATGTAAAAATTCATATAATGCCAATTCATAACCCATCGAAGCAGCAAAAGGTATTATAAATAATGTGGCCCAGAAGGCAGATATTTTACCAAAATTGTGATGCCAAAAATCGTTTGCAATTAATGGGATAATTGCGATTGAGAGTAGTATGCCAACAAAGGGAATTATACTAAATAATGGTAATTCTTGACCATTTACTCCATGATTATGACCTCCTCCTGCAAATGCAACACCTATCAAAAATGACAAAATTAATATTTTTCTACCTATCATTGTATCCCTTAACGAATTTTTAATTTTTTAAAAATAAACTGAATAATAATATTGTTATATTATGTTAAATTTAAGTATAAATATGATAATTATATTAGTAACTTTTATCGTGCTTTCTATAGCATTATTAGCAATGGCAATCGGTATTATCTTCAGCAATAAAGAACTAAAGGGATCCTGCGGTGGAGAAAAACTTGAATGCACGTGTAATTCAATTGAAAAAAAATTATGCAAAATTAAGGTTAATGCTTCTAACCTTTTATGATTTTTTCAATTCCTGAAGATTTTACTAACCTGTAATCATCCATATTTCCAATAATAAAAATTGCTTCAATATCTTTATGATTTTCCACAAATTTCAGCCCTTGCTTAGTTCCCATCACCATTAAAGCAGTGGCATATGCATCTGCATCTAAACAATTATTAGCAATAACTGTTACACTCTTTAAATTATTTTTAATTGGATATCCAGTTCTTGGATTTATCATATGTGAATATAATTGACCATCCACTTCAAAAAAATTTCTATAATTTCCACTAGTAGCCATTGCTTTATTTTCAAGTTTAATTATTTCTAATATATTTTCAGAAGTATCATTACTAAATGGATTTTGTAATCCAATTTTCCAAGTTTCACCTAAATTTTTCCCATTACAAACTACTTCACCTCCTATTTCAATCATGAAATTTTCTAAATTTTTACTTTTCAAAAATTGAGATAATCGGTCTACACCATAGCCTTTCGCAATAGCACTATAATCTATTTCTATTTGTTCATTTAATTTTATTAATTCAAATTTATTCAAAATTACTTCTGTATAAGAGGAGTTTTTGATAATATTTTGAATAACAGAATCGACAGGTATAGAGTTTACTTTTTCTTCATTACCAAAACCCCACAGATTAACAAGAGGCTGAACTGATGGATCAAAAGCTCCATCTGTTTCATCATATATTTCTTTACTACGATTAAATAAATCTATAAATTGTTGAGATATTACTAGCTTTTTGACTGTTTTATTAAATCTAGATATTTCACTACTATCGATGTATGTTGAGAACGTCATATTAATATCTAATAGTAAAGAGTCAATTTTATATTTTAAAATCTTAACCTCATCACTTTTGATTGACTTTGATATCTTGATATTATAAGTTGTACCCATCGTATAACCTGAAAGAATGACTAAATTGGTATCAGAACAAGAATAAAATATACAAAAAATAAAAAAGATCAATTTTAATAATTGATCTTTTTTATTTCTATAATAATTTAACTTAATATTTATCCTCCGAAATCATCGTAATCTATCATTTCTTTTTCTACACCTAGGCTATCAAGCATCTTACTACAAGCATCTAACATCATTGGAGGACCGCAAATATAATATTCAATTTCAGTTGGATCTTCATGTTTATCCAAATAACTATCATGGAGGACTTGATGTATGAAACCTTTGTGGCTATCCCAATTATCTTCTGGAAGAGGATCTGAAAGTGCAACATTATATGAAAAATTTGGAAAATTATTTTCAATATCCTTGAACTCTTCATCGTAAAACATTTCACGTTTGGATCTGGCTCCATACCAATAAGAAACTTTTCTACCAGTTTTTAATGTATGAAATAAATGAAATATATGTGATCTCATTGGTGCCATACCGGCACCTCCTCCGATATATACCATTTCTCTTTCAGTATCTTTAATGAAAAAATCACCATATGGTCCCGAAACAACTGCATTATCACCAGGTTTCAAATTGTAAATATAAGAAGAAGCCACTCCAGGAGGCGCATCCCATTTTTGTGGTGGGGGATGTGCTATTCTTACATTTAACATAATAATATTACCTTCAGCTGGATGGTTAGCCATTGAATATGCCCTAAAAACACCATCTTCCTCATTTTTAGCGACCAGATCCCACATTTTAAATTTATCCCAATCACCACGATATTCATTTTCAATATCAAATTCTGAATATCCATGTTTGTATTTTGGAATATCGATTTGAATGTAACCACCAGAATCAAAATTTATATTTTCACCTGGAGGTAATTCTAAAACTAATTCTTTAATAAAAGTAGCAACGCTATTATTTGACTTAACCTTACAATTCCATTTTTTTATGCTAAATATTTCATCAGGTATTTTTATTTTCATATCTTCTTTTATTTTTACCTGACACCCTAATCTCCAATTTTCTTTAGCTAGAGAAGGAGATATATGTGTTTTTTCAGTGGCTAATATTTGACCACCACCTTCTAAAACTTGACATTTACACATCGCACATGTTCCGCCACCACCACAAGCTGAGGGTATAAATATTGAATTTGAGGATAAAGCTGAAAGCAATGTATTTCCTGGCTTTACTTTAATTTTTTTATCAAGATCATCATTGATAATGATATCAACATCACCCTGCGGAACTAATTTTTTTTCTGCTAATGTCAAAATAGTTACTAAAATTAAAGTAATAATTACAAATATTGAAACTGCGCTAATTAATGGTAAATACAAAGTGATTCCTTATAAATTTATGCCTGATAATGATAAATATGCCATTGATATTAAACCTGTTAATATCATAGTAATGCCAATTCCTCTTAAACCTTGGGGAACATTTGAATATTTCAATCTAAACCTTATCGCTGCCATTGAAATAATTGCTACTCCCCATCCTATACCTGAGCTAATTCCAAAAACAAATGATTCACTCAACGTGTAACCCCTCTCACCCATGAAAAGTGAGGATCCTAGTATTGCACAATTCACTGCAATCAGTGGCAAAAATATGCCCAATTCATTATATAGCTTTGGGCTAAATTTATCTAAAATCATTTCAACTAACTGAACCATTGCAGCAATAGTGGCAATAAATGTGATATATGTAAGAAAGTTTAAATTTATTTCTTCTATTCCAGCAATATTTGTCCACTTCAATGCACCGGAATCTAATAAATAATTTTTTATAAACCAGTTAGCAGGAACTGTAATTCCACTAATGAAGATAACTGCAAAAGTTAAACCTATTGCTGTTTCGACCTTTTTTGATACTGCCAAATAGGTGCACATTCCAAGAAAATATGCTAATAAAATATTTTCAACGAAAATCGCTTTTATTGATAAACTTAAATAATGTTCTAATAATTCCATTTAATCACCTATATCGTTTGTTAATGTTTTTTGAACCCAGGCTATCAAACCTAACATGATAAAAGCACCTGGTGCTAATAACATCAATCCATTATTTACGTAACCTGAAGAATAAATTGACTCAGGTATTATATTTACTCCGAGCAAACTTCCACTTCCTAATATTTCTCTAAAAACTGATACTAAAATTAAAATCAAACTATATCCAAATGCATTACCGACCCCATCTTTGAATGAATCAATTGGATTACTTTGCATCGCAAAAGCTTCAGCCCTACCCATAACAATACAATTTGTTATTATTAAACCAACAAAGACAGATAGTTGCTTACTAATATCATACATATATGCTTTTAATACTTCATCAATTAAAACAACAAGGGAAGCGATCACAGTCAATTGTACGATTATTCTTACTTTTGAGGGAATCATTGTCCTCAAAAAAGATATAATTACATTAGAACTAGCTAATACAAATGTAAGAGCAATAGACATGACTAAAGCAGTTTCAACTTTTACTGTTACAGCTAAAGCTGAGCAAATACCCAAAATTTGTTTTGTTATAGGATTATTATTAATGAGTGGATCTGAGAATATATTTTTTTTCATACTCGTCACCCCTTATATTTTACTAAAAGTATTTTGTTTATCAATAAATGGTAAATATCTAGTTAAATCTGATTTCAAGAAAGACGTTAATCCATTTCCAGTGATTGTCGCACCACTCATCCCGTCAACTTCATGATTAATATTTTGAGTATTAGCAATTCCTTTAGCTACCTTAATTGAAACTAGATTTTTACTCTCATCAAATATTTTTTTATTGATAAACTGATCTTGAAACCATTTTTTTTCTATTTCTCCGCCCAGGCCAGGAGTTTCACCATGTTTATAAAATGTAATACCTTTAACAGTATTTAAATCATCAGATATTGCAAAATATCCATATAAAGTAGACCATAATCCTTTACCAGATATTGGTAAAATATATGCATTAACCTTACCATTAATTTTGTATTCAAATAAAGGTAAGTATTCTTTTTGAATAGTATCCTCACTCATGATTTTATCATTATTGTAATATGTTATTTGTCCTGTAGATTTATTTTCATCAATAGATAGATTCTCGTAAGGAATTTCTGTTAAATCACCCTCAGTAGTTATCACTTTTTCAGTTATAAAACTTTGATATTTCTTTATTACTGCATCGGAATTCAACGTAGAAACGTCTATACCAGCACATTTAAGTACATTTTTTTTTCTATCAACTTCAATATTAACCTCCTGTCTATTTTTTAGTGTTGTCGAGGTTAAGGATAATAGTAAAGCTGAGAATATTGATATTATTAAAACAAATTTAAAAGTCTGTAAATCAGAGTGCAACTCTGGTCCTCCTTTGCTTAATATTTTTTTGAATTACAAAGTAATCAATTAATGGTGCAAATGCATTTGCAAATAAAATTGCTAGCATAATACCTTCCGGATATGCGGGATTGATAGATCTAATTATAACAGTCAAAAACCCAATAAGAAATCCGTAATAATATCTACCTTTATTCGTATGAGTTGAAGTTACTGGTTCAGTAGCCATAAAAACCGTACCAAATGCGAATCCACCCATTACTAAATGATAATGCGGAGGTAAATATAACATCGGATTTGAACTGTATACAGCAATTTGATTTGTTAACAAAGATGTAACAACTAATCCAATTACTGCACTTAACATAATTCTCCAATTTGCTATTCGAGTAATTAAAAGAAATAAAGCGCCAATCATACAAGCAATAGTTGAGGTTTCAGCAATTGATCCAGGAATAAAACCAAAAAACATATTTGTTAATGTATAATTTGATTTCTCTAATAAATCTAATCCAGATACGCCCTGTTTTGATGAAGCAACTAATAGTGGAGTTGCCGCGGAGACTCCATCAACTCCTTTAAAAAACATATCAGACCAAACGTAATCGTTTTTAACCGTCCAGACCGTATCACCTGAGATTTTTGTTGGATAAGCAAAATATATAAACGCTCTGGCAACTAACGCTGGGTTAAATATATTATATCCTGTACCTCCAAAAATTTCTTTTCCGATTATAACTCCAAAAACTGTAGCTATAGCAACCATCCATAATGGTATTGCTGGTGGCATGGTTACAGCTATTAACATTCCAGTTACAAGAAATCCCTCGTTTACTTCATGTTTTCTTATGATTGCAAATAAGACTTCACAAATACCACCCACGGTATATGATACTGCAATTATTGGTAATACAATTACTAAACCATTATAAAATTTATCTAAAAATGTTCCATCATTATCTTGCTGATATCCAACATTAAAAATACCAAAGATTATTGCAGGCATCATGGCCAAAACAACAAATATCATAGACCTCTTTAAATCAATGGCATCACGTATATGCGGACCATCATTGGTTACAGAGTCAGGAGTATATAAAAACGTGTCTAGGGCTTCATATAAAGGATAAAACCTTTCAAGTTTGCCATTTTTTTCAAATAATGGTTTTATATCATCAAGTTTTCTTCTAAGCATTTTTGTTAACCTTCTTGTTCAATAAACTTAAGACCATCACGAATAATTTCATGAACTGGGATTTTTGATTGACAAACAAATGAACATAAAGTAAAATCTTCTTCATCACATTCATAAATACCTAAGTCTTCCATTTCTTCAATATCTTTTGCCAAAATACTCCTAACAAGATAATTTGGATAAATATTCATTGGTAGTACGCGCTCCCAAGTCCCCAATGGTACAATTGCTCTTAAATCACCATTATTTAATGTGTTTAATGACCATTCTTTCTTTGGAAATAACCTTGATATATAAGTGTTAGACACTGTATACTTATTTTTTCCTGGTTTCAACCAACCAATAAATTCTCTTTCACCTCCTTCAGGAATCGACGAAATTTGACTGTTATAAAATCCTAATCCGTCAGATAAGTTTACCTTTTTCCCTGTGAGAACATCACCTGATATATATCTATATGTGCCATCATTTAAATTATTTTCTAAAACATTAGATAGAGTCGTGCCTCTCCTAACCTTAGCATAAGACGGATTCTTAACACCTTCTCCAGATATAGATATGTATTTTATAGTTGAGTATTTACCATTTATCAATTGTTTCCCGATTGCCATCACATCCTGAAAATCCACATACCAAACGACCTCTCCTACATTAATTGGATCGATATGATGAATTTGAATACCAACATTTCCACTTGGGTGAGGACCACTAAATTGATGAATTTGGACATGCTTTAAATTTTCAAAAACAGAATTTTTTTTCTTTCCATCAACAGAAATGTGTACGTTACCTTTCGTTAGAACATTCAATGCATTCAAACCCTCTTTAAGTCCATTACTATTAGAGTTAAAAATGAACTCATAATCGATTGCATGAGGTGCTGAATTAAAAGCTGAAATAAAAATCGCCTTGGGTTCATCATCAGGATTAGCTATTTTTGAAAAAGGTCGCTGTCTTATATATGTCCAGCAACCTGTTCGTTTTAGAACTTCAATTAATTTGGACTTATCTAGACTTAATATTTCCTCGCTAGAAAATGATTCAGATTGCTCAAATTCTTCATCTTTACCAGAAGTATCTATACAAATTTCTTCAACAACTCTTCTATCACCTAATTTAATTGATTGCACAGTACCGGTACCAGGTGATACAAAATTTACGCCATCAAGGACTTTATCATAAAAAAGCGTAGATCCTGTTTTTACAGATTCACCCTCTTTGACAAGAACCTTAGGCTTTATACCTTTTATATCTACTGGATGAATTTTTAAAATTGAAACTTTATCAATAGTTTTTACATCTTTAACAGGACTACCAGTTAATGGAATATCAATTCCTTTTTTAAGTTTAAAATTTGCCATTAAAATTGAGTTCTTCTACTTTTTCTATTAATATATCTTTTTTTGCCCTCATCGTACCTTCTTATTTCGTCCTTAGTTTCTGGTTTTACGGGATCAACATTTTTTGGTTTTTTATTTTGATCTAATGAGACAAATGTCAAATAAGCAGATGCAGTATGTTTTTTATTACCAGTAATCGTATTTTCTGATTCTATTCTTACTCCAACCTCCATAGAAGTTTTACCTGTAAAATTAACAGAAGATTTCAAACAAATTATTTCACCCATTTTTGCAGGGGCTAAAAAGTCCAACTGATCCACAGACGCAGTTGCAACAGGCGTTCTTGCATGTTTATAAGCTGACATCGCTGCACATATATCCATATAATGCATAACCTTACCTCCTAAAATATTACCGAGCATATTCGTATCATTTGGTAACACAAGTTCGTGCATGACTACTTGAGAATCAATAACTTTTTTCATCAAAAACTAAAAAGTAATATTTTGATATATGAAATCATGCAATATTCCCCACTTCAAACCAAATAGAATAGTAGGTATACTACAGATAATTATTATTACACCAATTGCAGGATGAGGATTAATCTTTGTTTTATCATCTGGTTCGTCCAACCACATTGAACGAGCAATACTGAAATAATAAAATAATGAAATAACACTGTTTAAAATACCAACAACTGCCAACCAATAGAATGAATCTGATTCAATTAATGCTGCAAACAAATACACCTTACCTATAAATCCTGCCGTGGGCGGTAATCCTGTGAGAGATACCAACAATATAACCATAATTGAAGACATTAGTGGAGACCTGTAGCCTAATCCTTTATATTCTTCAACAGTGTTTACATTTAACTTATTGGATATAAATATTGCAAAAAAGAAAGCACCTAAATTCATAAATAGATATATGGCCAAATAGAATAATATTGCATTTACAGCACTAACACTTAAAATTGAGGCACTCATTAGCATATATCCAGCATGAGCAATACTTGAATATGCAAGTATTCTCTTTACATTATTCTGCTGTATTGCAAGGGCATTACCAATGGTCATTGTTCCAGCTGCAAGTATACCAATTAAAAATGGCCAATCAACGTTCATAATAGTAGTATTTGAAGCAATACCTCCTGTTTCTGAAAATAATGAATAAAACACCCTTAAGAATAAACCGATACCTGCTGCTTTTGGTGCAATAGAAAAGAAAGCAGTAACTGGAGTTGGAGAGCCTTCATAAACATCTGGTGTCCAATAATGAAATGGTACCATTGATATTTTATATCCAATCCCTGATAACAACATTAAAATGGCTACATATATCATAAAATTATCATCAGATAAAACATTTAAGCTTTCATGAATAGCAATAATATCTGTTGAACCAGATATACCATACAGCCAGCTCATTCCGTAAAGCATGATACCCGAGGCAAATGATCCAAAAATAACATATTTTAATGATGCTTCATTCGATGTTTTGTCTCCTCTTTTCATCCCTGCAAGTACATAGGATGCAAGTGATGTGGTTTCAATTCCAACGTAAATCATTATTAGGTTTGTTGATGAAACCATTAACATTAGTCCAAGTAATACAGTCAATAATAACGTGTAATACTCAGGCATTCCTACATCGTTTAATTCTTTTGTATAATTTGAAACAATAATTACGAAAAACACTGCAAACACAAATATCAATTTAAAAAAATGAGAAAATGGATCTACAACAAATAGATTTAAAAATATTTTTTCATTTATTCCAAATGAACTTAATAATAAACCTGCAACAGCTATGGTACCAATGGCATTAACAATAAAAATTAATTTTCTAGTATTTTTTGTAAAATCAAAACATATTGTTACTAAAATTAGTATTACAACTAACAATTCAGGTAAAAAATAGCTCAGACTTTCGATATTGCTCAATTTTAGATTCCCGCTATTTCAGCAGATTGAATTATTTCAATCAAATTTGATAGTGTAGGCTCAATAATTTCAATTAAAGGAGCAGGATAAACGCCTAACAACAAAACTAATATTGCTATAGGTACAACACAAAGTAATTCTCTTGCATTAATATCAGTAAAATCTTTGTATTTCTCATTTAATTTTCCTAAAAATACAAATTGATATGCTCTGAGAAAATAAATAGCATTCAATAATATTCCTAAAGTTCCAACAATAGTTAATATTCTGATGATGCTCTTCTCTCCAGTAAAGGTAGTACTAACGCTAAATCCTCCTATGAAACAAAGTGCTTCTGATATAAATCCAGACATCGAAGGTAACCCTAATCCTGCAAAAAATGCCATAGCCATAAATGCAGTAAAAACTGGCATCTGAGAACCCAATCCACCAAACCCTTTTTTACCTGCTAATTTTGGATCTTTATAATCTTTAGGGTAAAAAATATACCTGTGGTGTGCTTTGTCATAAACAACACCAACTAATAAAAACAGCATTGCGGTAATGGTTCCATGATTAAACATTTGCATTGCAGCTCCATTCAAACCAGCCTCTGCGCCTTCGATTGAACCAGAAATCACTGCTGCCATACCTAGTATAACATATCCCATATGAGATACAGAGGAATACGCAACCATTTTCTTCAAATCAATTTGAGCAATTGCATTTGCAGCCCCCCATATAATATTGATTACGCCGAGTACTGCTAAGATAGTTGCAAAATTATATACTTCACCTGGAAGTAATGGATAGCTGATTCTCAGCAATCCATATGTTCCCATTTTCAACAAGACACCAGCAAGGATGACTGAAATTGCTGTTGGTGCCTCGACATGTGCCAATGGTAACCATGTGTGGAAAGGAAATACAGGTACTTTGATGGCAAATCCAATAAATAACCCAAGCCAAATTAAATACTTCATTGGTAAGCCCCATAAAGTAGCATCTATAGTTCTAGCTGTCTCTATTAATGTTATAAGATTGAAAGTATGTGGATCTGAATAGAAATAAAGTGCCAACATGGCAAGAAGCATAAACACTGAACCAAAAAGGGTGTATAGGAAAAACTTAATTGCAGCATATTGTCTTTGTGGTCCACCCCATATTCCAATTAAAAAATACATTGGCAGTAACATTACTTCCCAAAATACATAAAACAAGAAAAAGTCTAAAGATAAAAAGACTCCCATCATTCCTGCGTCTAATAAAAGAAATAATGAAAAATAACCAAATGGAGATTTTGTGATATTCCAACTTGAAATAACACAAATAAATGATAAAAATGCTGTCAATAATACCATTGGCATACTTAATCCATCAACACCAATGTAATATTGAATATTAAATTGAGGTATCCATTCTTTTTGAACTGTAAACTGTGAAGACAAAACAGTATCAGCTGGGTTGTAATTAAAATACAACCAAATACTTAAAATAAATTGTAATCCTGTTGTAAAAACAGCAATCCACTTAAAACCATCTGGATTGTTTCTTCCACCAAATTGTGCAAAGAGAAGCATTGATATTGCACCT
>MDTD01178875.1_pt1 | contig 25400 bp, 28 predicted proteins | sample 811221 | NCBI WGS metagenome assembly MDTD01 (sample SAMN05326646, study PRJNA326480) | marine metagenome | isolation source: seawater | place: Pacific Ocean: South West | collected 2011 | reverse complement strand
TGGATCATCTTTGGGTAACCCGATGTCTATGACACCAACACCAAAAAACCGCACCTCTTCATCTCTTGCGGCTCGGCGATACTGTTTTTGTACCTTTCTTGGAAGTTTTCCAGTTTTGTTGAATGCACCTTCGTCTACAAGATCTTCCAGCGTAGGCACATCGTCTAACTCATCATAGGGGACAACTTCGTACTCTGCATTGATGAGCCACTCTTCAATTGCTGCACCAATACTATTAGATAAATCGATATTTGGCTCGTAGGTGACTTTGGCTCGTCGAGTTTTTGTTTCCCTGCTGCCGCCCGTAGCTGTTCTGGAGAAGCTCTTTTTTTCGATACCTTCGGCCGATCCGCTACCGCTTGATACTGCGGTCTCTCTGGCTTTTTCCATGGCATCGCTCTCAGAGATTTTAACCCGTTTGTCATCAAACCTTTTCCGTGTTTCCCCCGTTGCAACTCTGGCGATGAACATCGTCATAAATTCGCCTTCAAGCCTATTTTCGCCCGAAGCCTCATCAAAAATACGTTCAACTTCTGTTGTATCGATAGCCGCTGATATCAGAACCTTGTACTCTTTCGCCTCTTGATCGTCTTTTTCACGTTGTTTGGAAAACTCTGGGATTATTGTATCCAGGGTGGCTCTGAATTTTGTCTCCATCTTGGCAAACACAGATTTTCTGGCTGACGGCTGCCCCGACATATACTTCCTGAAAGCGCTGAGTTTGGCATTTTCAAGAGCCTGTTTTTTAACCTGCGGTGTTAACTCATTTTTATAAGTCAGTGCCCCGACACCCGTCACCCTCACTAATTCCGCCTTAGCATTTGCCGTAACAAAAAAAGCAACCGTTAGAAATGCTGCAATCATTGAAAATTTATAACTAGGCATTTTTTAATAGCTCCTGTCGTCTACTTTCTTGAACACTGGGAAAACTCCACTGAGATGGTCAGACTTTAGAAGTCTGCGTCGAATACCTCTTTCCGTAGCTTTTTGATTTCCTCTTTCACATCTTTCCCATCGTTGCCCTTCGCGTTTTTAGCGAGCCATTCCGTGCTTGGATCAGGCATTCCGAATTGTTTCGCCATATTTTGCAGAAGGCTGAATAATGACCGGGAAAAACGATAGCGCATATTAAGTTTTTGTTCTGAGCTCGTTACGCCACACGCATCTTTCATGATGGCGAATTTCAAATTTGTAACAGTATCAATTTCTGATGCAACGTTGAGTGTAATGGCAACCGCCGGGCAAATGGTTCTTTGTGACCCACGATTGGTTTCAAATAACTTCGCCATACGGACCAATATGTCTACCTTGAAAGCCGCAGCGGGTACCGTTAATTCTCTGGACCGGTCACCAAACTTTAGCTGTAATTTATTTTTGAGTGTGCTACTTCCGAGAGACATCGGTATAAAGTGAGCATCAGTACGACCGACTAATTCGCTTTCAAAAAATTGGCCAAATTTTGAGCCAAAATACTTTTCATCTGTCGCAAGAAATGAATCCAAAGCTGCTTTAGTAAAGTCGACTTTTCCTATTTTCGTGAATTTTCCCGGTAAATTAATGGGGTCGAGACCCTTTGATTTTTTGTAGGCTTCATCAAAAAAATTTGCCTCACCAGTATTCGGTAACACCAGCCTTTGAAATAGATCCTCCTTGTCTTTTTCGGAAAATGGTGAGGACTGATCGTGGACCGCACGCACAGCAAAAGGTACGTTCTGTATGATCTTTCCAGTATTGAATTCGTAAATCAGAAATTGTCCAAACAATCGCCCAATGCCAAAGTAATTCTTGGTTTTCCAATCCTGATAAGTGCCAAAAAATTCGTTGCTGATAGAAATTACGCCAACAAGCCCTTCGACCTCTTTTGCTTTAATCTTACCGGTATTCAATTTAAACCTATCGAACGTCTTGTTTATGAATTGTTCCCGTGCAAGGTCGTCTAGGCATATTTTATTTGTTTCACAATTGAGGAGTTTACTCGTTGCGGGGTATAAGCTTTCACGCTCTTGCCAATTGCCCGAAAAGCTCACCCCGCCCCAGTACACAGGTTGCCCATTTGCTGAGAGGTCAGACGGCAAAGAAGAAACCGCGATTACTGTGATTAAAAATAAAAAAGAAATCATTTTTTGGTAAATAATTTTCTTTTTTATATTTATTTCTTTAAAATACATCGTATTTTCCTTCTTTATATTGAATTCTTTTACTCACAGAGTACTTGATTAATAACCTCGCTAACTCCGTGCTTAAAATACCCTCTGGCCCTTCTCGACACCGAAATTCAGAGATATATTCCGCAAAATTATGAATTACTTTTAGTTCACGACATGCATTTTCCTGGAGACCCAGCTGTATGAGCCCAAGTTTATCCTTTTCCACATTGTGGAAACGAATGATCTGGAACGTCTCTTTTGGTATTTTGGGTGTGGCTAGCAAGACCTCAGGTTTTTCTTGGCAGGACCAGAGAAAAAGAATAGCAAGTGTTAGTATTGCACGCATAGCGCAACCCTCAGCTTAAAAAAGCTCACTTCTACAGGTCTATCGTCTAAATCCACCTGTGATAATTGTTCATAAAGTCAAGGGAAGCAAACTTTTATATTAGGCACTGATGCTTGTCTGCTTAACGGCAGGTAAATTTCCACCAGCTCTCAGTCTAGTACACGAGTAAAATTTCTGGAAAAATTTTATATCTTTTAAGCTTTTTCAGGCTCCTTTCAGCTAACCGCGGAGTGTCTGATCGGGTGAATTTGTTCAGACCGTTTAATGATTTACATTGCTAGATTGGCCACACCACACAAAAGGAACCCGCCTCAGATTACCGTTATCATATTCAAGATTGGCATTCTAAACTTTGCCAGCAGAAATCAATTTCCCACTTAAGTGACAAAAGGCGAATTATTCGTAGTTATATGCTACCATTTATAATTTGGCTTTGATTTGGCCGGGGAGCTTCTACCCTGCCGGAGGTTTTTCGCCTTGATTGTATAATTATTACCAGAAAAATTGAGAATATATGGCCAACCTAAAATATCCATCATCTTGTGGATGTTACGTTCGAGTTTTCGTGCTTCTATTGTAGTTTCGTACCACACTTCGGTATACAGATGTGATGATCGAACCAGTCGGTGGTCTGCGTAGCCCGAAAATACAACCAGATACTCTTCTATATCTTGATAATCGCCAGACGTGAAGCCATCAAAAACCAGCGTTAAACCTCGTTTTAGGCCCTCTTTTTCCGAGGTCATTCCATCACCATTCGCAGCCACGAGTTGCGCCGCTAATTTCTCAGAAATCAAGCTGCCCACTTCCTGCGCCAGTATTCGCGCGTCATTACCGACGGCCTCTAATAAGCAATCTCGGTTAACGCCTTTATCATTTGGAAAACAACTGTTTGGTAATAGCCAAACGTGATCGCGGTGGTTGGGTAATTTAGCCTCCCAGTTGCCAAGGCGGCGGCCGTCGGCGACGCTTAGTAGACGACCAACAGTGCGAAGCCGTAATTCGTTTTGGTAACTCTTGCGATCTAAATTAGCAAACACTTCAAAAAATCCGACCACGTCTATTGGCGGACTTTTTATTGATTTTGCAATGTCGATTAATTCGGCATCAGTTCTCCTAATTCTCCCTTTTGAATGCGTACGCAATGTAATCGCCGTCTCATCATAGACGTCGTATCCATTGTAATTTAATTGCGTAACAAGTTCATTCAGTATTCGAGTTGATATGCGGCTGTTACGGGGTAGGCTCTCCCGATCACCATCTTCAGCCATGATCAATATCGTTGGGCTTCGTGTGTCCGCATTTGCACAACCGGTAATACTGACAAAAAACAGCGCGAATCCGGCGATAAGCATAGATAAATTTTTCACTGTTTTATTACCCCTAAAGAAGTTTTCGATTTCATTAAGTGTTTCAGAACTTTTTCCCGGCAAGTCGACTACCGTTTGGAGTACGGAGATCCGGTAGGCTTGTAAGCAAGCGCCTTACGGTGTCATCAACCATTGATGGAAACATGTCGCGATCTCCAATAAAACGCCCTGCCGAAAATAAACCAACCGGGATACTGGCTGGAGAAATCGGTGCTGTACCGTCAGATCGACTGGCTGAATGTGCCGCTTGCCAGAGTTCAACGTCATCCTGCAAACGTATCATCCTGGTAGATAGAGATAGAGAAGCACTCGCCCATACGACTGCAAACGTAGTTTCAAAACCGCTTATTGTGATAACAATCGCAGTGTCACACCTTGCCAAATTGCTAAAACGTTGTCTCCCACTTGACGTGTCCAGATCTAACGCAAGATCACGGATCAGCCGATCCCTCTCATCTGGACCGATAACGCGTTGCACCCTGAACGTGAGTTGGCGCGCGAGCGCTGTTTCGATAATTTTTGCTCGCGATACCCCAATTTGATTTATTGGCGAAGGTAGAACAACTACACAACGGGGCGGTGTCCTATAAAAATTTGTACCGATGTCGTAATTGACGATGCGCTCAAATGGCATGTCATTATTTTTATCATCATGTGTCGCCTGCCTATATTCCACCTGCGCACAGCCAGCTGTGAGCCCGATTGATAAAGCTACAAGAATTTTTCTTATGCGACAGGAGCTAATCCAGGACATCAAGCTTTATCCAACCAAATAGGTTGTCTCCAGTTTTTACAAAACCCATATCTCCATCGCGACTGCGTCGAATGACAGTGACGGGTGTATCTGAGGCGAGCCACACTGAGGGCGGCAATCGATTGAGTGGTTTCGCGTAAAGTCCGAATGAGTTTTTTTTCGACCACCGCAGGCCACCTTCCAAAATGGCAGCGCTAATAAAACGCGGCTTAAAAGTGCTCAAATCAACGTCCGGTGTGAGAAAACGACGGCTCCAAGCTGAAGTTGCCGGAAATGCATCTATCGATGGTGTATAGTTACTGCCGTCGTGAATGAGCTCATATCGTAAGCGCTGCAGAATGCTGGACGGTGACACATATCCAGATGTGGCTTCTTCGAGGATTGCGAGGACGAGTTCATTTGCTTTTGCTATGATTCGTTCACTGTCAGAAGGGAGTGCGATGAACACCAAAGGTGGTGTCTTCGACCATCTATCACTTACCGTTTCCGGTTTAGATAGAGGCAGGTCACGTAATTTAACATGGAGCCCGCCTAGCTTAGGCTCAAGGTATTCTGCCAAGCACTCTGGCCCAAAAATGAGCGTTGGTACGGACGGTTGGATAGCAAAACTCGAGTTGCGCGGACAAGGGTTGTCAGGGCTTTCAGACAGACGGTTGACCCAAACAATACGTCTATCTACTGCTTCACCTGGCCGAGAAAGAAATTCTTCGATACGTATCGCCATCTCATTTGGTGTTGCATCATTATTGAGATTTACCGAATTAAAACCGAGCTTGTCCTCAAAGATTTCACGCAAAGCAATATCGCGTCCCCAGCCATTACTACCCTCATCATGAAGACCTATAAACGCCTGGCCAGCACCAAAGGCAGGACCTGCAAAGCCAGCGATTGCAGACAACAAAATCAGCATGCGTCGCATCATGTACTTTCTCCCACACGTCCAGTGCTATTTCGGCAAGTCCGCCGGAGTACCGACGAGAGATCAATTCGACCACTGACCCCGCGTCCATCAGCCTTGATATCTTCGATTAATACCCTCTTCCCCTTGCGAGCATAACGTGCAGTGATGGATTTCGTTGACCTATAAAAGCCGTTAAGTAGTTTTTGTAGTCCGCCCATTAATAATGCGTCTGTTTCCCGGGGAAATAAGCGAACAGGTACACTACCAGCCGCATGGGGGTGCATTTTTACAATCCGGCGGGTCCATTCCCGTTCTGAAGCCGTGCTAAGATCACCGGACTGACGGACGAAACCACTATAATAATCAAGGTTGATTTCCCACGGAGCTCTCTGCGAGAGATGACTGTGAAGGTCACCATTCCGCGAGATTAACGCTACCACCATTCCGTAGCACTTCTCAAAAATCTCAAATAAGGCTTTTCGCTCCCGAGAATTGGCTGGCCAAGAAATATCGATACTCGGACCGTCGCCATGTTCTAATAGCCGCAGTAGCGGGCGTCCTGTATCAACAAGCGTTGACATGTTCTTTCGGCCAACAGTCAACTTTTGACCGTTTGTTAATTTTTTTGACCGCGAAATTATGTCTTTGTCTTCCAATGATTTACTTAGTTTGGCGGTCTGAGGTTTAACATCAGACGATATGGCCGGAGTTTTTTCCTGAGGATTTGCCCGATTATCGGGTTTAAGTGGTGACGCCATTCTAGTTTTTAGCCGTTCGAAGCTTTTTACAGTCGGTTTAAGTGGCACAACTTTATTTTTTTGCGGCTCTGTTTTTCTCACCTTCGGTTGTAATGGCACTATATTTTTCGTGGTTTTAATAGGCATTTCGGGTTCTAACCGTTTCGCTATTTTGGCAGGAAAGGCCTCAGCTGCGATATCCGGCGGAGGCGGCAGCTCCACAGTTTTCATTGGTATTTTAACAATACTGGCACGCGGCATTATTGGGGCTTTATGGTCGTTTTGAGACTGCTCAGGTTCCGCATCAGGTACAAAATGCACTAACAATACAATTGCCAATATGACTGAGAACCCGGCTGAAAGTATATTTTCCAATCGCCCCATAGTATCAATTACCTAGACTGCTGAGATAAATGAGCTCCATATCGTCAACGAGTTTTGTCAGCTCGCTGTAACGTTCTTTAGCCGACATAAAACCTCCATCCTCAACCGAATTACTTTTGCTTGGAACAATATCTCCCAGAACTTCAGCCCGACGCTTTTTGGTAGCGCGGGATAGGGACTCGGACTTGAGTGATGCTACATCGTTAATGTCTGGTTTGGGTACCGGAGTAACCTGAACCGATCGGATAACTTCCGGTTTTACATTTTGGGGGCTTACCGTCACATCTTGATTTTGTACCGGTGCAGCGTTGACTGGAAATGTAGATACCAGCCCGGCATTTTTCACAACTGTTTTAGCCTTAACTTTTTGTTCCTCGAATGCATTCTTTTCGGTTGATTTGGCGACCCATGGAACATTTTTAGATGACGCTTCATATGCTCGCTCCGGTTTAACCGCAACTGCGTCAGAAACTGTTTTTCGTGCCTTTTGACGGAGGTTTTCTATTACAGATGCAGTGGCCTCTGAAAATCCGGTGTCGCGGGCAACATCTCCAGGATTTCCAAAAATTAAATAAAAAAGAGCGCCACCCACCACGAAATTGAAGAATAAAAAGCGCATATCTATTTCCTTGTTGGTTTGGCGAAGCTAACGGCGTCAGATTGTTGCCGTTCTTCAACGCGGGTGCGGGTTATTAATAATACAGCTCGCAATGCTGCAGAGACGGGAAGACCAACGACCGTCGACATAAAGGCCATGCTAAAGTGTTCTGTTAAGTCACCGATCACACTTTGTATTGCCTCGGGTGACAGGGTCTGTGCTGACAGGCTACCTATACCAAGACTTATTCCGAGCAGCGTATAGGTTAGCGCCAGCGTAGCTAATCCGCTTGAAGCCTGTATACCTGTTTCGAACCAGGTTCTATGACCAGGCGCACCTGCTGGTATTGTTTTCACTTGCACAATGCTTAGCAAAGCCGTGTATACCAACGCTGCAAAGAACAAGATGAATAAAATACCAAATATGCGTTCGGCCCAATCGATCACCTCCCCGACATCCATCGGTGTCATAAAGACTGCCAGAGCAATAGTAATTACGGCCAGGCCAAGCAGTCCTGAAAGCGCGCAAGAACCAGCACCAAGAGTTTTGGCGAGTTGTTGCATCGTCTAACGCCTACGCCGTGATGCAGCCATGAGCGACTTGGCAGAAAACCCAAGCTGCTCATACCAATGATCCGATACACTCAGGTGTTTCTCAGCCGCAGCATGGATGAGAAAACTGATGTCGTAATCCGCGAAGACCCTCTTAACGATGGGAGTATTCCGTCCGTTGAGGCTCTTATCTCGTAAAACGATACGCTCCAGATCAATTAAACGCTTTTGCGATAGCGTAATTTTGGAATGGCGCTCTTCCTGCGTCATGTTCGGGTCAAGCATTGTCTGCAACATGATAGCGCGTTCACGTTCCATGTTCTCAATGCTTCCAGCCATACCATTTGTGCTGAGAGCGGCGGCTAAGCCAAAAGCAAGTAAGGCGAGTGTTTTCTTCATAACAAGTTCTCCTTTATCCAAATTCTGTTGTTATGGCTCAGAACAATTTGACCGCAGGGATAATGTTGGGAGCGCCAATAGGTTCAGGCTTTATGTCATCGCGCTCTGTTACGATTTCCTGGAGGCCCATTGCATCCAGGGCTACAAGTTTCGCCATCAATCCGACAATTTCGCTCTCTTGCTGTAAGGATTGATAGTCGCCTTCTGCTTCTATCAAGAGTTGCCGCAAAAGGTCTGGTTTCGTTTTTGCGCCATCGCTGAGATCCAGTCCTGACCTGTGCGGATGTGCTTCGATTTTGGCGACCAGGGTATTAATTGCTGAGACATTCGCCGCATATTGCTCGGAATATTTGGATTCTGAACTCAGGCTGGTGGCGAAAATTTTGGTGTCAATCATCTCAGCCGATCGTTCTAAGCGTTCTCGCGCGGCTTTTTGTTTTTCTATCAATGTTGACTGTGCGGTTGTCTTTGCCGCGTTCTTCCGATTAATCTTATTCAATAGGCGTTGGTATACTTTGATGCGCGTCTTGAGATACTTTCCACGCATCTTGTGTTGCTCTTGTACCATCGTGATATAATCACGCTTTTCAGCTAAAAACTGATGTTTTAACTCAATTTGAACCTCACCATCTGCCTGATCTACCGCAGCCTGCAAGTCATGAAGAGTTCTCAGCTTCAATGAAATCTCTGCATCCGTGTCACGTAATGCATCGGCTAGAGGTGACGCTGAAAAATCTTTGTCGAGTGCCTTCTTTATATTTGCACTTGGCAGTTTAACGAGACGCTCTGAGATTGATGGTTTCCAGCCGGCATTCGCATTGGCAGATGCAGAATTAATATTCACGACTGCGCATGATGAAAGTAAAGCGACTGCGAGGCCAATACGGATACATTGCCTCGTTGTTTTGCAATTATGGGTCATATTTTTATTTCCTTGTTCTGGAAAAAAGCAGATGTTGGTCAATTTTTTGTCCAGTATTTGAGCCTTTCAAACTCAGTTTCCGTCTTGGGATTGATGTTCAACATTGTAAGTTCGTATGGATTCGGGATTGTTTTTTTGCCGGTTAAAATTGTCATTGAATCGATGAATGAGGCGCCATTCGGCAGATAAAGGTCATAGCCTTTAAAAGCCTTCCTGAATTTTTCTAGATTTTTCTGTGAGCTCGATAAATCACCGCCCTTGGCATAATTCACGATGCCGAGAGCATAAGCTCGCATGCGTTCCTCAACTGCGATATGTGACACTTCCGGACCGAGATCAGCTTCACACTTCTCAATCAAACGGGCACTTGCTATGTAACCACCGGAATTTCTTTTACTGCGTGCATCCGTATCCAATTTAAGTGCGTCGTCTACGCAGCTTCGGTAATTATCCATAGCGAAAATTTCTTTAAACCGAGCTTCACGAAAACCAATTCCTTCCGACGTATTCGGTATACTTTGACAAGCAGACGACAGAAGAATGGCTGAAAGACCCATAGCACCCGCCATTGATCTGAAATCGCATTTAAATTTTCTGGTAAACTTTGATTTAATACCGTGCATCGCTACGCTCCTTAATTGGTATCTGGAGGTAGCTATGCAGAGGTTAGGAGACTTTTTTTCGGATACCCCGATAACTTTCGGAATTTAAACCCTTATCCCGGATTTTGTGATCAATCTAGGCGGGGTACAAAATACCAATCTGGATACTTGTGATATGACGTCAGGATTATAATGAATTATTTAAATATATATTTATCGGATAAGCCTCGCGCTAACATTTTTTAATGTCAAACCGCGTTTGCGAAATTTCTCAGCAATTTCAAGGCGTGAAACAGTATTCATTTTAAATCGCGTTTCAGAAATTTGTTCGGCAACCCAACCATCAGAACCATCGATCGGATTGCTGCTTGCAATAACGAAAACATTGAGGTCATAGTCGGTGCTGAGGTATCGCGGCAATTCAATTTTCCACCGCAACTCCTGGCTACTCGGGCCTAAAGCGACAGTGTCAGAAATGTTTGTTTTACCAGTTTGATATCGACTGTAACGCCCCCAAAGGAAAGTATCTGCATCCCCTGCCACCGCAACGAACTCTAAACTGCATAGTTTTTCGAACTTTATAGCCTTAAATTCTTGTTCATTTATACGTTTTACTTCAAGCCTGACCGCATCAGTAACACCGAAACGTATGGCAGCACAACTCTGTCCCATTGGCGCAATAATTTTATATAAACGAATGCGAAAATCACTTCTTGGTGATGAAAGAACGTTGCGATAAAATGCAGCTTTTATGCGTCCACGATGCCCTGTTACTGCGGCTGTATCGAGTTCCTGTTTTAACTCGGCATATCGTCCAGATTGTTCTAGCGCGCTCCAGGACTTTGTTTCCAACCACAGCCAGACAAACCCACTCGATAAAGCGAAAATTAGAAGCGATAAGCATAGCATCACGAACTTTCCAGAAAAACCAAAGGTTGGGGACTTGGAAGTTCTTTCGGGAACGATGGTCGGTGCTATGCTTATCGCCGATCGCTTTTTTGGTTCTAAATCGAGTTTCGCAAAAGCATCGTTTATATGATTGCAAAAAGTAAAATCGACACCTGAGATTTCTGAAAAAGCAAGTGCTTCACGCTCGACTTCCTTTGGCAGAAAGACACTAACTTTTTTACCCTCATCAAGGAAATTGGATATTTTTTCATTCAACGCAATTAATTTTTTAGTTACGTGGTCGACTGAGAGGATCTCTAAATCGATATTTACTTCACCAGAAATAAACACAACATGATTGGTTGCGTTGAAATCACTTGCCAATTTTTCTTCTGCGTGAAGCGCGTGAGCAATGTATAGTCCAAATTGCCAACTGTAGCCGTCTTCAATAGTAGCGGACAGATCAACGCGATAGGCTCCGTGCCCAAAATCTCTATGCAGGACGCCACTCGGCTGCCGCACAAAATCGTGATAGGCAGAGCTTATTGGTAGCGTTTTTGCTTTTCCAGCCAGGCAAACCAGAGAATCAATATCCGGATCCTCCTTTGTGATCCGTTGAACTTCAATCGGGCCGCCCGTGGTTGCGATAAAGACGCCAACGCAAGCCCCCTCTGTCACCGCAAAAACACCTCGGTGTTAATATCGCGTAATGCTCGTAAAACCCTGGCATCAGCTTCAAAGAGTAGTTGTATCTTTCCGCCACGAGCTCTTGGTAGCATGACTTTTTCCGTTGGCTGTCCTTCTGGACAAACAAAAAGACAAGAGGGTGACGCGGTGATATCGCTAATTTCAATTATTACAAATATTTGTTTTGGGTCCGCACGCGACGACCGGAAAGTCAATTTGCAGCCATCAATTGCTCGGTTCGATATTTCTCCGCTACTCGCGGCGGCTACTTGAGGCAGGAAATATGGAGCCGTATTGCGAAGAAGCATCTCGAAATCACGTCTAACTCGGCTATCTTCCGACAACGCCATTAACAACTGATTACTCGGATTGTAACTTGGTTCCGTCGCATAAGCATATATTTCCGCGAAGGATATCATTTTATCCTCAGAAGGAAATGTAAGTATCTGGTCATGTAGTTCGATGGTATCAAGTGCATTAAAGACCAGCATCATTTCTTGATCATTCAATGAGGATTTATCCGTTGTCATTGGACCCTCCATAAAGGAATTTAAAATGTTGCGAGAAGACAAGAGAATCTTTTGTAAATTTTTGCGACCACTCCCTTTTTTCTGCAAAGTTAACGAAGGCCACTAGGTCGCGCCGAACCTTTATCAGGGACGAAACTGCATCGGCAAAGTTATCCACAGACAATTCATCGTCAATTTGGTCAGCGTTAAACCCCTGACGTGAATTGTTGCGGAATGCCTTCCGGGCATCTGAGAACAGGTTTGCCAGCGGATTACTGACATTGCTGTTATTATTCGCATAATCAAAAAATCTTTTCCGTGCGCGTTCTGCAGAGATGTTTACTAGCGATAAATCGGCCCATTCTGGTTCTTGTGCGTCAATTTCCGCCAATTCGCCAAAATCAATATTCGGCCTAATCGCCATCGCGAGTTCTATAGCTTCTGGCCTTCTCGCCATTAGGAGTACATGCAGTACAGCAAGCAGTGACCTATCAAAACTGCAACTTAAGTCTCGATAAATCTTCAGCTTATCAAGATAATTAGTAGAACCTGAATTTTGCAACAAATCGCAGGTGAGGCGCTTATGTCTCAGTGCATTCGTAATGCGGTTCTGAGCTTGGCCAAAAACTGCGTTGCGAAAGACCGAATGTGATAGTGCAACCGAGATCTCAGGACCATGACAAACTTCTTCCGCGGTTTCAGTTTCCCGGCCATTTAGAAACTTAATCGTATTAAGCGGTGTTTCAGCTAGGGCGCGGAGCGGTTGCGTGTCATTTTCAACAGCCACAACTATTTCTTCTATCTTGTCAGGGTCAACCTCTCCGGCTTCTTTGTCTTTACCTAAGCTACTGGCATTTTCGAACTTTAATTTTTCCAAGCGGTGAGATATTGCTTTCCGCAACTCAATTCCAACTTTAAAAACACTCGAAAATAGCTTGAAATTGCTCTCATTTTTATCGCTCGACTGCTCAAGCCAAAAATCGAGCAAGGCAGAATTATTTATGTCATTTGGACTGCAGTTTTGCCCTATACGCTCTTTAATAAAGTTGGCGAGTAAATAGGATTTACTTTGATCGTGGGCAGTAGGCAAATGCTCGCGGAGATAATGATATAGACATCTTGAAAGGCCATTGGCACTCTCTGATATTGAGGCACGACTGGGGACCTGACCACAAAAATTACTGACATGTTCATGAACCGCCGTGTATCCAATACTCGTCAATAAAAACTCCAAGAACGCCGATAAATAGGGCATCCGGCCGAAAGTAACCGTGAAATCTTCTGTTTCCCTAGTCACAACGACGCCGTTCCCAACCGGTCGGATACCATCCGGCAGGTTTTTGCAGGATTGAATATATCCCTTGAACGCACTCGGCCGGGCAACTCCGCTATTGTAAAAAAGGTCCAAAAAACTGCCACCGCGTCGTTCACAAGCCGACGCAATAATGAGAAGATACGCGAGCTCAAGACAACTCTTGCCATAGGTACGACAGACAATCGCTTGAGAAATATCGCGAATTGTCTTTCCCGAAAACTTAAGATGCCCATCGGACGTGGTTTCTTCGCTCAATGTTTTAAGGATTTTAGAAAGGTTATCCGATTCCATCGCGATAACTCCCCTGCGTACATCTTACTACGATAGTATCTCCTCAACCGGAGTACCTTTTGAACATATTTTCGTGTGGCTGGTATAACGCGAGCATTCGGCAGATTGCCAACACGTGAACCGCCATTGTAGTAGGAAAGCGCAAGATCGACACGCCCTTGATAACGACTTAAAAGGCGCCGCATGAAATGCAGCCCCAATCGGATATTTATACGAACGTCCCAAAGAAGGTCCGGATGGATACCGTACTCCGATCGCGAAGTCGCTGGCATGACCTGCATTACACCGCGGGCACCTTTATGACTTTCAGCATTAGGGTTGAAGTGAGATTCGGCGTGGGCTACCGCGAGGGCAAGAGGGACAGATACGCCCATCTTGCGAGCTTCTTCTCTAATAATCTGGATAACGGCAGATTTCTCGGTCGCGCCGGAAGACACTTTTGTTTCTGCTACGCTCGCGTAATTAACGGCTATCATTAATATGAAGCCCGTCAGAATTTTTGAACCTGGCATTTTTGAAAACATTATCAAAACAGACCTCTTATTGTTTGTGACCACGGAGAAGCCGTTCTGGTATGTTGCCTGAACTAAAATCATCGAGGTTAGCAAGGACAGTGCGGTGACGTTCCTTGAATTGGCCATAAACATTGTCCGAGAATTCGACGTTGTTATTTTCGCGGGTACGATTGTTGATAAAGCTTTGTTTTTGTCTTTTTATTTCATTCTGGCCGAACGCATTACGGAAAAATTTATCAAATTCAGGCTTATAGCGAGCTTGGGTCTTCACGTTTAAGACTTCACGTTTTCTCTCCTCAAGAGCGTTGCGCGTGACAATCTCCTCAGCAAAACCTCGTTCCGAAACTAATGCCCTTCGGGCAAATCTGGCTGGATCACTGGAGACAGACATGACTTTTGCATATCGTTGAAGTGCAGAAGACCAATCGTGACCAAAATGTCTGAAAAAATCGCCCAGCGCTCTCAAGCCAAGACTGATATTTGTTCGGGCGTCCCATAACTCACTTGGTTCAATTCCATAACTCTGCGCCACATCCGGAGAAATACTCATTAGGCCTCTTGATCCCGAGGCATTTTCGAAATTCGAACGGAACCCTGAAGTTATTGCAGCAACTGCCAGCGCCATAGAAGGCGGTACTATTGTATCGGCTGCACTCTCCGCAACTAGTTGCTTTGCATTGCCAACGGTCAGAGTGTTTGACTGCCCCGCAGATGCAAAAGAGTAACTAAGAAAAAAAATAGCTACTAATATAGCCAAAACACAACTTAGTTGAGAAAAGGGCGAACGGACAAACATTCTACTTCTCCTTTACATTTTTACGATTCAATGCGGTGAGCCACTCCTGGTTTAACATCGAAATAACAAGATTTTGCGAGTCGAAACGCATTCTTGCACTCAGCGTTTCGGCCATTTCGGTATCGGGTGATATAGCCAATATGATACGCCCACTTGAGTTGATCGAAAGAGGATTGATGGGTGCTAAATCGTTGTCGTAAAATATTCCCTCATGATAAATGACCAACGTGTCGTCAGTAATAGGTGGATTTTTGGAAGCTGGCTTTCTGGTTTTGTTTTGTGAAAGTTTCACCAAGATGGATTTATCAAGTTCCTGCGATACTGTACGCTGGTTCTTGTGATGGACTGCGCCCATACTCACTATGGCTAAAACCATTATACTAAAGAAAGCCATCGCGAGCGCGAGAGCAACTTCCGTCATCGCATTGCCGTAATGGTCTTCACCCATTTAATAACCCTCATATAGCCTTTCAAAAGGTTATGCAGGGATCAGAGGGGTATTTCAGGAAAAATGGTGAAACACTTGATTTTCGCATCATAAAACTTGGAGCTTATGTCCCTGAAATGGATTACTCAAAGCTATCAAGAGCTTAGCCTAGCAAGATAAAATGATGGGATGGCGAGAGTGGATCAAGAACACCTGGAAATACGTTTCTTTAATGCTTTAGCTATGTGCCTCTTAACTATCAGAACTTCATAAAAGCTCCCACGACCACGGCGTGGATACACACCTTCCACTCGTCTGTTTCCTCGTGAATCATGCAACAGTGATCGCGATTGCGCCGTGACGTGTTTCAGCAAATTGCTGCCCAGATGGAGATTAGCGACAGCCAAGACTTTTAAGACGAGTACAACACTTACAAGATGAGCATTGAGGTGTCCGCCGCCTGGGGCAACCAGCGGTGACCCAGAAGATCCCTGGCGGCCGTCGTCGCGTGACGCGGATGAAGCCGCACCTCCCGCCTCGCGAGCCGGACGCGCTCGGAGCGACTTAAAAGCGGATACTGGAGAGGATGGGGGACGTGCTGATCGTCTCACTGATCGCGAGCTTCGTTTGGTTCGCGGTCTATGCCGCCGTTCTCGATATGGCTTTAGGGTCCTAGGAGAAATGAATGAACCCACGAGGCTTATCACGGTCATGCGCGGCGGAGTACGTGGGTTGCTCTCCGCGCAAGTTCGATCAAACTATAAGCTCGCGAAAAACTGCGCGAAGACACTCATCGCTCACGCGGCCCGCAAGGGGAAACCCCTCTCTGGGCTCCCCCCCTAGAGGTAAAGAGGTAAAGACATAGGAGGAAACACTTTCGCTTTTGCGAGAGCGTCCTGGCAATCCAGAACCCAGAGAGGTAACTCCGAGCCGAGGCATTGACCCCGTTGCGGTTCGCGGAACGGAGGCTCAAAGTCCTTGTAACAGACTGATGGCCAGACCGATGGCTCCGCCGAACACGCCGCCCCATACGACAAGCCATCCGAGATGCCGCCGAATCATTGTCTGGACGATCTCTTTCACATGCTCAGGCGTCAACTCCGCGAGGCGCGTGTCGATGATTTGCGCCACCTGATCGATCAGCGATTGCGTAAAATCCTCTCCGTCTTGGCCCTTCACTCCGTCGCGGGCTAATTCGGAAATGATGTCTTTCAGCTTTTCGGTGACCGGTTCCCGCAGCGGTTCCAAGGCTTGGGTTCCGCCGACCATTGCCAGCATCGAGCCCAGCTGCGATTCCGCGATTGCGTCGGTCAGGCCGGTAAAAACACGGTTGAAATCTACTTTCTCGATCAGGCCGTCTGCACCTCCAACTCCGTTTGCCGCGAAGAACCGTTCGATATGTTCGTGGGTGAAGAATTCAGAGATGATTAGTGTTTTGATACCGGCTTTAAAATCCTCGAAGCGATTTGGGATCACGCCGGAACCGTATAACAGTGGCACTTTTTCGAACAACATATGGACAGCCAGCCAATTCGTCAGGCCACCCGAGAGGGCGAATGCGCCGACCGTCAGCAAGGTATCGGCGTAAGCGGGGAATACGAAGCTGCTGAGACAAATGAGCGCTGAGACGATATTTGTGAGAAGTGACTTGTTCATGTGTTTGCTATTTTAGTGGGTTCGAATTCAGCGGCGTGATCGAATCAAATTTCTGTAATTCTATTCGATCATCAAAGCCATGCACGCGCTAAGATGTCGAGCCCCGCGATAAGCCGTCCACGTGCCTCGTGAACTGTGACCCGTTTCAGGCCAGCTTGTTTCGCCAAATGCTCTCGCAATGAGAGCTCGGATCCGATCGCGTGGGATGCTACACGACACATGATATTGCCGCAGGGCCCCGTCGTCGTTGCATTTATTATGAAGAAGATGGCGACCCGTACGGGACTGCCATAATCTATATAATCAATGGCTTAGGAAACGGTTTGTAGAAATTCTTTGGCACCAGAAAGCATGGGGTTGCATAGGAAACTTACAAACCTTTATTGACCCGTTCGCGTGAGCCTACCCCCGATTATCGCATTGAATTAAAGTCGATAATGTTGTCGAGTTCATGAGACTCTGTATCAAAGAACGCATTCATTTCGCCGATTTGCTCAATGATCGCGTCTTTGCTCTCTGCCTTCCACCAGCAAGCGAGCACCATACCGCCATTACCACCATCGTTCCAACTCATCTGGCATTGTGCCTTATCACCAGTCATTCCAGCCACGAGTTCCTGTTCACTCATCGTGCCCATTGCCTCAAAACATTGGTCCCTGAGAGCTGCTGACTTGAAAGTGTGCATCGCTATAAAGTTTTTCATGCCGTTGTCCTAAGTGCTGGGCCTGCAAGGCCGTCTGATGAGAATCAACTAGAGTATTTAAGACGATTAATAACGGTGAAACTCAAATATCCGCTTCTTCGTCAGGGTATAGGATTGCGCTCCCAATTGGCCAACCTTTATCGCCCCGTTCTTTCGATCCAATCCTTTGCGCTTTCACCTAACAGCCGTCGAACAGGATTGCCGCTTTCTCGGCTTTGATCTCGTCCGGCAAATCGGCCCGGATCGGGTCCGACGCCTTCTCCGCCAGGATGTCCGGCATAAGTGTCGCCGCCCCGGGGATCACGTCTGATAATCCGGCTTAGGTCTCTTCAATCATGGCGTTAGCCATTCTCGTCGGAGGCCTCTTCTTCGTCGAGCGATAGCCGAAAGTCGCAATAGGCGGCGCCTTGCATGATGGTCTGGGTGCGCTCAAGCTTAATCTTCTCGTTGAAGCCAGTGTACATGCTGCCGTCGCGTCCGCAGGAGAATATGAATCCCATATCCGCAAGGCCGAGTTCCTTGTACATATCGGCATATTTGCAGCGCACGATGTTGAAGTCGTAGTTCTTCTCGCCCTTGTCGAGAACTTCGCGCTCGATGGCGCCGCCAGCCGACCATTGAGCGGTCGCATTGGCCAGGTCGTCGAACGAGTTGCCGCCGGCGCGCGACGCTAGGTCCCGGCCATTTTCCTGCGCAAGTTTCAAGATCACGCCGGAGGCGATCTCGATGGTTTTCTCCTTCCCGAACTCCTCCATGAAGGCCTTGATCAAGGGGCCCGCAATCCGCGCCTCGATCTCGCGTCTCAGCAGCACCGGTATTTCGTTGACATCCATGGCGTCCTATCCCATTCGCGTTTCGTTGCATAAAGGGTGCAACGTGCCGCAAATCACATCAATGGCGGATTTGCACGTGTTCCACGCTTTATCATTCCCGTGAATGCGGGAATCCAGGGCGATGTTAGTATCAGACTATTGGGACCAGGCGACTACTATAAGCCGAAGATACAACAGGCGGTGGTGGTGCGTCCGTATACACGGCACCGCTGACGCATTTCTAGCCGTTTTAAAGTATGATACATTCCTGACGGTCCTTGCGCCAAAGATGTAAATCCCATTGTAGAGGTACATCCAAGCTCTAGTAAATTTGGAGGAAGACGACCTAGATGTTCGTCGACCTGAAGTCCATCGGTATAGACCGCAGTAAGACCGGATTGTTCGCCGGGCTGGGCGACAAAGATCGCGCTGAATTGCCAGCGCAATCTGTAATACTATTCGCTGGGGGCCCACCCCGAGACCGCTTTGAGTTCTAGGAACTCAAGCAAACCGTGCTCACCACCTTCGCGGCCGTTGCCGGATTGCTTGTAGCCACCGAACGGCGTGCCTGGTGCTTGCGCCGACCCGTTGAGGTGAACCATGCCGGCCCGCAGACGCCGTGCGACCTTGCGGGCGCGGTCGAGGTTGCCGGTCTGCACGTATGAGGCGAGACCGTAAGGTGTCTCGTTGGCGATCTCGATGGCTTCGTCTTCGTTGTCGAATGGGATCATTGAGAGGACCGGCCCGAAAATCTCTTCACGGGCAATCGTCATGTCGTTATTAACATTGGCAAAAACGGTGGGGCGCACAAAATAACCACTATCGAAGCCGTCCGGCCGTCCCGGACCACCTGCGACCAATTCAGCGCCTTCTTCAATGCCCTTCTTGATAAGGCCTTGGACCTTGTCGTATTGGGTTTGGCTGACGAGGGGACCGATATGGTTGCCTTCTTCAGAAGGGTCGCCGACGGATGTGCCTTCGGCTGCTTCCTTGGCGACTTCGACAGCTTCGTCGTAGACCGAGCGTTCGACCAACATGCGTGTCGGCGCGTTACAGGACTGTCCTGTATTGTTGAAGCAGTGACGTGCCCCAGCCTTTACCGCGCGTTGGATATCCGCATCCGCGAAGACGATGTTCGGGCCCTTACCACCGAGCTCCAACGCGACGCGTTTGACCGTATCTGCCGCTCCCTTGGTGACGGCTATACCGGCTCTGGTCGAACCGGTGAAACTCATCATATCGATACCCGGATGACTGCTCATCGCTTCGCCTACGCCCGGACCGTCTCCGTTTACTAGATTAAAAACGCCGGGCGGGAATCCGGCCGCATCGATGAATTCCGCGAACAGCATGGAGGACATTGGTGCGATCTCAGACGGCTTCAACACGACCGTACACGCCGCACCTAAAGCAGGCACGACCTTCAAGGTCACTTGGTTCATCGGCCAGTTCCACGGCGTTATCAAGCCACAAACGCCGATGGGCTCGTAAATCATGTGTTGGTTCTCCGAACCATCGCGCAGCGCGTGCTCAAAGGAAAAACTTTTCAGTGAGCGAAGGAATGCTTTGATATGCCCGAGACCCGCGGCGGCCTGTGCGTTGGTCGCAAGTTTCATCGGTGCGCCCATTTCTAAAGAGATCGCCTTCGCCATCTCGTCGATACGGCCTTGGTAGATTTCCGCCAGCTTCTCGATCAAGGCAATACGTTGTTCGACCGGTGTGTCGGCCCATTGGTAGAAGGCTTTGCTAGCCGCTTCGACCGCGTCTTCGACGTCCGCTTTGCTGCCAAGAGAAATAGTCGCGTAGGCCGTTTCGTTTGCGGGGTTGATAACGTCAAAATCGTTCGGTGTGGCAGGTGCCACCCATTTTCCGTTGATATAGAATAGGGTTTTCTTTTCCATGGTATGCTCCTGCCGTGAAGATTTTTACCTGATATTGTTGCCTGTTGGCGTGACGCAACGGACCGTGATCGAATTTATCTCAGAACGCGTGATAAAGGATTAAATTTTTACAAAGTTGTCATTTCTAGATTTAGCGGATTTTTTTGTAGATAATCTGAGGCCGTTATAGCCGCCTTTGAACCCTCCCCCATCGCCATAATGATCTGTTTGTAAGGAATTGTTGTGACATCTCCGCAGGCGTAAATACCTTCGATTGAGGTTTTACAGAATTCATCCACGATGATCTCACCAAATTCGTTTAGATCTAAAACTTCTTTGAATATTCCAGTGTTGGGAACTAACCCTATTTGAACAAATATACCTGATACGTCTAGTATTTTTTTGCTATATGTATCACGCTTCTCATATTCTAAGCCTATTACTTTACCATTTTTTGATAAAATCATCTTTGTTTCTGCATTAAGGACAACAGATATATTATCTCTACTATCCAACTGATCAGTTAAAATTTGATCAGCTTTAAGTTCTGGTAAAAATTCCACCAACGTGACAGTATTTACAAGACTTGATAAATCTATAGCGGCCTCCACACCTGAGTTCCCACCTCCGATCACAGCAACATCCTTCCCCTTGTAAAAGGGCCCATCGCAATGTGGACAATAGGCCACCCCGTTACCTATGTTTTCTGCCTCACCTGGAATGCCAAGCCTCTTCCAATTTGCTCCGGTAGCAATAATAATCGCGCGCGTTTGAATAATCTCACCTGAAGATATAACCACTTTTTTTAGGAAACCATCTTGAAGTTTCACAACATTTACATGCTCCTTTATACGGATATCATATTCCTTCATGTGGTTTTTCAGAGCGCTCGTAAGCTCAAGACCAGTAGTTTTTGCGATTGAAATGAAATTTTCAATTCCTAATGTATCTTTTAGCTGTCCGCCGATATTGTTCGTTACAACAGTGACACTAAACCCCTTTCTGGCCGCATATATTGCGGCACTTATTCCCGCTGGCCCACCCCCTATGATTACGATATCTTGAGTGAGAATTTCATTTTTTTGTTGCTCATTATTAGCTATATTCAATTTTATAAGTTTATTTATCAATGTTGAAACATCAACTCTTCCAGCTGCGAATAGTTCTCCATTCAGAAAGACACTAGGTACTCCCTGTATACCCTTTTCCTCAACATCCTTTTGAAATAATCCTCCATCGATCATTTCACTAGTAATGCCACCATTGAGTAATGCAAATTGATTGATAGTTTGCACTATCTCTGGGCAATTATGGCAGCTTAAGCTAACGAATATTTCGAAATCAAGTTTCTGTGTTATATTGGTAACTATCTGTTTTATATGATCTTCTAGTTTTATTTCCACGCCACCACTTTGGAGGATAGCAAGGATAAAAGAATTAAATTCGTGGCCGCTGGGAATTCCTGAGAAATAAATACCAGTCGGTTCGCCATTAGTTTCAATAGTAAAGGTTATAGGGCTACGCACCGTCCCATCTAGCGTTTTCTCTACGAACTCTATCGATTCGCTGACCTCCGCTACTGATACGATAAACTCAACCAATTCCTGTCGTTTTTCATGATCACCGAGATTTAAAACGACGGACACGAGTTTATGCATACCTTCGGCGTATCCGGCGAGGGTTTCTTTAATTTCATCAGTGAGCACTAGGGACGTAACCCCTGTTTTCGAAAGGCGGGTTATTTTTGGTCTACGATTATTTTTAAAAGTTAGATTTTACCGACTAAATCTAACGAAGGCGCAAGTGTGGCTTGGCCTTCCTCCCACTTCGCTGGACATACTTCATCAGGATGCTCCCTCACGTATTGCGCCGCTTTAACTTTTCGTACCAGGCTTGAGGCATCTCTCCCAACTCCTTCACAACTAACTTCCATGAACTTTATTTTCCCATCAGGGTCGACCAGAAAGGTACCACGTTCAGACCGCCCTTCCTTTTCGCGCAATACATTAAAGCTCTCAGAAATTTCGAAGGTATTATCACTGATCATTTTGAAATTGATCTTACCCACAGCCGCAGAGGACTCATGCCATGCCTTGTGACAAAAGTGGCTGTCTGTTGAAATGGAATAGACATCTACCCCCATTTGCTGCAATTCATCGTGGTGGTCGGCTAAGTCTTCCAACTCCGTCGGGCACACGTAGGTAAAATCCGCAGGATAAAAAAAGAAAACATTCCATTTTCCCCTCATTTCCTGACTGTCAACCGTTATGAAATCACTATTACCTGGCTCAAAGGCTGTAGCTTGAAATGGTTGGATTTCGGTGTCGATTAGGAGCATTTTGATCTTATCCTCTTTGGCGATACGGTAGGTCTTAGCGTCCAAATACTATATACATCTGTAATGATAATGATTCTTAGACGCAGTCCAAGTGCCAATTTCCGATTTTTAGAAAATAATATCCATAGCCATCTAAAAAAAATTTTGTGCCCGAGAAGAGCTAATGCCTAAATCTCGTCATTGCGCAGAAAACAAACACGCGAGCGAAAGGAATTTCATTGGCCCACGACGCAAAAATAAAACTTTACGATATATTTTTTGGGCGAAACGATCGTTTTGCCATTGGTACTCTTACGTATATTAAGCACACGGAAGAGGCTATGTCGGTTCCCGACAAAGTCCTAGGTACGTGGAAAGGTCGCCCAATGGCTTCTGCTTAAAATGCCCTTTTACAATAGATGCCGGAGACTAATGCATCCTATAAAGCAAATGTAGTCGACGTAAGTGAGCATCTTTATCAGCAATTACCGCCGCATGCATGTGAGAATTATATTTTAATAAAATTGACCGCTTTCTGGATTGCAGCTTAGCCGCGTTAATGCTGATCGTCGTCAAACTCGATTAGACTCTATGATCATTGATTTTTCCGCGGTGCTCACGATGACCACGCAATATAGTTCTATTTCCGCATACCACTATAAGCGGTTTATAAGTTTTGATGAAAAGTGTTGACCAAAAACTTTTTTCCAATAGACGGCCTCAACGGCGTATTTAAAACGGTTTCAGTCGCTTCAGCCACCCGCCCGAGTAATTTACCTACAGCATTGGGAACAAGAACAGGTCCTCCCTGCTGACTTCTGAACTACCTAAATAACCGCTTGTGACAACCCCAGGTTCAAGAAATTGTTAAAGGGCTTCGGTTAAGGGATGCCCGCTAGTTTTGCTTAGGTATACGGCTGATTCCCCTGGGTGATAATTTTAAAAAGAATTTGGCCAATATCTGATCTCGAGTAATCAAACCGATTCGCTCCGCTTCGAGTGAAGTCGTTGAGTCACCGCTTACCCAATAGCCATCATTACTGTAATCGACTACGCGCTTCACAAGTCGACCTAAATCACGGTGTTTAATTTCGACTACATCGCCTGCTCTGACAGATCGATCGTCTGGCAGTCGTTGACCGATTAACACGTCGCCATGCGACAAGGTGCAAGCCATACTTTGGCCCCTGACACGGCGCACGACCAAACCAAAAAACATCTTATTTGATTATGGGGTAAACGGTCGGGAGGCCTGGCGGGTAGGGACACGGCAGTGTGGTTGTTTCAATTTCTTTGGTGTTCCAAAACATCTCTGCGAACTGATTGACCTGCTGTACCAGCGCCTCTCCAGTCGCCCGGGTCGGCTCCTGTTTGCAACCACTCGCTGTCTGCATAATTTTATGGACTAAACCATTCACACCGGGAAACTTTTCGAACTGCGGTTGTTTAAAATAGTCGCCCCAAATTATACGGATTTCGTGTTTTACCTTTTCTGCCTCTTCTTCCTTACGAAAAATACAACGGCTAATAGTGTTTTGCATATTAAGATCGCTAACATCACCGCCTTGCGTCTCTTCCATAATGTCCATCAGACGCACGACCGTCAGCGCCGCGATTTGCGCTGTAATAGGATCATATATTTTGCAGGGAATATCACAGTGCGCACCCACCTCTTGGATCTTTGTTTTGGCTTTAATCCCGCGGATAATGTTGTCTAGCATTGTGTTTAACCCTATTCACAAAGTTGTTTCGTATTGTACGTGAAGTATCGCTCTTTAGTCTTAACCTTGGCTGTCAGCCTGCTGAGATCCCAAAAAGCGCTTTATTACCGGCCTGAAACACCATGCAAACAGAATAGCTATAAAGTACCCTGCAGCCGCAAAACCCATTGCGAATATCAATCCATTGCCACTTTGAAAGGGAACATGAGCATGACTTAGCAAAAGCGCGAACGGTGCGATGAAAGTCCAACCATAGACACCGCTGCCGTCATAACAGCGATACAATTCACACATAATCCCCATGACAGCAAAACTAGTGAGATGCATGATGCTGGCTGCGATGTGAAGGAATGCAACGGGAATATCCTCACCCGGGGTATGCGCTTCTGCAGGATGCGGGAAAAATAAAGTTAGACCAGCCAGTAAAAAAATACCCAAAGACATCTTCATTAAAACTTTTGCGTAATACATAGTTTTTTCCCCGTGTCGCAAAAATTTGCGGCTAACTGATCCAATATACAGGCGCCCCCTAAGGCTTTTTGCATTTGAACCGTGAAATCAACGTGCCTTATATGATGATAATGATTCTTATTTGCATTCACAACAATAATTTTCAATTTTTTAAGAATACGCTTTTACATAACGAGGTTTCCTCGCGTTACTTAGGTTTGCAAGGTCGTGACATTTACCAACGTTGTAGTGCTTTCAAATGGTATACTCATGTACACAACAGCGAAGTAAGTGAAAAACTGCTTAAACAAAAAATATCACTTTTTCTATACTTTGCTCTTACAATTACAATACATTAATAATGAATTCTTTTTTACATATACTCGATCTTTTTATTACGGTATACATATTCTTTACTACTCGTGACGACCCTCTCACGCAAATAATACGCCGCTTAGAAATCTCTCAAACACACTCCACGCTCATTCTAAAGTAGTTGTAGAGCAAAATCCGGACGGATGGCGTGCATGGACTGGGATTGAGATGCAACAATTTGAGTTCGCTGGCGGATCGGAACTAAAGAGCGACTAGCTTACAAGTTGATAAAACATAATGGGCAACGACGTTCCGATATTGTGCGCCTCGGACGACAGCACGAAAAGGATTGCGAAAGGCTTTCTCAGCGCAAAGGGCTGAACAGGAGAGTTCGACCTCAGAAATTG
>MDTD01154365.1_pt1 | contig 25400 bp, 21 predicted proteins | sample 811221 | NCBI WGS metagenome assembly MDTD01 (sample SAMN05326646, study PRJNA326480) | marine metagenome | isolation source: seawater | place: Pacific Ocean: South West | collected 2011 | reverse complement strand
GAGATATGAATCTATCTGTAATTTTCTGCACTTCATCCTGAATTCTGCGCTCATCATCTTTGCTAATACTTTTAGTTTTTTCAAGTGACTTCACGTTCGATAGAACGTCTCGTCTAACATTCCTTACCGATACACGAGCTTTTTCAGCTTCTTGTTTTGCCTGTCTACCAAAGGCTTTGCGGGACTCTTCTGTTAGTGCCGGCAACGGGACTCTTATGACTGTACCTGCAGTATTAGGATTGAGACCCAGATCAGATCGTAGGATAGATTTTTCTACCTCAGGCACTAAATTTTTTTCCCAAAGGGTCAATGCGAGTGTGCGAGCATCTTCAACTACGATCGAAGCTAACTGCGAAATAGGTGTATCTGCTCCATAATAATCTATCGAGAGACCGTCAAGTAAGCTCGGATGCGCCCGCCCTGTTCTAATTCTATTAAAAGCCTTTTTTAAAGCATCTAGAGACTTTTCCATCCGTTCATTCAATTGATGTGTGTATTCTTCAAGCATAAAAACTTACTCTGGTTGAATTAATGTTCCCTCAGGATGCCCCATAATCAATTTCAAAAGTGCCCCGGCTTTTGACATTTTAAAGACAGCAACCGGCATCTGATGTTCTCGACACAAACATATAGCTGTAAGATCCATGACCGAAAGTTTTTGTTCGATCACTTGATCATAAGTCAAAACCTGGTACAACTTAGCATTAGCGTCTTTCAAAGGATCCGCAGTATAAACACCATCAACTTTTGTGGCCTTCAATACAATATCGGCGCCAATTTCTATGCCTCGGAGACATGCTGCAGAATCAGTTGTGAACAATGGGTTACCAGTTCCACCTGCAAACAGAACAACCTCTCCTTGTTTTAAATATCTCATAGCCTTGCGCCTGTCATAGGATTCCACAACACTTGTCATTGAAATTGATGACATCAACTGAGTAGAGATGTTCTTTCTTTCTAATGCATCTCTTATAGCCATGGCGTTCATTAGTGTAGCAAGCATACCCATGTGATCACCGGTTACTCGATCCATGCCGGCGGCACTCAAGGCAGAGCCTCTAAACAAATTACCACCACCCACAACGAGACCTATTTGCACGCCTATTCCGACTAATTGACCCATTTCAAGGGCAATGTTGTCAAGAATTTTGGGGTCGATACCCAAATTTCTCTCGCCGAGAAGTTCTTCTCCACTCAATTTTAATAAAATACGCTTATACTTATTGCCGTTTTGCAGATTCGACATCATAAGTTCCTATTAGGTTGTGCTTTTCAACTGTTCAGCCACTTCTGCCGCGAAATCAACCTCATCAACCTGTATACCCTCGCCTACTTCAAAACGCTCAAAACATAGAATTTCTGAATTATTTTTCTTGACAAGATCTCCAACCGTGATGTCACCATCTTTAACAAATGGTTGGTCCATTAGGCTATTCTCTTTTAAAAATTTATTTATTCTGCCGGATACCATTTTTTCTATTATTTTCTCTGGCTTTCCGGTTTCATTGGCTTGAGCAGCATAAATTTTTTCTTCAGCGGCCAAAACTTCAGGTGGCATGTCCTTCGATTCAACCACCACAGGATTGACCGCTGCAATATGCATCGCGACATTTTGAGCAAGCTCAGGATCATCACCGCGCATGCCAACGAGCACACCAATCTTGTTATTACTGTGCAAGTAAGACCCTATCACTGGTGCTTCAATACTTGAAGCCCTGCGAGGCATAATATTTTCCCCAATTTTTTGAATTAATGCTTGCCTCTGTCCTTCCAGCTCTTCTTCCAAAAACAAGCTCTTAAAATCCGTATTTTTTTTGTCAAAAGCCGTTGATAAAACGATTTCTACAAAACTACTAAAATTTTCATCTCGAGCCACAAAATCAGTTTCACTGTTAATCTCACAAATCACACCATAATTATCAATAACCTTTAAAGCAATCACGCCATCCGCGGCCGTTCGGCCTGCTTTTTTTGCTGCTTTCAATCCACTAGTTTTTCGTAACTCGTCAATTGCTTGCTCGATATTCCCGTTTGCGTCGACCAAGGCCCGCTTACATTCCATCATTCCAAGACCCGTGCGCTCACGAAGCTCTCTCACGAGGCTTGTTGCTATTTTTGCCATATACCTACTCCCTTACAAATTATGTACATTAAAAAGGGGGCTATAGCCCCCAATTCTTCTCAATTAAGACCGTCGGATAGTAATTTTATTCTGCGCCGTCTTCACTCTTAGCTTCTTTTTTTGGCTGCGGATCCTTCGTATCAACGGTTTTATCTCCGTCGGTAGAGTCAGACACTTCAACAAATTCATCTTTGCTTACAGCGCCTTCCATTTTCGATTTTCCTTCCAAAATAGAATCCGCCACGGAGGCCGTATATAACTTAATCGCTCGAATTGAGTCATCATTACCAGGAATGACATGATCAATCCCATCTGGATCACTGTTGGTATCAACGATACCGATTACAGGTATCCCTAATTTATTTGCTTCTTTAATGGCAATACGCTCATGATCTACATCCACCACAAAAAGAACATCTGGCAGTCCATTCATGTCTTTGATGCCGCCAATAGCATTGTACAATTTGTCCTTGATTCTGGTTCTTAACAAAACTTCTTTTTTGGTCAGCTTATCAAAAGTGCCATCTTTCTCTTCTTCTTCCAATTTCCGAAAACGCTTAATTGATTCTCGAATAGTTTTATAGTTCGTTAACATCCCACCTAGCCAGCGATGACTCACATGCGGCATTGAACACCGCTCAGCTTGTTCTTTTATAATTTTTTGCGCAGCACGTTTAGTCCCGACAAATAGAATCTGATTTCCTCGAGACGCTTCGAGCGAAATTAGATCAAGGGCTTCATTAAATGCTGGTACAGTTAGCTCGAGATTAATGACATGTACTTTATTTCGTGATCCAAAAATATATTCACGCATTTTTGGATTCCAAAACCGAGTCTGGTGGCCAAAATGAACACCAGCTTGCAGCATATCTCGCATACTTACAGAAGACATAATTTTTTCCTATTTTGGGTTAAGCCTCCACAAACCCCAGCAATTAACTCGAAGCCTTCGTTTTATTGGCTTCATGTGAGCACCCCAATTGCTGTGACGGTATGTGTGAGTAGTATAAATTAACTTTAGTCTTGCTCAGTTACTTGCGGGACGCTTTATACCACATCTGCCATAACGTTTTAAAGAGCAAGCGCGATAAAAAATTGGTTCTAGAAACTTCCAAAGCATTTAGCATGAATCTGTTTGCATTTTTATGAACAAATCGGAAACTTGGATATTATGAATATCAAAATATCGATGTACAATGAGTATCTTCATAGGTAGGACGGATAAACTATGTCTATCAACATAAGATCCAAATATGATCTTAACAAAATGCGTATAGCCGGAAAGTTGGCTGCCCAAGTGCTAGAGATGATTGAAGACTTCGTAGAACCAGGCGTCTCGACAGAGCAATTGGACATGATTTGCTTCGACTATATCACTAAAACGCAGAAGGCTATCCCGGCCTGCTTAGGTTACAGGGGTTTCCCTAAAACTATTTGTACATCTATTAATCAAGTTGTATGCCATGGAATTCCTTCAGAAAAAAAAATTCTGAAAAGTGGTGATATTATTAATATAGACGTGACCGTAATTAAAGATGGTTGGCACGGCGATACAAGCAAGATGTTTATCGTCGGCAAAGCTAAAAATCACGCGACACGTATTGTAAACATCTCGCAAGATTGCCTCTATAAAGCTATTGAATTAGTTAGACCAGGAGTAAAACTTGGCGATCTTGGGCACGTAATTCAGACTTATGCAGAATCAAAACATTATTCAATAGTGCGTGATTATTGTGGTCACGGAATAGGTAAGCAATTCCATGAGGAGCCTCAAATTCTGCATTATGGAACTCCAAACACAGGTCTAGCGCTGGAGGAAGGAATGACGTTTACCATTGAACCAATGATCAATGGGGGCAAACCTGGGACCAAGCTAAAACGAGATGGTTGGACCGTAGAAACAATTGATGGCCGACTATCAGCGCAGTGGGAGCACACCGTAGCAGTTACCGCCGACGGCTGTGAGGTATTTACCGCTCGAACTGATGAAAGTTTCTAATATTATTAATCATGTCCGCATTTGATTCTGGCCCAATTTTTTTTGATCAAAAGCGCTTTTCAAGTGATCTGAAAAGCCACGATCCTGTTCAAGTTTTTAAAAATGCCCTTAATGCGGCCAATCACCATTTTCATAATAGATTCAATGAAGGTGATGAAGCCCATAGATTAGTAAGAGAGAGAGCTGCATTTGTAGATCTCATGCTTCAATACGCATGGAAAAATTACGATTGGGACACCAGCATCTGTCTTATAGCTGTTGGTGGATACGGTAGAGGGCAACTCCACCCCTATTCGGATATCGATCTTCTCATCCTCGCCGGTAAAAATGAAGCTCATAAATATAAAAAAAGTATAGAACAATATCTAGCTTTTCTATGGGACGCTCGTCTGCAGATTAGTCATAGTGTTCGGTCCATTCGTCAATGTGTCGACGCGGCAAAAAAAGATATCACAATAGCCACCAATTTGATGGAAACACGCCTAATTTGTGGAAATATATCCAATCATAAAAAGCTCATTCAATCTACTGGGCCTCATCAAATCTGGAGTTCAGCCGAATTTTATGCAGGAAAACTCCATGAACAGAAAGAACGTCATAAAAAGCATGATGACACCGAGTACAACTTAGAACCAAATGTCAAAGATGCTCCCGGAGGTCTTCGGGATGTGCAGCTTATAGATTGGACCGCAAAACGGCATTTTAATGTGACTAGACGTTCCCAACTGGTCGAGAAAGGTTTCTTGCTTCAGCACGAATACTTAAAACTTTATTCAGATGAAGAATTTTTGTGGAAAGTACGATATGGCCTTCATCTAATAACTGACAGAGCGGAAGAAAGGCTTTTATTTGATCATCAACGAACATTGGCAAAAATGCTGGGTTATGAGGACGTGAAGGGGAAATTGGGCGTTGAAAAATTCATGCAAAAGTATTACCAGACAGTTCTGTCTATAAGAGGCTTAAATGATGTGCTTCATCAACATCTTGATGAAGCGATATATCGCGATAATAAAACAAAGCATAACTCACAAATTAGTGAGCATTTTTTCGTTCGGGATGGCTTGCTAGATACAATATCCCATGACACGTTTAGATTGTACCCTACCGGACTAATCGAAATATTTGTCATTCTCGGAGAGAATAACGAAATAGAAGGAATCAGGGCTTCGACGATACGTCAAATCAGGCATTCAACACATTTGATTGATGCAAAATTTAGGGCCGACGCAGAAAACAGAAAATTATTTATGCGCCTGTTAAATGCTCCCTACAGGCTTTCTTTTCAACTCAATCGTATGAATCGTTATGGTATTTTAGGAAAATATCTTCCTGAATTTGGAAAAATCGTCGGGCAAATGCAACATGATCTCTTTCATATCTATCCAGTCGATGTACACACTCTTGAAGTTATCAAAAATATCCGTAGATTGGCTAGGCCTGAAGTGGCAAAACAATTTCCAATACCCTCTCATATATTTAAAAATCTAGCCAAACCTGAGCTTTTAATAATTTCAGCGCTTTATCATGATATAGCTAAAGGGAGAGGTGGCGATCATTCATCCCTCGGAGCGGAAGACGTTGCTGATTTCTCTGAAAGGCATGAATTACAAGAAAACGAAACTAAATTGGTGAGATGGCTTGTTAAAAATCATTTAATAATGTCTTTTGTCTCGCAAAGAGAAGATATTTCAGATCCCCAAGTAATCCATAGATTTGCGGAGCAAGTCGGTGATCAAATGCATCTGGATTATCTCTATGTTTTAACAGTGGGGGATATAAATGCTACAAACCCAAATTTGTGGACCGAGTGGAAGGGGTCTCTTTTACAAAATCTTTATATGCAAACAAAAAAAGCATTAGAACGAGGACTAGGTATACCGATTGACAAATCAAGATGGTCCCAGAATGCCAAAAACGTAATATCCATGAAATTACTGGAGCATGGCATCGCCATTGAGCAAGCCGAAAAGATATGGGGAGACATAGGCGATGAGTTTTTCTTAAGAGAAACGGCAGATGATATAGCTAGGTATACAACGGCTATCGCGCAGTATAAAGAACAAACTAAAGCCTGGGAAGATCGCCGAATGCCGGTCGTTTTGTTGAAAGATGTTGGTGTAGAAATCTTAGTAGCGACTCAGATTTTTGTGTTTTCTCAAAAAGAATTTAATACGCTCTCCATAGCGGCCGCGATATTAGACAAACTCAACCTGAACATTCAAGACGCGAGACTACATACAAATAGTGATGATAATTCATTTGATGTGTTTTATGTTTTGGATGCAGACGGCGCTCCTGTTGGCGGAAATACATTTTTAAGCGACCAAATATGCTCTTCCCTTCGACAAGCCATTTTGAACCCAGATTCCGTTGATTTCGATATTAAAAGGCGAACTCCGAGGCAATTGAAAAGTTTTACAAAACAAACAACCGCGAAGTTTAAGATGGATGCCGAAAGCAATTCTAGTTGGTTGGAGGTTATCACACCGGATAGACCTGGTCTTCTAGCTCGTATAGCAAATATCTTTTTTCGATATAATCTGCGCGTTGTGACTGCAAAAATTTCAACCCTAGGAGAACGAGTGGAAGACGTTTTTCATTTAACTCATGCGTCACGAAAGCCTATCGCTGATCCTGCTCTAGCACGACGCGTTGAGGAAACAATATGCGAAGAGTTAAGTGATATGAGCGAAGCTTCCAGTTAGTATACAAATGTCTACACACAGAGAACAACATGCATCCTAATTTGCATAATCTTAAAGCATATCCATTTGAGCGTCTTAGAGATATTTTGGCAGATATTTCGCCACCGAGCGAATTGACTCACCTTTCTTTTTCCATCGGTGAACCGAAACATGGCTTGCCTGACTTTCTTAAACGAGTCCTAAACGATTCAATCAGCGGGCTTAATTATTATCCCTCAATAAAAGGAACAGATTGCTTCCGGCAATCTGCGGCAGATTGGTTGAAAACTAGGTATGGATTAAAGGCTAATGGTCTCGACATTAATTCTAATATTCTTCCAATTAACGGGTCACGAGAAGGTCTATTTGCGTTTACACAATTTCGAATTGATCCAACAAAGTCTCCACTGATCATTACGAGCAATCCTTTTTACCAAATTTATGAAGGTGCTGCGATAATAGCTGGCGCTGGAATAAAATTTCTGGATTCTTTAGCCGAAAATAATTTTACTCCCGATTTTGAGAGAATTACCGAAAAGGAATGGGAGCGGTGTCAGATTCTTCATTTGTGTTCGCCAAACAACCCTACCGGTGCCGTCATGACGGTCGAACAACTCGCCAAAGCAATTGAATTGGCCCATAAGTATCACTTCACGATTGTGAGCGACGAATGTTATTCCGAGATTTATCTAGATGAGGAATCACCACCTCCAGGCTTACTTGAGGTATGCGAAAAACTTGGAAATGATAGCTTTAAGCACTGCATAGTGTTCCACAGTTTGTCGAAAAGATCTAATGTTCCCGGATTGAGGTCCGGCATCGTGACAGGGGATCAACAATTAATCAAAAGGTTTTTACAGTATAGAACCTATCATGGTTCCTCAATGTCTCCAACTGTCCAATTGATTTCTGAAGCTCTTTGGCGAGATGAGAAACATGTAATAGCAAATCGAGCGTTATACAGAGAAAAATTTTCTGTTGTCACGAAAATTCTGAACCCAGTGATGTCTTTTCCGGAGCCAAAGGCTAGTTTTTATCTTTGGCCCAAAACTCCAATTGACGATGTCAATATGACGCGAGATCTTTATGCACAAAAAAACCTCACTGTCCTCCCTGGACAGTTCATGGCTCGCACTTCAGAGGGAAAAAATCCCGGAAAAAATCGGCTTCGATTGGCCTTGGTGCCGACAGTCTCGCAATGCGGTGAAGGCGCCATGCGGATAGCATCCTATATCCGGGGTCTGTGATGCTTAAATCAGAGAGAGCAGCTTATATTGATAAGAAATTAGGTCAACTTTATCCAAATCCACCTGTGCCGTTGATGCATGAAAGTCACTTTCAACTGCTAATAGCTGTATTATTAAGTGCTCAATGCACTGATGAAAGAGTCAACTTAGTTACAGCCAAGTTATTTGCCGTTGCACCCACTCCTGAAGAAATGAAGAAAATATCAGTAGACGAAATATACCGGATTATTCGTCCTTGCGGTCTTGCCCCGAAGAAATCAAAAGCCATATCGGAACTCTCTGACATACTCTTGGAAAATTTTGGCGGTGAGGTGCCTGATGATATTAGCACTTTAGAAACATTACCCGGCGTCGGACACAAAACTGCCAGCGTCGTTGTTGCCCAGGCTTTTGGTATACCCAGTTTTCCGGTAGACACCCATATTTTCAGGCTCTCGCAACGTTGGGGATTGACCCGCGGAAAAACTGTAAAAATCGCAGAAAGAGACTTAAAACTGGTCTTCCCCAAGGCAAGATGGAATGACCTGCATTTACAAATTATTTTTTATGGGAGAGAATTTTGCACCGCTCGCGGGTGTGATGGTCGTGTCTGTGAAATTTGTCGATATTGTTATCCGAACAGAAAAACACCATATACTGCATATAAAGCCTAGTACCTCTTGGATCACGAATGGATTGAAACAATAATGACAACTATTATCTATGGCATAAACAATTGTGACAGTGTTCAAAAGGCAAAACGCTGGCTAGTAGAAAATCAAATTGATTTTTCATTCCATGATTTTCGAAAGGATGGACTTGAGCATAAACTTGTCTTGCGCTGGGTTGGGAAGATTCAATGGGATTTGCTATTGAATCGCCGGGGAACTACTTGGCGTGGGATTGATCAGAAAATAAAAAATGATATTGACGGGGCTACTATCGTCAACTTTTTGTGCGACCATCCTACCGTTATTAAACGACCCGTATTGGAGCATGGCGATCTATTGCTGGTGGGCTTCAACGAAATTGACTACATGCAGTTGTTCAAGTAAGAATCCCTAATAAGACATCAACTAGAGATCAAATTATGGAGCCTATATATAGTTTAGCTTTTGGAATTGGTACTAAAAATAACAATCGTGAGTGGTTAGAGGTTCTCTTCCCGTCACCCATGATAAATTTAACACACGCGCAAAGTGAATCTGTCCGATTCCTTCTAGCTCCGGGCACGTTTGATCTCGAACTAACAGAATTCAAGCAAAAGGAATTGCTTTCAGGACTATGGCAAGCCGGGCTAGATGACATTGCTCAATCTTTAGAAAGACTAGCAGGACTGGGTAAATCTATCTTGGTAACTGTCTTAGCTGAAGACAAACCTCCTGAGTCAGTACCGCAAGCATATTTAAAACTGCAATTATTATCCCATCGACTTGTAAAGCCGAATGAAACCAACTTGCAGGGAGTATTTGGTCTGCTAAAAAACATAGCATGGACTAACGTTGGTCCGATCGATGTAATCGAACTCCCAACCAGAATGCTGGAGGCTAGGGCAAACGGAGAAGTAGTGACCGTTAATTCGGTTGATAAATTCCCTAAGATGGTTGACTACGTAGTACCCTCGGGCGTCAGAATCGCTGATACCTCAAGAGTCAGGTTGGGAGCTTACATTGGTCATGGGACAACCATCATGCACGAAGGTTTCGTTAACTTTAATGCTGGTACAGAAGGCATCGGCATGATCGAAGGACGAATCTCGGCCGGCGTTTTCTGTGGCGAAGGCTCGGATATAGGTGGAGGTGCATCAACCATGGGAACCTTATCGGGCGGTGGCGATGTCGTGATCAGTGTGGGCCGAAATTGTCTCCTTGGGGCCAATTCAGGGTTGGGCATACCCCTAGGTGACCGCTGCACCGTCGAGGCTGGTCTCTATCTCACTTCAGGAACAATCATAACTATGGTAAAAGACGATGGAAGCGATGATGGCAAGTGCAAGGCACGAGAATTAGCTCATAAAAGTGACCTGCTCTTTCGCCGAAATTCTATAAATGGACAGGTTGAATGCTTGAAAAATAAGAAAGCTATTGAACTAAATGAAGAGCTTCATAAAAGCAATTGAATTATGGAGGGTCAAGGCTAGATTATCGCACGCAGTTGATTAGAATCTGTTACACCGATGCAAGACATCTAGGAGATTTGATGCTCCGAAATGAGGTCTGCAAAACGCCCAAGCAGTTGGATTGGCAAATTATGGCCCATACCAGGAAAAACCACGAGACGAGAATTCCTAATATGCCTAGCCGTGTCGATACCCCCGCTTAGAGGAACTAAAAGGTCTTCTCGACCATGAATAATTAGAGCTGGGATTTTAATAGAGTTCAATAAATGCACTCGATTAGGTGCCGTATTAATTGCTGACATTTGACGAAGATAACCCGCAGGATTGCTTCCGCGCGCATACTCCAATTCAACCATGGCTCTCACAACAGAATCACTGACAGGATATTCAGGGCTTCCCAAAAACTGAAGGATTTCAACCGTATTATCAATTATGGATTGACCTTTGGATGGTTTTTTAAGCATTTGCATCGACGCTTTCCATGACGGCTTGCCCTTGCCAAAAGTTCCACTCGTAGACATTATAGAAGTAAGAGAAAGTGCTCTGTCAGGGTAACGCGCAGCGGCAATCTGACAGATCATACCACCCATCGACATACCTACAAAATGTGCCTTTTTCACACTCAGACCATCGAGGATACCGACGGTGTCAGCAGCCATATCATCAAGACTGTAGGGAACATCAACTGGCAAGCCGAATCGATATTTCAGCATCTGACGCACAAGACTTGGAGCCTTTGAACCGGTCATCCAATTGCTTAGGCCAATATCCCTGTTGTCAAAACGAATAACGAAAAAGTTTCGAGCAGCGAGGTCATGACAAAACTCGATAGGCCATCTAACCATCTGATTATATAAACCGGCGACCAAGATTATCGCTGGATTTGACTTGTTGCCAAATGTTCCATACGCAAATCTCAAGCCGTTTGAGCTAACGTAGCTTGTCTCTTCACCGCTGTAATTTTCTAAGTCCTTTGACCCATAGTCTATTTCAAACATTAAACTTCCCCGGGTGGAACCGTCCAAAAATCATGACAAAAATTAAAATTCGGATTTGCTCTTGCCATTCGGCTAAAGTTCAATTGTGAGCATCTCCAATTTTGAAGCCTAGGGCGTTACGATATTAAAATTTGTGTTCTGTTCACCAAACATACTAAAAAACTTGAGCAAAGCAACTATACTCCCCTCGAAAGATAAATCATCTGACAACATGGTCTCTTTAATACCAGCTTTACCAATCAGCATATCGATAAACAGTTGATGTGTTAGCACCAATGAGGCGTCAGCCGATTCACTCCCATCGATTTCACGAAAATGCAAAACAGAATTTCTGGTGAACAACAGAAAAGTCCTTCCCTTGTCTATGAAATCTACTTTTATCTTTATAGTCTTACCAGATGCCTTATCTGGATCGATGTTGACAGTCATTGATTGCAGAAAACTATCAAGCGGAATCTCCTTTATGAACTCTGCAGCGAGATCAATATCGTCACGACGATAATTATTACCTTGCCTCAATTCTTGAGCAGCAGAGAGAAATATATCTCTCCACACTCCCGACTGTGACTGGTAGCCCATCTGAGTATATGCATATGCCAAGAGATCCGATGCTTTTGAGGGTGCCGATGCAGAAAATATAAGATGATTTAATAGTTCTGCAGCCCAACGATATTCTCCATTTCTTACCGCTTCTTCTGCATGATCTAAAACCTCATCAGGACCTCCCATTAGAGACACATATCTTGGCGCGCTGTCAACGCTTGGAAGTTGATGAAGGTGCGCAGGATTGCCGTCATACCAACCAAAATAATATTGATAGACAGCTTTTGCATTGTGGCTGAGAGTCCCATAGTATCCCTGAACATGCGCTGCCCTCGCCAGATTGGGGGGTAGACTAAGTTCTTCAGCAATCTCTCGCGGCGTCAATCCCTTATTGGCAAGTCTAAGTGTCTGGTCGTGGATAAACCGATATAGATCTTGCTGCTCTTCAAGCTGTTGAACGATTTCATTGTGACCCCAGGTGGGCCAGTGATGACTAATGAAAAGAGTTTCAACATCGGGTAAACGCTCCCTAATGAAAGCAATATACTCACTCCATTTAAATGCATCTCGAACTTTTGCACCACGCAATGTTAGAACATTATGCATAGTGCGGGAAACGATTTCCGCACCACAAAACACACGCTTTTCGGGGAGATAGAAAGTCAGCTCTGCTGGTGCCTCGGATTCTGGCATATTAAAGAAAATAAAATTTATTCCATCAATAATTAACGCTTCTTCTGATTTACTAATCTCTATGTTTGGTTTTGCGATAGATGTGCTTCCCGTTATCACGCGCTTCCCCAATCCCGAATCAACATGCCCAAAAACAGATGTCTCTAGCTCTAAACCCATCATATATGCCGCCCTTCTTGTCATCGCAGGACCTGCCAATATGTTTTCGCTAGTAGCTTCATACAAAAAACCTGATGGGGTAATTATGGGAAGATCATGATCGTCGGATCGACCAATGACATCTTGTATGCCACCAAAATGGTCTATATGACTGTGTGAGATAATGATAGCTGTCGGAATAATAGTGCCAAGGTAAAGCTCGGCGAAGTCAAGAGCGGCCTTCGTTGACTCGATCGTCGTTAGCGGATCTAAGATGATCCAGCCATTTTCGCTTTTTATCAAAGTCATATTCGCTAAATCAAAACCCCGAATTTGAAAAATTCCTTCTTGAACCTCAAACAAACCTCGGTAAGAATTTAATCTCGCCTGTCGCCAGAGGCTTGGATTAACAGTATCGGGAGCCGCAGTTTTGGCGAATAAATTATCACTTTGATCCCAGATCGGCTTTCCATCGTGGCCAGGTGGCCCAATTTCGGGAGCTAGCGCTATCATGCCCCTTTGGGCGTTATTGAAGTCTTCATCTGAATCAAACAACCTATGATCAATAAAGGATGAATTAGCTAGTAAGGTATGCTCACTCGGAAACCGCGAATAAATAAAATCCTCACCGGGTGGCGCAATCTCTCCGCCACAGCCACCTAAAAGAAAAAAAATAAATATCGGGGTATAGTTGCTAATCTTCATTGGCAATCTCGCGCAAATTTAGCAATTGGTAGGCTGGCTCATACAAAGCTCTCAATCAACATTATGATCTGCTGGTTGATTATAGGTTCGTGATGTTAGCACCTCAAACAACTCGAAGTACCATAATTACAAAATGTTCAGAGTTGAAGAAGTTATCAATTGTCTGCAAGACAAGCGTTCCGAGCGTGGAATATCTTAAGGGCCTAAACTCGGCTATTCAAGTAATGATTTTGGTAGAAATCTAGTGTATGACACCGGGAAAAGTCGGCTAATGACGTCAAGAAATCGTGCTCCTTTACCCACATGGATACGCGTTTTACCCTTCATAACACTGCTAAGAATCTCGCGTGCTGCCATACTTGGTTCTGTCCAAAACCAAGGCTCCAGTCGTTTTCTTTCCGTATCAGATGAGGTGTTACTTCCAATTGGAACAATGATCTTTGAGTTAGCGAGAATATTTGTCTTAATGCCGGATGGGAAAACGCACGATACATTGATTTGTTTGTCAGACAATCGCAAATCATGCCTTAATGAGTCACTAAAACCCCGAACGGCAAATTTCGAACTACTGTAAGCAGAAACTCGAGGGCCTGATAGGAGGCCGAGAACGCTGGAGATGTTCACAATATGTCCTCGCTCTGCACGCTGAAGTAAGGGAAGAAATAGCTGACATCCATAAACAACGCCCCAGAAATTGGTGTCGAAGAGATCCCGCATATCTTTAAGGTCGCAGTCTTGAAAAAGCGCACCGAGTCCTACCCCCGCGTTATTTATCAGAAAATCTAAGCGACCAAATTCAGCACCGACAAAAGAAGAGAAGGCTTGCATATTCTCATAGTCAGAAACATCTGCAGCAAATATTTTGATTGAACCCGTTTGAGGATTATCCAATTTTGCAAGGTCAGCTTGCAAAGCTTTTAGAGCACCGTGATCAATATCAGAGAGAACCACATGACTGCCCTGTTTGACAAGCGCATACGCTAGAGCTCTACCGATGCCAGAACCAGCTCCAGTAATTACTATCACTTTACCTAAAAAAAAATGCATGCCATTTTCCCTCCTTGGATCTTAAAAGCGCAGAGAGTGGCATTCAAGGACAACACAGTCAACATAAGCCCGTGCACGTACTCGTCCAACTACTGGTCAATGCTCACGCGACCTCAAACAATCCAGCAGCGCCCATTCCCCCACCAACACACATGGTCACTACAACATAGCGTTCGCCGCGGCGTTTGGCTTCCATAAGCCCATGGATGGCCATGCGCGTCCCGCTCATACCATACGGGTGCCCAATCGATATCGCTCCACCATTCACATTTAATCGCGCTGGATCTATTCCGAGCCTGTCGCGACAATAAATCACCTGAACTGCAAAGGCTTCATTTAACTCCCATATACCGATGTCATTAACCGTTAAACCGTTACGGTCCAATAATTTAGGGACGGCAAAAACAGGACCTATACCCATCTCATCGGGCTCACAGCCAACAACAGACATTCCACGATAGATTCCGAGAGGCTCCAAATTACGTTTCTCAGCCATTTTGCCATCCATAAGAACTACCGCCGCCGCTCCGTCGGATAACTGTGACGCATTACCGGCGGTTATCGTGCCTCCCTCTCTTACCACCTTGAGCGCAGAGAGCGATTCGATAGTCGTTCCCGGACGATTACCCTCATCTTTCGATAACGTAACCTTCTCTTCACTAACATCACCGGTTTCCTTATTTGTAACTAATTTGGTGGCAGTAACCGATATTAATTCATCGGAGAATTTTCCGGCTTCCTGCGCTGAAGCTGTCCTCGCCTGAGACTCGACGGCATATGCATCCTGTTTTTCGCGAGAAATGTCATACCTTTTGGCTACTACTTCTGCAGTATCAATCATCGGCATGTGAATAGATGGAGCGTTTTTCACAGCCATGGGATCCATTGCTCGATGAGCATTCATGTGCTGGTTTTGGACCAAACTTATTGACTCACAACCACCAGCCACGATCACTGAGAATCCATCAGTTGTTATCTGTTTCGCACCCGTTGCTATACTCATTAGACCAGAAGAACACTGCCTATCGACAGTCATACCCGCGACATTTACGGGCATACCTGACGCCATAGCGGCCTGCCGGCCAAGGTTTGCAGTTTGTGTTCCTTGTTGCAGGGCTGCACCAATAATACAATCCTCCACCTCAGCAGGATCTACGTTAGCCCGAGCTAAAGCGCCGTTAATCGCATGAGACGTCATGGAAGGCGCTTCAAGATTATTGAATGCTCCTCGATAAGCTTTACCTATGGGTGTTCTCGCTCCAGATACTATTACTGCTTCAGACATAATATATTTCCTTAAATAACAATTATAAAATATTGTTTTATATAGTATTAATAAGTTATATTTTGAGAGATTGCACGTAGGCCATTGCCTTCGTAACAAATTTTTCAGTTTCTTTTCCTGCCGATTCAAAAGGGACATTCTGCCCAGCATCTTTTATGGATGCTAGGCTAGCAAACACCTTCTCTGGATTCTGTTCTTCAGGCGAAAGAAAAATTCCATCTGTCTCAAACATCTTAACACTTGCGTAACCACCCGCTGCTGCCGCAAGAATCATTCTGTTGGGCGACTCGTCATGACATAAGACTAGCGCACCGGCTGTTACTGCTTCAGTTGTCATTAATTCTAGAACCGGTGCTGGCAAAAGATCCTCTGTCATTCTTGTACCCGCAGTAGGTGCTAAAGCGTTTACTCGAATATTGTATTTACTCCCCTCTAATACGAGCGTATTCATCAAGCCCACAACAGCCATTTTTGCCGCCCCGTAGTTAGTCTGGCCAAAATTTCCAAATAGTCCACTTGGGGAAGTGGTCATGACAATTCGACCATAATTTTGATCTCTCATAATTTCCCAAACTGCTTTACTGCAGTTAACAGATCCCATCAAATGCACATCAATAACTAATCTAAAGTCATCCAGGTCCATTTTGGCAAATGATTTATCTCGCAAGATACCCGCATTATTAATTAATATATCAACGCGGCCCCATTTATCCATGGTTTCCTTTACCATAGCATCAACTTCGGCATAGTTTGCCACATTTGCACCGCTTGCAATTGCGTCACCACCGTTCGCTAGAATAGTCGCTACCACCTTTTTTGCCGCCTCACTTGATGACCCGGTACCATTTCTATCACCGCCAACATCATTTACTACGACCCTTGCACCCCTCGCGGCCAGAGCTAGAGCATGCGACTTACCCAGCCCATTTCCTGATCCAGTTACTATCGCTACTTTCCCGTCAAAACCGACACTCATATCGAACCTCTATTTATGATAATGAACCATAATCAATTAATTTGAAAAAAAATGAAAGACTGAAAAAACTTTTCTATTTTAGTCTCATGCTACCATCTGGACAGTTAACCACTCCGCTACAAGAGCTGGTTTTTCCTCGCCCTTAATTTCGACGGTAACCTCCATTTTAAATTCAAACTGACCCGGCTTCTTTTCTTCTATAGAAAGCACTTTTCCAATGCCACGGATCTGACTACCTACCTTCACGGGCGCAACAAACCGTGCCCTATCTAAACCTTTGTTGACCCCCATATAGATGCCCTTCATTGCCAGGTTAAAACTCATAGAAAAATAAGAAATCATGGAAAGCGTAAGAAACCCATGCGCTACAGTTGTTCCAAAAGGCGTCTGAGCAGCCAATTCTGGGTTAACATGAATAAACTGACGGTCAAGCGTGCAATCTGCAAATTGGTTTATTTGGTCCTGAGTTACCTCAAACCACTCCGAAGGGTCTGTAACGTAACCGATATAATCATTTATTTCTTCTCTTCCAATTGGCTTCACTATCATATCCCCCGTTTAAAGTTGAAAAATTACTACCCATACGCTCAAAGTCGCTGGATTCTAAACTACCCAAACAATATGAACTATCCATTGTTAGTTATTAATTTATAACGGTGTCTTGTGAGTATTAAGCGTTGTCTTTAAAATCTTAACTTTCCCCAAAATATCGAACTGGATCAACCATGTAATAAGTTTGATAAATAAACGCACTACGATAAAACACAAGTCGATACATTAACCAAAACAAGTGTGAGAGAATGCCCTGATATAGCTACCAGAGGCGCTCAAAATGACGAATACTTTTGAATATGAGGAACTGCACCTCACTGAATTCCGGAAAGAGATCAGCGCATGGCTGCAGGCAAATAAACCAAAAGATCCTGGTTTTCTGCTGCCGCAAACTTTTCTCGAGATAGGTTCCGAAGAGGTCCTAGATTTTTTGCGCGAATGGCAGTTTAAGGTATGGTCCGCAGGATATCTTGGTATGGCATGGCCCGCGGAGTATGGCGGAGGCGGACTTCCAATCGCATATCAGCAAATTGCCGACGAAGAAATGAAACGGTTAAGGGTCCCCATTCTTTTTAATGTAATTGGATTGGGTTGGGCAGGACCGCTTATTATCAATATTGGCAGCGATTATGAAAAGAATGCCTACCTTAAAAATATATTGAGTGCGGAGGATATCTGGTGCCAAGGATTTTCCGAGCCAAATCATGGCTCAGACCTAGGCAGCATCCAGACACAAGCACGTAAAGAAGGTGATGAATATGTAATTAATGGAAACAAGATCTGGACCACGCTTGGCAACTTTGCAAAATACATGATTTTACTCGCTCGCACCGAGGATAAGACCAAACGTCGATATGATGGCTTATCTTTTTTTCTGGCACCTATGAACGTAGACGGAGTATTAACTAAACCGATCAAAAAATTGACCGGCGAATATGGTTTTACAGAGACATTTTTTGATGATGCGCGGATACCTGCAAGCAGTCTGATGGGAGAAGAGGGATGGGGTTGGCGTATAGCCATGCTGACTCTCCAATATGAACGGGGCGCAGAGTCTGGAGCAGCCGGCGGTCCCGCTATGACGCCAATATATATGGATGACCTGGTATCCATGTCGCGTAAAGTAATGCGTGAAAATCAGCCGCTGATCAAAGATGCAATTACTCGTGACGAACTAGTAAAGCTCATGATCGAAGAGAGAGCAATATTGCTAGGAGAGAAGAGAACAAAAATTACTAAACTCTGTTCAGATTACCCCAGATCGCTTTCTTTATCGCACAAACTGCGCAGCAGCGAATTCTTTAGACGGATGAGACAGTATGCCATAAGTCTTCAAGGAGCCAAGGGAGGACTCTATGTCGGGGACAATGAGGCTATAGACGGTGGGTTCTGGCAACGAGCTTACCTCAACAATTTTGGCATCACGATAGGCGGAGGAACTAGTCAAATTCAGGCAAATATAGTCGCAGAACATGTCCTTGGACTTCCAAAAGATTGAATAACGACTCTCAGACGAAGGTATTACCAGCAGTGGGAAAAATAAACTTGGAACTTGAATTTACCGAGGAGCAATCCATGATCATGGAAGCTTCTAGGGAATTTTGTAGAAAAAACTCAGATACTTCAACAGTAAGAAGTCTCATCCCCTCCAATTTGGGGTTCGACAAGGATGTTTGGGCAAAAATGGTTGACTTAGGCTGGACCGGAATCACCATACCCGAAAAATTCGGAGGTTCTGGTCTTGGAATAGGTGCGTTAGTTCCAGTTGTTGAAAGCATGGGACGTTATCTTTTGACAGCGCCTGTGATAACTTCAGCAATTGCAACACAAGCAATTTTGCTATGCGGCACACAAGAGTTTAAAACTGATTGGCTCCCTCGTCTTGCAGATGGAAGTATCGGAACACTTGCCTATTTAGAGAACGAGGATATAGCGTCAGATGCAACACTGATCGCAGCTAGTAGAGATTCTAAAGTCGAACTTCAGGGACGAAAAATTTTAGTGGCGGATGCAGAGGCGGCTGATTTTTTTCTAGTGTCAGCGTTATTTAATGATGCGCCAGTTCTGGTGCTTGTAGAATCGGATCAACTCTCACCAGACTCAATATTGAATAAAACCCTCATCGATGAAACACATAGAGCAGCTGATATTGACTTCAGTGGAGTGGTGGTCGATCCACAAGCCGTGTTGAGCGCAACCCACAAATCGATCAAGGACCTGAGGCTTCTGGGAGCCCTGCTCTATGCAGCAGAATCCACTGGCGCCTGTGCCGCCGCTTTGGATGCAATTGTCAGTTACTTAACAACAAGAACCCAGTTTGGACGGCTAATAGGTTCATACCAGGCACTCAAGCATCCGACCACCGATATTTTGATACAAATGGATTCCGCCAAATCACTCGTTTATCATGCTGCCACTTTGGCAACTAACTCTAATTTTTGCACTCATACCGAGATTGCTTGCAGAATGGCCAAAGTGCAAGCCAATGACGCGCTACTCTTTGCGGGTGACCGAGCCGTTCAATTCCACGGTGGAATGGGTTTCACTTATGCCTGCGATGCTCAATTGTATATTCGACGAGCCCAGTGGGCACAGCATCAATTCGGCGATTCTCAACACCATCGTCTCCATCTGGCGCCGCTATTAATTGAAGATAAGTGATCCATGTGTCTGCATATGACTTCTAGTAACTTGGTAAATCTCTGTTTTTAGCTTTGCTTGAATATAAGCAAATGACTCGTCTTAGACAATTTACCGCAAAGGTGTCAGCTGTTAACCTCTCGAATCAAGATCGGAGTTAACAGCATTGAAAAACAATTTATTATTTCTTTTGGCATCAGCAGCCGGAATCTTTTTTTTTCTACTAAGTAATATGATGCAGATTTTAAGCTTTAATGATGAGATGTCGACCTCAGGAATCTCAAAAATTGCAGAACCAGCAACCTTGCGGGCTACGGAATTTGGCCCAGTCGTTGGTTCAAGTGACAAGAATCAAACGCATGTTTGGTTTGGGATTCCCTACGCAAAACCCCCTATTGGACCACTGCGATGGCGAAGCCCCCAGCCGGTCAAAGCATGGTCGACTGAGTTTGAAGCCCTCTCCAGACAACCAGAGTGCCTGCATCAGAGGACCCTTATAGGCTTTAAATCAGGCCGAAAAAAAACGATTATTGGAGCAGAGGACTGCCTCTATCTCGACATATGGGCGCCTCGTTCCGCAGCTGAGAACGCAGCCCAAACTGAAGAGCAGCTTCCAGTCGTGGTTTGGTTAAACGGGGCCGATAATAAAATAGGGGCATCGAGTCATATTAGCGGTCATAAATTCTCAGGAGCCCAACAACTTGTTTTCGTATCAGTTAACTATCGTTTAGGGCGACTAGGGTTTTTTTCCCATAGGGCTATAAGAAATACCTCTAAAAACCCGGAGGATAGTTCGGGGAATTACTCACTACTCGATGTAATCCAAGCACTTCAATGGGTACAGAAAAATATAGCCAATTTTGGGGGCGATAGCAAAAACATTACTATCATGGGCACTGCTGATGGCGGCAGACACGTGATGGCATTAGTGGCATCGCCGCTAGCAGAGGGCTTGTTTCAAAAAGCAATAGTTCAAGGCGGGTCTATCCAATCGACATCAATCAATGAGGCTGAGAATTTTTATGATGACGAGCATATTCCTGGGCGGGTTTCTAGCTCAAATGAGATGATTCTTTCACTTATCCTAGATCTGCATATCGCATCGGATAGGAGAGAAGCAAAAGACGACATCAACGCTATGAGTGATGAAAGTATCAGAGCATTTCTCGAGAGGCAATCAGCAGAATCCATCATAAACATCGACATTGATAATCCAAACAGCTCCGAAGCACTGCTCTCTGAAATTCCGCAACTTATTAGAGATGGTAATGTTTTGCCAGAGACTGACTTTTACACGCTTTTTAACGACCCGATCAGCTACAACAACGTACCTATGATAATAGGTTCAAATCTTCATGATGCCAAACCTTCTATGCTATTCGAACCGGAGTATGTCAGCTGGATGTTGAATCGCCGACCTTTTGTCAAAGACACGGAATTCTTTGATCTTACGTCCGAGATGAGATCAAATCTCAAATTTATTTTAGCTGTACACGAACCAGCAAAATTATTATCAAGAAGCCGAATGGATGTTCAGGCACCACCAAATATCTTTGCTTACCGCTTCGATTGGTCCGACATTCAACCCAATTTACAAGGAAATTGGAATAAGTTGATCGGAGCAGGAAATTCACTCGAGCTTGATTTTCTCTTTTACCATTTTGATGGGCAGGAAGGTGTTCCAGACTGGTATAGCAAAGTGAATACGGCAGATCGAAAAGCGCTTTCACAGTCTATGATGGATTATTGGGGTAATTTTATACACGTTGGGGCGCCCCACCGAGGCCGCTCTGCAACCCTCGCGCAGTGGTCGCCCTGGAAAGAGCAAGCCACAAACACATTAGTCTTAGATAACTCGGTTAGAGGAAATATACGCATGGAGAAGACCGGTTATGATGATGAAACATTCAAAGCGGAACTCATATCAATGCTAGGGACATTAAAAACACGTGAAAAATGTTTACTAGCTATTACGTCAATAAATAACTTATCGAAAATTAGCACGCCGGTGTCAGATCATCCGGTATGGAATTTGGACTCATCTCTCTGCGACCATCTAAAATAAGACCCCATAGGCTCCTGCACTGTAACGACCTTTCGTCCAAGCGAATTAAATTCAAGCATACATTGCAGTTATGTATATCAGCGCACCTTAACAAAAAAATTAATGATTTAGGCCGAAGATTTGTTTGTCGACTGGCCTACTATACAGCAGCTAGAAAGCTGCTATAACTCCGTTGCATACCAGTATTAAGAGTGTTAGTAGAACACTGGCCCGATGCAACCACCTAAATCGGACTTCGTTTCCCTCATCCCGGCTGCTGTTGGTTGCCGGAATCAATAGATACGCCAAAATAGCTAGCATAAACGACGCTAGGGGCACCGATATGAGATCGAATTGGTCACTATAAAATACACAGATCGTGTTTATAATGCTCAAACATGCTATCAGCAAAAAAAATAGTGGAAATATCTTTCTCAGAAAGACTGAGGCATCTTGACCAGACAGGACACTGAACACAACTGGCGCTATCACAGCCGATTGAAAAATAATTATTCCAATAACACAACCACTTAAAATAAAAGATACATTCTCCATAAACAATCCATTTAGTTTGAATAGTGAACGAGACAAAGCCCAGACTAATATTAAAACATCTGGGCTAAGAGCGCCGTCATAACTCCTAACGCGAGACTAACAAAAAATATTTTCCATAAGGAGAAGCTCCTTCTCGACCAATCGATCCGGTCTTCCCTATCAAATTGCTTTCTGGACGCTTTGAATCGGCCCAGATAAAAAAAGACCGCGAGCGAAATGAGCGTTAGACCGCCAAAGATTATCGTATTAAGATCCACTAGCGGCTTCTAAGTTTCATTAACAATCGCAGAATCTCCAAGTAGAGCCAGATAAGAGTTACCATCAAGGAAAAAGCACCGAACCACTCCATATATTTTGGCGCATTGTATTCGGCCCCCTGCTCAATGAAATCAAAATCGAGTACAAGATTTAAAGCAGCTATTGCAACCACAAATAAACTAAATCCTATGCCGAAAAGTCCATTCGAGTGAATAAAACCAATTCCTGAGCCAAAAAAGCTCATCACAAAACTGACTAAATAGAGCACCCCTATGCCCATGGTGGCCGAGACCACCATAAGTCTAAAATTTTCAGTGGGTTTTACAATGCCGGTCTTATAACAAAATAAGAGCGAAGCGAGCGTTCCAAACGTGAGTCCAATCGCTTGGATAACAATACCCGGGTATTGAGCCTCTGCTATCGCTGAAATACCCCCCATAGCAAGGCCTTGACCCAAGGCATATATTGGCGCCGTAATTCCTGACCAATGTTTCTTAAATATCGTTATCAGCGCCATTACAAATCCGACTATACCACCGACGATCATAAAAGGTGCAGCAGCTCCCGGGTTCCCGGTACTAAAAAATAGGTTCCAAGGTAATGATGCCGACACCAATACTAGTAGCAGCAGGATACCAGTCTTATTCACGGTACCCTCTAAGGTCATAAATTGATTGTCTATGTCTACGGATACCTTCCTGAGGTCCGCCGGAGCTTCTTCTCTAAAGGTGGCATCACTCATAGCTGGATTTCCAGAACGACCAAACATCTCTAAGGCGCGATGGTTTGACATAAGCAAATTCCTCTTAATTTAGTTTTTCAGTCGAAACAGTAGGTCGTCCTATTATACGAGGGGGAAAAGAAAATGGACAATGCAGGACCCAAAAATGATAATCATTTTTTATTAAGTTATTCCAAACTTTATGTTAGGTTCAAGTCGGCACAAGTTATACTATTGTCTTCACTCATTTAACTGGATTGGAATATGAAAACGCGGATTACTGAACTCTTCGGCATCGAGCACCCAATTATTCAAGGTGGAATGCATTATGTTGGTTACGCAAACCTTGCGGCAGCCGTCTCAAATGCTGGCGGGCTTGGGATAATTACCGGTCTAACCCAAGGAACACCGGAAAAACTATCAGCAGAAATTAAACGTTGTAATGAACTTACAAATAAACCCTTCGGAGTTAACATGACGTTCCTTCCGTCTCTTACCCCACCCGACTACCCGGGCATGTTCCAAGCGATCATCGATGGAGGTGTTAAAATAGTTGAGACTGCTGGAAATAACCCTCAGCAATGGATACCTATGATGAAAGAAGCCGGTATTAAGGTAATTCATAAATGTACGTCGGTGCGTCATTCCCTAAAGGCTCAAAAAATTGGTTGCGACGCTGTATCGGTTGATGGCTTTGAGTGCGGAGGGCACCCTGGTGAAGATGACATACCCAATTTTATCCTGCTTCCGAGGGCAGCTGATGAACTTGATATACCTTTTGTTGCCTCGGGCGGAATGGCGGACGCTCGCAGCCTCGTTGCCGCATTGTCACTGGGAGCAGAAGGCATGAATATGGGAACTCGATTCATTGCAACTGAAGAGGCTCCCGTTCATGAAAACGTTAAACAGGCGATTCTTGGGGCATCCGAGTTGGATACTCGGCTGGTTATGCGTCCATTAAGAAATACCGAAAGGGTCCTCAATAACGCTGGTGTAGAGGCGCTCCTTCAGAAAGAAAAAGACCTAGGAGAAAACCTTCAATTCTCCGACATCATAGATCAAGTAGCCGGCGTGTACCCCGACATTATGATTAATGGAAATATGGATGCAGGCGCATGGTCCTGTGGTATGGTTGCGGGATTGATTTATGATGCACCGTCCGTTGCGGATTTGATCAACCGAATAATGTCAGAGGCAGACGAGTTAATTGCGCAGCGCCTCAATTCGGTTTTGAGCGCCTAACCTTCTGCATGTGTGGAATTCTCGAACGATTCCCGGACAGGAGAGTGCACCTGGCAGAATTTCGCGACTTCGTCAAGCGCTAGAGTCGCTGACCTCAACTCGGGGTGGAATATCTGAAAGACATGCGGCATAGATTCCCACCGCTGCAGATAAGCTGGCGAACCAGCCTCTCTAGCTTTATTAACATAACGACGAGCATCATCAAACAGCATCTCACTCTCACTTACCTGTATTAGCAATGGCGGCATTTTTGATAAATCACCCAACAAGGGTGAAACAGAAGGACTACTAACTGAAATCTTGTTGGCCAAAAAGAAAAACGAACCATATAGGGCTCTTGGGACGCGATTTAATAGTCGAAAAAGCGTTTTTAATATCACGTCCGATCGATAATTTTCTTTAAAGCTCGGACTATCAAGCATCGAATCGGTTAGCGGTGACAGCGCAACCACGGCGTTAGGCATTCGCGGGCCGGCATCTCGGAGCCAAGCTGTCAAGGATAGTGTCAAATTTCCGCCGGCCGAATCGCCCCCAATAAAAAGGGCATCAGCCGGATTGGAGCCATCAGGGCCGTTGTCCAATAAAAACTGATATGCGGCCCTGCAATCCAGCATTGCATCTTGTCTACTATTCTCGGGCATTAACCTATAGTCGATAGCCAAAACTGCGCAGCCAATGGCCTCGGACAGCCTGCTGGTAATGGAGCGATGACTGTTGGGACTCCCCGCACAAAATGCGCCGCCATGTATATACAAGAAACGCTTTCGCGCATCAATTTGGCTTGCCAAAACCCATTCCGCAGGCAATCCATTTAGGTTGACGGGTATGCGATCGCTCGTAACTTCAATAT
>MDTD01145423.1_pt1 | contig 25400 bp, 27 predicted proteins | sample 811221 | NCBI WGS metagenome assembly MDTD01 (sample SAMN05326646, study PRJNA326480) | marine metagenome | isolation source: seawater | place: Pacific Ocean: South West | collected 2011 | reverse complement strand
GGGCCTATGATGTGGGAACAGATGCAAGGTAGGTATAATTTACCAGATGGTACTAGTATGGATAACCTCTCAACCCACATGGACTTCACTGCATGGAGAGGTGGTATGTGGGGAACATGGGACACCGACCCCCGAGGGGGAAATGTTGACAATCCACCGTTCGAAATTCCAGGCCATGGCATGGGTATGTTTAGTGCAAAGAAAGATGGTTGGTTAAGATTCAGTGAACAGTTCCGTCAGTTTGGTGGTGAAGAAGGCTATATCCATGAAAAGTATAGACAAGCAGGCCGGAAGGTCTATAATTTGCCATTTCTGAGATGGATGCACAGGTTCTATAGACCAGGCGGGGCGCCATACGCATTGACAAATAAAGCCAAAGTTAGAAATTATTTGGTTGGACATATGGAGTTAAATTTACCACTCGACCCTGTAATTAATCATTTCTGTTTTGGCAAAGAATCTCCAGCAGATATTGACATTGACTGGGTGAGAAGAAATGTCATGATGATTAATAAAGAAACTGGTTTAAGCCCAATTATCAAATCTGCCATTATCAGAAACAAAATTGACATTAATGATTTAGTTTCTTCTTGATTTAACTTTCACACATGCTATAATTACAGCATGAAGAAATATATTCCTCTTGTTTTCGTCCCCGTATGCCTCAGCATGGCGGCTTCTCTCGAAGGCCCGAATGAAAATTCTCGTCATGTAGATTTGCTTGCCGCCATGTGTGAGGTAGAGTCAAACTGTGAAACAGGCAAAGTTGGAAAAGATAACGAAATTGGATGGTATCAGATTCTGCCAGATTTTTGGACAGACGCACTTGAGCATGACCCAAGCATCGGTGGTGAATATGAAGATGTAGCAAAAGACAAAGAGTATGCAGAGAAAGTTATCCTTGCATATTGGGATAGGTATGCTACAATAAAGAGACTTGGTAGGAAACCCACAGATGAAGACCGTGCTAGGATTCACAACAAAGGCCCCAACGGATACAAGAAAGATTCCTCTATTGATTATTGGAACAAGGTGAAAGCAATTTTGGATGAGTGAGTTCTACACAAACATAGCAATGCGAGGTAATTCAATCCTTTATCGTGGGATTGATGAGAATGGAAACCCGACGAAGAGTCGGGTTGATTTCAGGCCTACAATGTATGTTAATGCTAGACAGAAGACAGATTACAGAACCCTCGATGGTGTCTTTGTCGAACCTGTCCAACCAGGCTCAATTTCAGAAACCAGAGACTTCATCAATCAGTATGATGGGATTGATGGTTTCAGTGTTTATGGTAACACTGATTATGTTTGCCAGTTTATTGGTGACAACTACAAGGGAGAGGTTGACTATGATTTCTCCCACATCAAAGTTGCAACCATTGACATCGAAGCCGAAAGTGAGAAAGGTTTCCCTCGTCCCGAGAGGCCGATGGAAAGAATCAATGCAATCACCGTTGACTTCAACGGTAAAGTTTATTGCCTTGGTTTGGGAGAGTTCTCTCTTCCTGATGGAACATATCATTACATGGAACAGTTTGCAGAGGAGTCTCAGTTGCTTGAGACTTTTCTCCAGATTTGGGAAGCAGAATCACCTGATGTTGTAACTGGGTGGAATGTTCGCTTCTTTGATATTCCATATCTTGTCAATCGAATTGCGTATGTTCTCAGTGCTAAGGATGCGAAGAGGATGTCTCCTTGGAAGATTGTCAAGGAGAGGAAGGTTCAGAAAATGAATCGGGAGAACATAACATACGAACTTGTCGGTGTTGCCAATCTCGATTATTATGAATTGTACCAGACATTCACCTATGTGAATCAAGAGTCTTATCGTCTTGACCACATCGCATTCGTTGAACTTGGTGAAAAGAAGTTGTCGTATGATGAGTACGACAGTATGGCAACATTCTACCAAAACAACTTCCAGAAGTTTATTGAATACAATATCAAGGATGTTGAACTCGTCAAGAAACTCGAAGACAAAATGAAGTTGCTTGAACTTGCAGTTTCTCTTGCCTATGCCGCAAAGGTAAACTTCAATGATGTTTTTGGTCAAGTTCGAACTTGGGACTCTATCATCTACCACTACCTGATGGAACACAACATTGTGATTCCACCGAAGACAACATCCAAGAAAGATGCACAGTATGCCGGTGCATATGTGAAAGACCCGATTGTTGGTATGCATGATTGGGTTGTGTCGTTCGACTTGAACAGTCTGTATCCTCACTTGATTATGCAGTACAACATCAGTCCCGAAACAAAAGTCTCAAACAACAAAGACCACTCAATCACACCCGACTCTATTCTTGGGGGTAAAGATGTCCCCCACGACGCATACTCTGTTGCCGCAAACGGCACATGTTATACAAAAGAGCATCAAGGGTTTCTCCCTGCACTTATGGAGAAGTTGTACAAAGAACGAAAGATGTACAAGAAGAAGATGATTGAGTGTCAGAAAAGACAACAATCGGGGGAGGAGAATCTTGAGAAAGAGATTGCAAAGTATCACAACTTCCAGTTGGTTCGTAAGATTCAATTGAACTCTGCTTATGGTGCGATTGGTAACGAATGGTTTCGATACTTTGATGTAGACATGGCCGAAGCCATCACACTTTCAGGACAGTTAAGCATTCGTTGGATTGCAGACAGGTTGAATGAGTTTCTCAACAAAACATTAGAAACGGAGGACTATGATTATGTTGTCGCAAGTGATACAGATTCTGTTTATCTTAGGCTTGGGAATCTTGTGGAAAAGGTATGTGGGGGTCGCTCCAAATCGGAGGTGGTTAAATTCCTCGACAAAGCCTCAAGAGAAATCATCTTGCCCTTCATCAAAAAAGAGTACGACAAACTAGCGTGTAAGATGAACGCATACGAGAACAAGATGGTGATGGACAGGGAGTGTATTGCGGACAAAGCAGTGTGGACTGCAAAGAAACGATACATGATGCGTGTTCATGATTCTGAGGGTGTTCGTTATGACCCACCCAAACAGAAAATCATGGGCATTGAAACGACCCGAAGTTCTACACCACAGATTGTTCGTGATGAGTTGAAGAAGGCAATCAATTTGATTCTGACCACTGACGAATCTACGGTTGTTGCCTTCATTGAAAATTTCAAGAGAGAGTTCTATGAGTTACCTCCAGAGGACATCGCTTTTCCCCGTGGAGTAAATGGTATGGACAAGTATTTCGACAGCACAAATATTTACTGCAAGTCTACTCCTATTGCCGTAAAGGGTTCGTTGATTTACAATCATTACATCGACAAGTTTGATTTGTCTAAGAAGTATCGGAAGATTATTGACGGAGACAAAATCAAATTCATTCATTTGAAGAAACCCAATCCACTAGGTGGTGTTGGTGGTCGTGACCAAGTTGTTGCCTTTCCTAATTCTTTACCAAAGGAATTTGGATTGGAAAGTTACATTGATTATGAGATGCAGTTTGAGAAGGCCTTCCTTGACCCAATCAAAAACATCCTAGATAAGATTGGTTGGAATCACGAACAGGTTTCCACCTTGGAGAGTTTCTTTGCGTAAGGAGATTTATTATGAAGCAGAACGGCCTTCAATACAAAACGGCAAAATATCTCACAGTCTTGTTAGAGAAAACTTTGACCGACAAAAGAAAAGAACTTAAGTTTATGTCTAGGGACGCAGATGTTCCAAAGGAAGTTTATCAGAAAACTCTGGACAGTTGTAAAGAAATCGAGTATACTATTGAAGAAGTGAGGAAATTTCTATGAGTAATTTTTTGAAAGATATCATCAAGAGTTCAGGTAACGAATATGCCGGAATTGCATCCGAAGGGATTGATGGTAGTGATGTAACAGGATTCATCGACACTGGTTCTTATGCGTTCAATGCCCTGTTGTCTGGTTCCCTTTACGGTGGTATTCCTAACAACAAGATTATGGCACTTGCGGGTGAGTCTGCTACAGGTAAGACTTTCTTTGCATTGGGAATGTGTAAGAAGTTTCTTGATGACAATCCAGATGGCGTTGTTCTGTACTTTGATACTGAGCAAGCGGTGACATCCGACATGATTTCGGAGAGAGGCATGGACCCTGCAAGGGTTGCAGTTTTCCCTGTCGCTACTGTCGAGACTTTCCGGCATCAAGCAATCAGCATAGTTGACAAGTACATCGAAACGAAGGACAGCAAGCCTGTGTTTGTTGTTCTTGATTCTCTTGGTATGCTTTCAACTGAGAAAGAGATGAATGATACAGCAGAGGGTAAGTCAACCCGAGACATGACCCGTGCCCAAGTTATCAAGGCGACATTCCGTGTGCTTACTCTTAAGTTGGGTAAAGCAGGTATTCCTCTTATCATGACGAATCACACCTACGATGTTGTTGGTGCTTATGTTCCAATGAAAGAGATGGGTGGTGGTTCTGGTCTGAAGTACGCCGCTTCTACGATTGTCTATCTTTCTAAGAAGAAGGACAAGGATGGAACTGATATCATCGGTAATATCATCCGATGTAAGTTGTTCAAGGGTAGGTTTACTAAGGAAAACAAAGAGGTTCAGGTTCAGTTGAATTATGATACTGGTTTGAATCCTTATTACGGTTTGGTTCCGATTGCTATCAAGTATGGAGTCTTTAAGAAGGTTTCTACTCGTATCGAACTGCCCGATGGTAAGACTGCTTTTGAAAAGTCAATCAACAATGACCCTGAAAAGTATTTCACCGATGAAGTGATGAAGCAATTGGAAGATGCCGTCGCACAGGAATTTAAATACGGGAGCGAGAGTACAGATGACGACACCGAAGTTCAAACTGAGGCCTGATATTTCCTCCCATTTCACGGGAATTGAAATTCTAGAAGGCGACTACGAGGGTTGTGTTTATCATTACGGAAAAACACAATTAATCGAAGAAGATGATTGCATGAGAGTCAAATTCGATTATACTCTAGTGGAAAACCCCAACAGAAAACTTGAAGACCAAAATTTCATTAATTGTATGGGTGATATTTTAGTGGAGATACTGGATAATCAATTAGAGGAAGATGGTTCCCTTATTCCAGTGGTTTCAAATGATGAGGTGAGTTACATTGGCAACTATAGAGAAGATAATCCTATCTAATTTAATTAACAATGAGGAGTTTTCTCGTAAGGTCTTACCTTTCCTTAAGAGTGATTACTTTCAGTCTAGAAATGAAAGAATCATTTTTGGAATGGTTTCCGATTACATTGTAAAGTACAACTCTTCACCAACCAAGGAGTCTTTGATTATCTCTCTGTCGGAGAGAGATGACATCACACAAGATGAACATGAAAAGTGTGAGGGTATGATTGAAGAGGTTTCTGTTGTTGAGACAGAACATGATGCCGATTGGTTGGTAGATAAGACAGAATCGTTTTGCAAAGACAAAGCGGTCTACAATGCAATTATGGAATCCATCCACATCATTGATGGTAAAGACAAAAAGAAATCCAAGAATGCCATCCCTACTATTCTGAGTGATGCTCTCTCTGTTTCCTTTGATGCTCATGTTGGTCATGATTACATTGAGGATGTCGATGAGCGGTATGATTTCTATCACAAGGTGGAGGAGAGAATCCCATTTGACTTGGATTACTTCAACAAGATTACAAATGGTGGTACACCAAACAAGTCTTTGAACATTATCATGGCAGGAACTGGTGTTGGTAAGTCAATGTTTATGTGTCACCATGCCGCCGCATGTCTGTCTCAAAATCAAAATGTCCTCTACATCACATGTGAAATGGCAGAGGAGAGAATCGCCGAACGAATCGATGCAAATCTCATGGACATTCCTTTGGATGATTTGAAAGAGTTACCAAAAGATTTGTATGACAGGAAGTTTGAGCGAGTGATGAAAAACATAAAGGGTAAGTTGATTGTTAAAGAGTATCCAACTGCATCTGCTAGTGTGGTACACTTTAAACATCTTCTTGAAGAGTTGAGGATGAAGAAGAAGTTCATCCCTGATATCATCTTTGTTGACTACCTAAACATTTGTGCATCTTCTCGAATGAAGATGGGAGCCACAGTAAACTCATACAGTTATGTGAAGTCAATTGCAGAAGAACTAAGAGGCCTTGCGGTGGAATACAATGTTCCCATTTGGTCTGCAACACAAACAAACCGAAGTGGATATTCTAACAGTGATGTTGGTTTGGAAAATACATCAGAGTCCTTCGGTTTACCTGCAACGGCAGATTTCATGGTTGCACTTATTACCACGGATGACCTGAATGAACTTGGTCAAGTCTTGGTGAAACAGTTAAAGAACAGATACAGTGATACACTTACCAACAGAAAATTTATCATTGGTTGTGACAGACCCAAGATGAAGTTCTACAATGTCGAAGACAATGCCCAAGCAGGTTTGGTCAATACTGGTCAGACTCCTCCGACATCTACGGATTCATATGGTGCTGGATTTGATGGTAAGAATTTTGATGATGATTATGATTCTAAGTTTAAAGAAAAGTTTACAGGATGGAAGATATGAAAATCCTAGATGATATTAAAGTTGATTATGCTGATGTTCTAATTCGCCCAAAGCGTTCTACTTTGGAATCACGAAAAGATGTGAACCTAGAAAGAACATTCCAGTTTCCTTGTGGTAGAATTTGGACTGGTGTTCCGATTGTTGCCGCAAATATGGACACTACTGGCACTCTTGCAATGGCAAGAGAATTTTCCAAGCACGATATGTTGACTTGTTTGAGCAAGCACATCGACAATTGGGAAACTGATGAGGATTGGAAAGACTCGAACAGCATTCCAACTTTTGGAATGTGTGAATCAGATGAACAGTGTCTTCTCTCTGAAAGTTCTGGTGTGAATCTAAGTGAGTTTATGGCACACAAAGACTTCATTTGCATCGATGTTGCAAATGGTTATAGTCAGAGATTCGTTGACTACATCAAGATGATTCGTGAGTTCTGGCCTGAGAAGATTATCATTGCAGGTAATGTTGCAACAGCAGAAATGACTGAAGCACTTATTCTTGCAGGTGCAGATATTGTCAAGGTTGGTATTGGGCCGGGTAGTGTATGCACCACTAGAAAGGTAGCGGGAGTTGGTTATCCACAACTTTCAGCAGTGATTGAATGTGCAGATGCCGCACATGGACTAAACGCCTTTATCATGGCAGATGGTGGTTGCACCAGCCCAGGCGATGTTGCAAAAGCCTTTGGTGCGGGTGCAGACTTCGTGATGCTTGGAGGTATGCTTGCAGGACATGATGAATCAGAAGGTGACATTGTATCCATCGACAACATCCCGCACAAGAAATTCTATGGAATGTCCAGTGCGACTGCCATGGAAAGACATAGTGGTGGTGTTGCAACATACAGAGCGGCTGAAGGAAAGACCGTGACTGTTCCTTATCGTGGAAAGGTTAAGGATACCATTCAACAAATTCTAGGTGGAGTAAGAAGTGCATGTACATATGTGGGTGCAAAAAGAATTAAAGATTTACCCAAATGTTGTACCTTCGTAAGAGTTAATAGGCAACTAAATACGGTGTTCGGGAATGAGTGATTTCGTAGACAAAAAATTCATTAACATCGTTTCACCACAATTGGAATTGTTTGCATGGAAGAAAGCAAACTTAGCAAATTGTCGGTGTCCCATTTGTGGTGATAGTCAGAAGAATAAGAGAAAGTGTCGTGGTTACTTCTTCCCAGTCAAAGGGAACTGGGTTTTCAAATGTCACAATTGTGGCGAATCTATGGGTGTGTATAATTTTCTCAAAAGAGTGGCTCCTAATCTAGCCAAAGAATACTCACTTGAATCCTTCGCTGATAGGGGCAGGGAGAGGAAGAAAGAACCAACAGGGGAAGAGAAAGAAATGCTATTCAAATCATCTAAACCAGAATTTGAAAACAAAGACAAATTGTTGAATGAACTCCAATGTCTTACTACATTATCCGATGACCATGATGTTATCAAATTTGCCAACATGAGAATTATTCCAAAGCAACATTGGAAGTATTTGTATTTCACAGAGGACTTCGGTTCTTTTGCTAAGAAACTAGACCCAACTTCTATGGCAACATTGTCCGTTGGAAAGGAGCCAAGATTGGTCATACCTTTCTTCAACAAGAGGGGAGAAATTGTTGCCGCTCAAGGAAGGTCTATAAATTTCAGGGATGAATACAACGCAAGAACAACTGCTAAGTATATGACTATTAAGGGAGACAAAAGCATCGACCGACTTTGGTATGGTTTGTGGAGAGCAGATACCAAGAAGCGTGTGTATGTGGTCGAGGGCCCAATCGATAGTATGTTCCTAAATAACTCCGTTGCTATGGTTGGTGCAGGTGCATTAAAGGAAATTCCGAAAAGATTTGATTATACTCCAATGACTTTCATCCTAGATAATGAACCGAGGAACAAACAAATTTGTGCCTACATTGAGAAGTTGATTGAGTTAGGGAGGGAAGTTTGTATCTGGCCGGAACGGATTGTTGAGAAAGACATCAACGACATGGCTTACAATCTCTCTACCAGAAAGATTCAAAAGATTATTGATGAAAACACATGCAGTGGATTAGAGGCAACTCTTAGATTTACAGAATGGAGAAAGTCGTGAGAAGAACATTGGTGACTGGTGGAAAGGGTTTGGTAGGTTCAGCGATTGAATCTGAATTCAAACCCTCTAGAGAAAGTCTAAACCTTATGGACTTGTATGAAATCATAAGGTACATTACAATAAACAAAATTGATTCCATCATTCACTGTGCGGCGAAAGTGGGAGGTATTAAAGCCAACTCCGAGAAACTTGGTGAGTTCTTCTATGAGAACATTATCATCAACGCAAATGTTCTAGAAGCAGCCAGAATCTGTGAAATTAACAGCGTTGTTTCTTTCATGTCTACTTGTGTATTCCCTGATGATGCTCAATATCCTTTAACTTCTTGTCAGATTCACTTAGGTGAACCCCATCCATCAAACTATGCATACGCTTACGCTAAGAGAATGCTAGACATTCAGAGCAGAGCGTATCGTGACCAATACGGTGTCAACTACACCACAATCATTCCTTGTAATATTTACGGCCCCAGAGACAACTACAATTTAGATTCGGGTCATGTCATTCCATCTCTTATTCATAAGTGTTATCTTGCAAAAAAGAATAATACTAATTTTGAAATTTGGGGAACGGGTAAAGCATATCGTGAGTTCATGTACTCAGAGGATGTAGGAAAGGTTGCAACATGGGCATTAGAAAATTACAAAGGTTTTGACCCACTCATTGTTTCTCCAGACGAAGAGATTTCCATCGCAACCATTGCACAAGAGATTGCATGGAGAATGGGATTTGATGGGAACATTGTTTATGTTGGTGGTCGAGAAGGACAACTGAAGAAACCATCAGACAATGGAACTTTCAAGGCTCTTTATGATAAATTAGGTGCAAGTGAAGAGTTTGAGTTCACTCCAATCCAAGAAGGCCTACAGAAAAGTATTGATTGGTTTGTTGAAAATTATGAGGAATGCAGAAAATGAAACGAGCATTAATTACAGGAATTAACGGACAAGATGGTTCTTATCTTGCGGAATTTCTTCTGGAAAAGGGATATGAAGTTCATGGAATTTTGAAAAGAAATTCAGTTGCAGAGAACCAAACATCGAGACTGGATTCCGTATTCGATAAGTTGCACTTATACTATGGTGACTTAAATGATTTGGCATCTCTAATTCATATCATGCAAAAGGTACAACCAGACGAAGTTTATAGTTTAGCCGCACAGTCTCATGTCCGAATTAGTTTTGATGTCCCAATCTACACGGCTGCCACTACAGGTTTAGGAATTCTAAATCTGTTCGAAGCATGTCGTTTGACATGCCCCGAAGCCAAAATTTATCAGGCATCATCTTCTGAAATGTTCGGAAATGAAATTGACGACGACGGTTTCCAGAGAGAAACAACTCGAATGATGCCAGTTAGTCCTTATGGTTGTGCAAAAGTTTTTGCATTTAATATTGCAAGAAACTACAGAAACTCGTACAATATGTTTATCTCCAATGGTATTCTTTTCAATCACGAATCACCTCGTCGGGGTTCTAACTTCGTAACAAGCAAGATTGTAAAGGGTGCGTGTGAGATTAAACTGGGAAAGAAAGATAAACTACCATTAGGTAATTTAAATGCCTCTAGAGATTGGGGACACGCCAAGGATTATGTGAAAGCAATGTGGATGATGTTACAACATGACAAACCAGATGACTTTGTTTGTGCTACAGGCATTTCCCACACAGTTCGTGATGTTTGCGAATATGTTTTTGGTAAACTTGGAATGGATTACAAAGATTATGTTACAATAGATGAAAGATATTTCCGTCCAGAAGAATTGCATGACTTGAAGGGTGATGCCACAAAACTGAGAACAGAACTGGGTTGGGAATCGGATTATAGTTTTGAATCTTTAATGGATGATATGTTAAACGAAGAAAGGCGTGTCAGTGGTGTTGGTTATGACCGCACCCCATACGATGCGGTTATGTGATGGATAGAAACCCTACGATTTATGTTGCTGGTCCTATGAGAGGACATACTGATTACAATTATCCTGCATTTGATAGACAGGCAAGAATTCTGAAGATGCAAGGATGGGATGTGATTAATCCTGCCGCTCTAGATAGAGAAGCGGTTATGGATGCTAGAGAAGTTGATTATGATGATGAGTTCTTGCGTGAAGCGTTGAAGCGGGACATGGTTGCAATTTGCGAAAAGTGTACTGCCGTTTATATGATGTCGGGTTGGGAGAAGAGTACTGGTGCTAAGACCGAATGGGCTTTAGCAAAAGCATTAGGATTGAAAATTTATTATGAAGCCCCACTACCAGAAGGAGGAGATTCTAATGCCTGATTGGAGTGATGAGTTGCAACTGTTCAAAGAGTATAAACAAAATTGCAAAACTTTTGTTGAGACTGGTTCTTTCACTGGAGATGGAATTCAAAAAGCACTAGACGCCGATTACGAAAATGTAATTTCAATTGAACTCAGCCAGCGTTATGTCAAAGAATGCATGATGCGTTTTGATGGTCAAGAAAATGTTGAAATAGTCGAAGGTGATTCGGCAGACATTTTGTTCCCTACTATAGAAAATATAAATGAGCGTATTCTTTTTTGGTTGGATGGTCATTATTCCTGTACCTCAACAGCCAAAGGAAAATATTGGTCACCCATCATGCAGGAACTGGATGCAATTTCTAAACACACAATCAAAAATCATGTTATTATGATTGATGACATGAGGTGTTGGAGATGTGATAATCCTGAATTTAAATTTGACTATCGTATGATTGAAGATAAGATTTCAGAAATTAATTCTGAATATCAATTTCAGTATTTTCGAGAGAAAGAAACTTGGGATGAACAAAATCAGAAATCATGGCCTGAGGGTTTGCCTGGTGATATTCTAGTCGCTTTTGTTGAGGAAGATTATGAGTAAAGAAGAAAAGGTTTTAGACAAGGGACATGTTGAACTTGTTGATTGCATGGGAGATGACCTAACAGTTGTTAATGCGGCAAGAGTTTCTTTTGCAAACCACAAGAAAGAGTTTGAGTCAAAAGATGAAAAGTTAATTAAGTATCTTGCAGACCATAATCACTGGACACCATTTGCCCATCCACAGATTACACTGCGAATCAAAGCACCCATCTCTATTCGAACACAATTCTTTAAGCACAAGCAGGGGTTTGTGGAGAACGAAGTCAGCCGAAGATATGTTGATGAAGAACCAGAGTTCTATTTCCCCGAACCATTTCGTCAAAGACCTACTAATGGTATGAAGCAAGGTAGTGCTGGTGTTCTAGAATGTAGAGATGGTGGTGGTGAAACATCAGGAGGATTTGCAACACATCCACTCTACCAAGGGTACAAAAGTTTAATGAAGAGTGCGTTGAGATGTTACGAAGATTTGATTGCATCCAATGTTGCACCCGAACAAGCAAGGTTTGCTTTACCTCAGGCAATGTATACAGAATGGTACTGGACGGGTTCACTTGCAGCCTATGCCAGATTCTACAAACAAAGAATAGATGAACATGCACAATGGGAAATTCAGCAGTACGCCGAAGCAGTAGGAAAAGTTATTAGTCCACTATTTCCTGTTTCGTGGAAGCAATTAACTGCATAGATAATTTCTCAGAACCAAAAATAATAAGGAACTATATCATGGTTTATATTAGCGACATCCTACCAGAAGAATTTCTAGACAAGTACAAAGACACTAAACCTGAATGGGGCTATAATGGTCTTGGTGAAATTGTCTATAAACGAACCTACTCCAGACTAAAGGAAGACGGAACAAATGAAGAATGGTGGGAAACGGTTGCACGGTGCATCAACGGTGCCCAAAAGATTGGGGCAGACTACACGAAGAGAGAAGCACAGCAACTATATGATTACATCTTCAACCTCAAATGTAATTTTGCAGGCCGAATGCTTTGGCAGTTGGGCACTACAACCGTTGACCGCTTTGGTGCAAACTCTCTTCTAAATTGTTGGGGTGTTTGCATTCGTGACATTGATGACTTCTGTTTTGTCTTCGAAAACTTAATGCTTGGTGGTGGTGTAGGATTTTCTATTCGAAAAGAAGATGTCCACGAACTACCAAGAGTTCAATATGATGTGACTGTAACACATGAAAAGACAAATGACGCCGATTATATTGTTCCTGACTCCCGTGAGGGTTGGGTGAAACTTCTAAAGAAAGTTCTTAAGTCATACTTCTACACGGGTGAGTCATTTACATACTCTACAATTCTTGTTCGTTCTTCTGGTGAACACATTCATGGTTTTGGTGGTAAGGCTTCAGGACCTGCGATTCTGATTGAGGGTATCGAAAAGATTACCGAAGTCCTTCGTGAGCGAGAAGGAAAGAAACTTCGTTCACTTGATGTGCTTGATATTTGTAATATCATTGGTTCTGTTGTGGTTGCAGGAAATGTTCGTCGTTCTGCTGAGATTGCTGTCGGTGACCCCGATGACTATCTGTTCCTTCGTGCAAAGCGTTGGGACTTAGGTAATGTTCCTAACTGGAGAGCAATGTCCAACAACACAATTTATGCAGATTCGTATGACCACATTAGCGATGCTGTATGGAAGGGTTACGATGGAGGAGGAGAACCTTATGGTTTCTTCAACCTACCACTTGCACAGAAGTACGGAAGACTTCAGGACAAGATGAAAGATAGATGCGAAATTGTAAATCCATGTGCAGAGATTCTTCTTGAATCACATGAGTGTTGCAACCTATCAGAGATTTATCTGAACAACATCACATCAAAGGCTGAGTTGAAAGAATGTGCAAAACTTCTATACAAGACACAGAAGGCCATTTGTGCGTTGCCATTTATTCATAGTCAGACTGAGGATGTTGTTCATAGGAACATGAGAATTGGGGTAGGTGTAACTGGCATTTGTCAATCTCTTGACAAATTAGATTGGTTGGATGATTGTTACACATATCTCCGTGAGTTTGATGAGAGTTGGTCAGAGAAGAAGGGATACCCCACTTCTGTCAGATTGACTACTGTAAAGCCCTCAGGCACGCTCTCCTTGCTTTCTGGAAGCACTCCAGGCGTTCATCCTGCGTATGCAAATTACTTCATTCGTCGTGTTCGCATGTCTAGTGATGATGCACTTGTGGATGTTTGCAGAGAAGCCAACTATCCAGTGGAGTATGCTGTTCAGTTTGACGGGACTGAAGACCGAAGCACTGTTGTGGTAGAATTCCCATGTCATATCAATGGTGATACTATTCTGGCAAAAGACATGACTGCTGTCAAGCAACTTGAATTGGTTAAGAAGATGCAAACACTTTGGTCTGACAATTCTGTTTCTGTTACTGTTTATTATCGTCTAGAGGAATTGGATGAAATCAAGGCCTGGATGGAAGAGAACTATGAGAGTTCTTTAAAGACGGTAAGTTTCCTTCTACACAGTGACCACGGTTTTGACCAAGCACCATATGAAGAGATTACTCAGGAAGAATATGAGAAGAGAGTATCAAAACTCAGTCCCATCAAACATGTGCAAGCGGGTGAGGTTCTTCAAGAACTTGAGTGTGCTGGTGGAGCATGTCCCATTAAATAATTTGGCTTTTTAGCCAATAATTCCTTAATTCTGGCATAAATAAAGATGTGAAGAGGCACTTAGCATATCTCTTAGCATCTTTGTTATGTCTAACGAGTTGTGCATCAACAGTAGTTGTTCCGCCTCCACAAAAAGAAAACCCAAAACCCGTTGCTCCTATCGACCCGCTCTCTAGATGGTTTGATAGGGCAACACACGAAACTGACCCCTACCCCTCTGTATGCTCTCTTCGTAGACAAGATGGTAGCCTCATAGGGAGTGGGGTTTTGATTAGACCTGATGTTGTATTGACTGCCGCTCATTGTATAGATGAAGCGGATGTGTTCTCCATCCGTATAGGTCTTGAAGATATCATGGTTAAAGATACTGTACTGCATCCCGAGTACAATCCTATCTTTGTCAGAAATGATATCGGATTAATATTCTTGGAATGTGATTCCATATATCCTGTTGCTAAGATAGGTTGTATTAATTGGCTTCACCGTTACCAAGAAATAACTACAGTAGGTTACTCTAGGGGGTATAAGAAGTCTAGCAAGCCTAAAGTTTTCAAATACTTTGGGAGAATTATATCCGAACCATGTTCTATGAAGTTTATTCCACGCAGTACTAGTATTTTCTTTGGAGATTCTGGTGGTGGTGTTTTTGCCAAAGTTGGTGGTGAAGAATATCTTTTCGGAATTATGAGTTTCTTCAGAGTAGATGAAAATTTCAATGGACTGACAGAGATTGTAGAGAATTCTGCAACGGTCGTTTCATTATGTGTTGAATGGATTGAGGAGGTTATCAATGAACGAACAATTCAAGGAGTGGTTAGATAACAAAATTTACTTACTCTCTACACCAGTAGGTGCAGGAGTAGCAATTGCAAGTTTTGCCATAGGAATCATCATTGGAAGAATCATTTTGTCGGCTACATAAATACAAGTGGGAGCATCAATGGAAGAGGGATATTTTGACTTTTTGTTTTTGTTATTGATTATATGTGTCTTGTTGATGCCTATGGACGCCGATGAAAATAAGGACTAACATGATGAAGATTGCTGGTATTGATTACAGTTTGCGTGGCCCTGCAATTTGTGTGTTTGAAGGTTCTAAGAAGTTTACATTTAAAGATTGTAAATTCTACTACCTTACACATGTAAAGAAAAGAGAAGGTCAAGTTCTAAAGAACATTAGGGGTGACCTCTTTGACGAATACACTCACGAATCACAAAGGTACGACCAGATTTCTCAATGGGCTTTGACCATTGTTAGAAGTTGTGAAGTAGCCTGCATTGAGGATTATGCATACAACGCAAGAGGAAAGATTTTCAACATCGGCGAGAACACCGGCCTGCTAAAGTGGAAGATGTGGAGAAATGATTTACCATTCGAAACTGTTCCGCCCGCAATGGTCAAGAAGTTTGGTGCAGGTAGAGGAAACGCCAAGAAAGAAGAGATGCATCAAGCCTTTGTAAATGAAACAGGAGTCAACCTCCATTCGGTGTTGACCCCTGATACTAATTCTATTAAGAATCCTGTTAGTGATATAGTTGATGCTTACTATATTTGTAAGTATCTACACAACAGCCTTAATAGTTAAGTTTTTGTGCGTGTCCTTCTTCTAGAAGAACTTTGTTTAGAACTGTACCATCATCAAAGGTTATAGTTCCAATGGTTCTACCATACTTGCCTCTTTTGTATTCAGTTTCAATGGTGAAGGTTTCTCCCTTTGTCTGAAACATTCCTTCAACAAACATCTTTGCGGCAAGTCCGAGTTCTTTCTCTTTCAAATCTCTTGTTCGAGTTTCTGGTGTGTCGATACCGGCAAGTCTGACCCGTTCTCTGATTGTAATATCAAAACCCAAATCAAGAATACAGTCAACGGTATCGCCGTCTACAACTCGTTCTAGTCTTCCTCTGTACTGGTACAATTTTCTTTTTCCTCTCTCCATTCCTCAGCCCACTCTTCCCACTCTTTCAATTCTTCCTTGCTCATTTTCAGACTTCTGATTCGTTCAGAAACATTTTTGAAATCGTTATCGTATTCGTTAAAGTTCATAGGCATAATAATTCTCCTATTGTGTAAAGTATTAAGGGCCTGATGCGGGATTTCTGAAGAAATCCTCCACGGTTTGTGCCACTCCAGCAAACGGGCCAGATGAATCTGGTAGAGGTTTGGGGAGCGAGTCTCGTATTACTTCAATATTCATTTCATAATTTTCTTTAGATATACTGTGTCGTATCGAACTAATTAAATAGTCTCCTACCAGATATTTATCGTACCAGTTCTGGCCGGGTTGACTTGGTGATAGAAAATTGGGTATGGTTAAGTTAACCACTTGTCCTACTCTTCTTTCACTGTCGCCAGGAACTGTGAAATTAAATCTAATTGCCTCTGCTTGTTGCATCTGAGAGTTTCTGGACAAAGCCCATGTCTGAATCTTATCGTTGTCATCCTTTTCATCATGCATAAGTTTGTGTTTCGGGTAGAATTTGTAGTGACTCCATTCTTTATCACTTAATTCATCGTTACCTCTAGCAACAAGTGGATTGTCCTCTAATGTGTCGTTTGCCCCGAACTGATTGTTGTAGTTGTATGTAAAGTGTTCGTATTTCTTTCTTACGATGTCGTGTGTAAGCAGATGGGATGCGTACATACCACTATCAATTTTCTCCATAGTATTGAATTGAGCCTGGAGAATAAACCTCTCCATGTTTTTGAATTCTCGTTCCTTGTCTCTCTCAGCCGCTCTATCTTTCTTTGGAAAGTATGCGTAGTCACTGTACTTTCCTTTTTTGCTTCCCCCAAAGAAGTTTGAAACTCCCCGCGACAAAGATTCCAGAAAAGAATCAGGTGCGGAAGTTGCGGGTTCTTTCATAAGTTTACTAAGAGAAGTAAATTCAAAACCATCCAGTGTTTCGTAGAATAACCAGTTACAGTTTTCTGTGTTCTCTTGGTCTACTGCTCTAGATGCCAGCCAGTTGATTGCTGTGAGAGGTGACCAATATGGAATAATAAATTTTTGGTCATGCATACATGCCGCGGCATTCAGTTTAGAACCACCCATATAATCTTTGAAAATGTTTTCTACTATCTCGTTGATTTTGCCTTCATAGAATTTACTGACCTTAGTCTGTTGACTGGTGATAAATTCCTTAGAGACAAAACTCAATGTGTAGAAAACAGATTGCTCATTTGTTTCTGGTGTTCTGGGTCCTATCTTGTAGCAGTAGAATTCTTTTGTGTTTGAAGTTCTGCCTGGAGTTTTGAATTGAACCTTTAGTGTTTCTCTGCCACAAATAGGCCCATTCAAAATTAAGTTTTGATGGTCTTTGATTAACAATTGACCTGTCATGCAGTTGTTAAATATATCTTCATAAATGTCAATTTGAGTCCACATCTGGTTAAGTTTAATTTCTCTACCAGAGTATGTGGTTAGTGTCACATCCTGTACATCAAATGATTTACTTTGCTGTGTTGAAAATGGGTCACTCATGATGATACTAGTTCTTCAAATTGAGTCACCACATCTGCAATTACCTCTGGTCTTAACAGACTGATAGACCGCTTCTTGTCGTTGATTGCTTGTTCTTCTTCGTAGTTGGTAACCCACTGTAGGATTTCACTGTCCACTCCACTGACTGCCATGTATGCACCTAAAACTGTATTTTCAAATGGAAGTAGAGTGTGTGGTGTGATGGCCTCGCATGCACCACCAGTTCTTGTGGAAATAACTGCTGTTGATTGAATATCTGTCCCTGATTGAATTGTTCCACTATAGGAACCCAGTTGATTCAAAGTGTTTTTGTTGTCATCAATAAATCTGTTTACAGTTAAGGAGTACTTTGACTTTCTCCAAACTTTGCATATTGCTTTCACTAAAGTTTTTGTTTCATTCTTTACAAGAACGGTTTCACCTTTCACAAAATCTGTCCCTTTAGTCATGCTGCCCACAACAAATCTTTTGAATGATGGTTCCCATTTGGTTATGGTTGCCTCTTTGGAACCGTCTTCGTTAGTTGCAATATAATTAACCGAAACGGTATGAACACCAGTGTTGTAGACATCATTAGTATCTGTTGCACAAGAACCCGATGATTGTGCAATCAAGTCAGAGTCCAGAGTAGAACTATCAAAAGTTACATAGTAAGCCGTGCCTGGATATTTTGCTGAGACATATTCGTCCAAAGTAGCAGAGTCCATAGGCCATTCTTTGTTTTTGTTGATGATATCATTGAAGAGAAGAACAATCCAGTATAAATTGTGATTATCATAAAGATTACCTGCAATTTCCTCTGGACTCTCTCCATCCTTAACATCATACTTTACATAGATGTCATTAGAATTCTTAGAAGATTGGTTAAATGTAACCCTTCTAAGAATATCTGTTGCTAATTTATATTTCTCGTCACGATTTAGGTCGTAATAAATAGATGGAAAATTTTTGAAATAACTCATAATTAGAATCCGAAAGTAATATGTTCCTTGTGGAGTTGTTCGACTTCTTGGAACTGAAGAGAAAGTGAAACTTCACTTGGTGCCCCGTCTTGGTACGCTTGGAAAACATCACCACTACCATATTTATAGTCAATGCCCGTGCATACTAATCTTCTTAACTTGGGCATATATGGGTTTTCTTTTCCGTTGCTGAAGAATTTAATTTCAAATTCGCCTGGTGCATCGAAGTATCTTCTGCTTTGAAGTTTTGGTGCGGCGTTGAATCTGAAAATCCTGATAATTTGATGCACCGCTTCGGTTTCTTCTGCTGACTTAGGTACAAATGTAAAGTCGAACTGAAAGCCTCTTTCTGTCATTTCTTTGAACAGTGCTTCTTTGTTTGGATTTTTGGCTTCTCCGTTAGCCGCTAGTCTGTTATTTTCACCACCTGCGGATAGTTTATCCCCAAGACTTGTAAACAATCCTGAAGCGAAGTCGGTTAGTCTATCTAAGTAACCTCCAAAGAATCCACTACTACCTCTAAATGTTTCTGTCATTTCATAGTCAATTTTCTGTTGATATGCAACTTCAGGTGTCATATAAAGTGCAATTGATTCTTGTGGGCCTAAGTCTCTTCGGTCACCAACTCTTGTATTTGCAACTGCTTCTTCTGATGCTTTCTTCTTAAACATCTCTTCGTTGCTTCCACCGACATTTATTCTTCCCCCGAATCCTGCCGCACCTCCACCACCAAAGGCACTACTTGCTGTTTCCGCAATACTAGCACCTCTGCCTCTTCTCTGCTTGATTATCTTAGTTTCAAAAGAAGCAGGACTTTCTGCGAAGCATGTGAACAGAATAAAGTGTCCCGACTCAGCACTCGTCAATTCATATGGATATTGCCAGTCAAATTGACCAGCACCACTTTTGGGTTTATTTCCGCCCTCTAGTTTCTCGAAAATGTTGTCTACATCGTCGTTTCTTAAACGACCTTTGTTTGTACTGTTTGGCATAAGTTTCCCTTATTGTTTAACTACATACCTATGTATGGCATATAAAGGTAAATATAGACCAAAGAAGGCATCTAAGTATCGTGGGGATGTCAGAAACATAGTTTATCGAAGTCTCCTAGAAAGAAGATTTATGGTCTTCTGTGACACAAACGAAAGTGTCTTATGGTGGAGTTCGGAAGAAGTTGTCGTACCATATGTATCACCAGTTGATAATAGATGGCATAGATACTTTGTGGATTTTCTTGTAGAGTTGAGGACAAAAAGTGGTGAAGTGGAGACAGTTTTGGTCGAAGTTAAACCCGCGAGACAGTGTAAACCTCCCAAGAAAATGAATCTTGTTGGAGTCGATAAACGAACAAAACAAGCAAGAAGATATTTGAAGGAAGCAACCACATGGGGAATAAATTCTGCTAAGTGGGATGCCGCCACCGAATATGCTAGTAATCGGGGATGGAAGTTCAAAATAATCACAGATAAGGAACTCAAGTAATGCCAGACCCAATCAGACAACTTACTGAATTGATGAAGAAAGAGGGATTACCCACAACTGGTAAATCTGCTATTGAGTGGTTTAGAAAATCTGTGAAAAGACTGGAGGAAAAGGCATCTGCTCCAGATGTGATGAAAAGAAGACAAGGAGCGAGAAATTTATTCTCTGGAAAACTGTACATGTTTAGGTACATACCAGAAGGAAGAAAAGAACTTAAGTATTATGATGAATATCCCCTGTGTATTGTTACTAGTAAGCCGGATGGTTCTCATTTTAGGGGATTAAATCTTCATTATTTGCCATACAAATACAGAGCGTTATTCTTTGCAGAGATACAATCAACGGTTACAAACAAGAGATACAACCAAGCCACCAGACTTAGATTGACAAATCAGATGATTACTAAGATGTCTAAATACCGTTATGGGAGAGTTTGTTTTAGAACATATTCTTACAGTCAGTTGAGAAGTAAGATTGTTGAAATTGAACCATCGGAATGGTTTGCCTCTTTATTCTTACCAACAGAAAAGTTTGTAAAGAAGACTAGACCTACCATTTGGAGAGACAGCAGGGAGCAGATAAATGAGAATTGATGATTTCATCGGAAGACTGTCTAAGTATGGTGTCGCAAGAAACCATAGATGGACTATCATGTTTGGTCGAACTGATATCAACAATAGACGACTGAGTGATATGTGTCAATCTATCACCATCCCGAGCCGAGGGTTTGAATATAATGATGTAAAGACTTTCGGTCCTGGCAGGAGCATTGCAGGGGTTCAAACATATGGGGATGAATTGAAAATGGAGTTTCTTTGTGGTAATGACATGTATGAAAGACAAATATTTTCCTCATGGATGGACACAATTGTAAATCCAATCACAAACAGTCCAAATTACTACACTTCTTATATCTGTGACGCCACGGTTAAGATGTATGACCTAGAAAATAATCTGAGATACGCTTTGAAGTTCTATGAAGTGTATCCAACTAGTGTTGAAACATTTGATTTAAGTCAGTCTTCAGATGACCCCTTTGTGAGTACAAGTATTTCTTTCTATTATAGAAAGTATGTCACTCTTCAGGCCGAAGTTGCTGTGGAGCAAGGGGAAGAACAACAAGCAGACACCACTGTGCAACAAACTAAATCACCACCAACTCAAGAAACAGCAAAAGCAAAATTAAATGGCGCGGCGCCTCAACAGGGTACAACTATTTCTTATAGAAACCCACCAGGCGAATACACATCCAATGACCCCAGTCTATCTCAAGAAGAGATGGCACAGAGGATAAGTGCAAGAAGAGAAGCCGTGGCTCAAAGGAGAAGAGATATGCAACGGGCACGGGCCCGCCGGCTCGGAAGATAAAGTTGTCTCTTATACATACTATATCGTTAAGATAATTAGAAAGTGAATTGACAAGGAGAAATCATTATGGCTACAAACCTACCTCTAATTACAACCCCATCGTATGAACTTACTCTCCCCTCGGACGGAAGTAAGATTCAATTTAGACCATTCTTGGTCAAGGAAGAAAAGATTCTTTTGATGGCCGTAGAGTCAAAAGATGAGAAAGAAATGTTATCGGCACTTCGACAGATTATCGTCAACTGCGTTGAGAATGATGATTTTGATGTTGATGCCGCACCTTTGTTTGATTTGGAATACATCTTCCTCAAGTTGAGAGCAAAGTCTGTTGGTGAGAAGGCCAAACCAATCATCCGACCCCAAGGTTGTTCGATTGATGTGGAATTGGAAATTGACCTTGATACAGTTGAATGTGTCAAAGACAAGAAGCACAGCAACAAGATTGTAATTCTACCTAAGTCTAAGGGTCAGGAAGAAATTGGAGTTCAGTTGGTTTACCCTGCATTAAACAACACTGATAGTGTAGACCAGAAAGATGCAGACAACCCAGAGGTAGCATTTAAGGTTATCCGCAATTGTCTTGAGTTCATCTATCAAGGAGAAACTGTATACTCTGCTAAGGATTATACTGAGAAAGAGTTGACCGAATTTATTGACAATCTAACACAAGAGCAATTTAGTAAAGTTACTTCTTTCTTTGAAACTATGCCACACATTGAGAAGGAAGTATCGTATTTCAACCCATGTACTAAGGAGGAAGAGACTATTGTCTTGAAAGGGCTACAGGATTTTTTCAGGTCGCCCTCTGCCACGACAACTTGAGTAATCATTTAAACACAAACTTTCAATTAATACAACATCATGGATATAGTCTCTGGGAACTAGAAGGTATGATGCCTTGGGAAAGACTAATTTACTGTCACCTAGTTACAGAGCATGTGAAGAAAGAAAATGAGAGAATCAAGAAAGAACAGGCCGAGATGAGGGCTGCTTCAAGTAAGGCTAGAGCAAGACGAAAATAGTTTCAACTATTAATGCCAGAAAGTTCAGACAATTCTGCAAAAAGGTCAGCCTCAGAGAAGGCTGTGTTTGCGGCGGCCGATGCTTCAAAAGAAACATCGGAACATATGGCTGAAGTCACAAAAGCATTAAGAGAAACCAATAAACAATTAGTCAAACATACCAAGGGTCGTGAAAGAGTATCGATTCTTGCAGGTATTCACTTCAAAGCAATTGATACTTCCATCAAGGGAATGGTGGAAGACTATAAGTCACACTCCAAGAAGATGGGCGTTCGTGCTGATAGTAATGCAATTGCTATGGCTGCTGATATGAAGCAAGTTCTAAAGTCTGCCCAAGAGGGCAGTCGTCTTGCTGTTTCAGAAGCAAAGGGTCAACTAGAGGGATTCGCCAAAGCAATTGAATTTGCAGGTGAAAGAGAAAGAGAATTCCTAAAGAAAGCAGTTGCACAGACTCAAAAAGCAGTTGGTGAAATTGAAGCAGAGATGCCATCCGTTATGGGAGAAATTGTCAATGAGACAATTCAAATTCCATTAGATGCCCTAGATGGTTTCATGGAGAGTAACTACTTTACTAGAATTCTAAAGAATGCATTCTTAGCCGCAAAAGCAAGAAAGAAAGCCGCACTCAAAGAAGAGAAGATGCGACTGGAGCAAATCGAAAGCGAACGAATTGCACAGGAACATCTTGATGCACAGGTACTGGATTTCTTCACAAGTCTGAAAACTAGACTTAGTGAAGAACTTGGTGACTCTGATATGGTTGACGAGAAAGCCAAAGAAGCAACAATCCAACATTTTCAAGCCAACCCAAACACGGACGAAACTGCTGTTAGAGCAACTTTGGGTATGGGCCCTGCACCTACAGCCGATGAGAAAATGGCTGAGCAACTTCTGCAAGAGATTTCAGATGAACTCAAAAGACAATCAGAACAAGGTTTGGGTATTTCTTCACCAGGCTGGTTGTCTCAAATCCCAGAACTCATCGAACAAGGCAAAGAACAAATTGGTGTTGCTCAAGAACAAGTAGTTACATTTAAAGACGGTGTTAAAGAACAAGTTGTTTCTTTCAAAGAAAGCATCAAAGGTAAATTTGATGACTTTAGAGGAAGAGTTGCCGGTGCCGTCCAAGGTTTCCGAGGAAAACCAACAGCAGATGTTGGTGCAGGTGAACCCGAAGGTGTAGCAGAACCACAACCAGAAACCACTTCTGGTCTAACTAAGTTCCTAGAATCCATTAAAGGTGGACTCGCCGGAATTGGTGAGGGAGTTGCAGATGCACTTAAAGGAATATTCAATGCAGTTGCAGAGGGATTTAAGAAACTAGGCGACCCAGAGGTATTGCGTGGTGTAGCCTCAGTAGCACTAATCAGTGTAGCATTACTCGCCTTTGCAGGTGCAATGTTTGTATTTGGTATGGTTAACTGGCCAGGTGCAATGATTGGACTTCTTGTGTTCTCTGCCTTTGTTGCAGTATTTGCATATGCAGCCCCACTCTTGGCCGGAATCGCTCCGATGTTGCTTATAGTTGCTAACGCATTGACAGCCCTGATGGTTCCTCTGGTTCTGTTTGGTGTTGCAATGGTGTTGATTGCAACAGCCTTTAATATATTCACAGATTCGTTGATGCAAGTGGCTTCTTTACCATTCGCCTCACTCTTTAAATTATATCTCGTAGCAGCCATGTTTGCAAGCGTTGCACCACTACTTGCAGTTGCAGGTGTCTTGCTCACGATAGCCTCGCCCGGCTTCATGGTGTTTGGACTTGCATTGGCAGCCTTGGGATTCGGTATCAAACAATTTAACTCTGTAGGGCTAAGAACTATTCTTGCAACAATGACAAGTCTTTATGTTCTAGCCGCACTAGCAATCCCACTAGCGATTGCTTCACCGTTCTTGCTGGTAGCCTCTATTGGCTTCGGTGCGTTTGGTATTGCATTAGCCTTGTTGGGTATTGGGATTAGTCAATTCATCGGTGTTATCCCTGCTATTCTACCAATGGTCGCCGGACTTTATGCTCTCACTGTTCTTGCGTTACCGCTTGCGTTAGCATCACCATTCTTATTGGTTGCATCCGTAGGATTTGGTGCGTTTGGTGTTGCATTGATGCTGTTGGGTATTGGAATTAGTCAATTCATTGGTGTTATCCCTGCTATTCTACCAATGGTTGCTTCTCTTTACCTTCTCACTGCACTAGCCATACCACTTGCACTGGCTTCACCGTTACTGGTGATAGCCTCTATTGGCTTCGGTGCGTTTGGTGTTGCACTAGCAGTTCTAGCCTTTGGTATATCGCAGTTCATGGGTATTTTCTTTGCTATACCAGTTATGATTGCAGGTCTTTACTCTTTAGTTGCACTTGCAGTACCACTAGCGATTGTGTCGCCTCTCTTATTGATTGCATCCGTGGCAATAGGTGCATTTGGTGTTGGTCTTGCGTTACTCGCCTTGGGTGTTAGTCAATTCATGTCAGTCTTGCCTGCAATACTCCCAATGGTTGTTTCTCTTTATGCGGTAGCGGCCTTGGCGATTCCACTAGGATTGATGTCGCCATTCTTACTGCTGGCGGCAGTTGGTATTGCAGCCTTTGGACTTGCATTAATTCCTCTCGGAATTGCCATGAGCATGTTCAGTGTTGAAGGAGCCGCAGGATTTGCGGCCGCAATGGGAGCATTGGTTGCTTTCGCAGTACCGCTAGCCTTGTTGTCACTGTTCGGAGTCTTCCAATTAGCCGCGTCGGGATTGGTGGCAATAGCAATTGGTGTTCTAGCACTTGCGGTAGCAACCGTGTTCCTTGCACAGAATTATGATATACTAGCATCTGTTCTCAAGCACCTGATAGTTCTTGGTTTGGTCGGGCCACTTCTGGTCGTAGCCGCTGTTGGAATTTTCTTGGTTGCGGGAGCCTTGCTTGCATTCAGTGTTGCAATGGTAGCAGTCAATGCAGTGATGGCAGCCGGTGCAGTTGTCGGTTTATTGGGTTCACTG